>ERZ836358.856-NODE-856-length-34600-cov-4.339962_pt1 | contig 34600 bp, 19 predicted proteins | sample MGYA00519942_ERZ836358 | MGnify/ENA primary metagenome ERZ836358 (study PRJEB31850, sample SAMEA3708798) | human gut metagenome | biome: human gut; feature: human-associated habitat; material: faeces | place: China | collected 2014 ...
GTCGGGGAACGGCCAGCGCCAAGGGGCGGGACCACCCGTCCCGACGAGCGTAAAAATCCAGTAAGCTAATGTAGCGAATCTGTTGTTATAGCACAACTTAGGATATTAGCGGGATTCTTCTATGCTGTTGATTTCCTTCTGTAGTTCGTACACTTTCTTCTTCAGTTCTGTATTATCCATCATGTACGTGGCTAAATTTTCGCTCATATCGAAAAGCTTTGCCTTTAATTTGGTGTTCTCGTTTTCTGAATTTTCTAGTTCTGTTTTTAAAGCTATATTTTCCTTTACTAGACTTTCGTTTTTTTCGGTTAGCTCTTTGTCAGTCCCGAGTCCGTCAATGAAACGGACCAAATTTCCTATGACTGGAGCAGTTTCTATTCCTCTTGAAATTGGTTCAAGAATTGCGTAAAGCTTTTGGCATAATTCCGATTGCTGAATTTTGTCCATTATGCTGTCATAGTCCCTCGATGTTCCAAATATTAGATCATAAGCTTCTTTATTTACTTTCTCTAATTTCTTTGCAAATATTGCAGAAACTTTAAATTGTCCGTTTCTTAAATTTAAAATATATTGCTTTGATACTTCTATTTCCTCTGCAAGTTGTGAAGCGTTTACTCCAGCAAACAGCATGTATTGTTTTAATAATTCTTTATCTTCCATTGCTATTGGTGTTTTGGTTTATGCAAAGATGCTGATTATTATACATATACCAAAGAATTTGATGGTTGAATACTCAAAAATGTAGCTGAATATGTTTACTTTTTCTTTTATGTGGTATATAGAGTAAAACTAGGCAGCAAGCATATTTCTGGCGCGTATCGGCCATACCCAAGAAGATATTCGGCAATATGTTGAGACGGCTTTCGGACATAATCTACATCGGACCTGTGATTGAATACCCCCTACCTATTCTTTTAAGGGCAGTTGCCAAGAGACTGTACCGGAGTCGATAATAGCCTTTATGACAGTAATAGCTTTGAGGAAACCATTCGGCTGGTGGTTTCTTTGGGTGGGGATGTGGATACGATGGGTGTTATCGCAGGCGCTATTACTGAAGCATTTTATAGGGATGCTCCGGAATATATCGTTGAACAGGTTCTTCGATGGTTACCGGATGAATTTGCGGATGTATTAGGAAGATTCTATGATAGATTTGTCCGACAATGAAGTGTAGTATACTTTCAGCTTAATGATTCTGATTGTTAAAGTTTGATTTGATTTCTTATCCTACTATCTCAATATTTTATTCATATTATTGGATTTTGTACCTTTGACATAAGATAGATGATGGATTAATGAGAGATAATATATTTACATACGAAGGACCAAGGGGTGAACTGGTGGAGATTTTCTATAATCTTCTTCTCTCCGGAAAAGTAGTATCTTATGAGGATGTTCTTATAGGCTATGATGGGGGAAAGTTGTCTTCTCCAAATGTGACTGGACATGACCTCTACAAAACCCTTAAACATGTCGTGCCTGAAGTGGTTGATACATTGCAAAAGTACGGATATGATGTATTGCCAGTCCAAAAGGGGCGTACGACAGGGTATCAGTACGTTGGTGCAGATACAGACCCTTTAGGAAATATACGCTTAAAGGCTTTGCTTGTTGATAGATATGAGATTCTTTCTTCTTGCATAAAATGTAAATCTCCGGTAAGAATCTGCTATAAACCGTTTAATCGTCGAGAAATGGAGATAATTTTTCATCCCCATTTGCTTAAGGAATTTAATGGGCGATTATTTGTTTTAGGTGTGTCCGAAAAATTGGGAAAGGAACCAATGCGTAAATTCGTATTGGCACTTGACCGAATCGTAGGGGAAATACGTTCTGCTCGGTCTTTATATCCTTATGTTCCTTCTTTGCCTGGCGAATATTCGTATTTGGCAAATATTGTAGGTATAAGTCTTGAAGTCGGTGGTGAACTTTGCACTGTTAGGTTAAGAGCGTTTGACGCATATACATTCGGGCGTTTGGTGACTAAGCCTATCCATAATTCACAAAAGACAATCTCTAACCCTGATCCAATAAATGGTATCGAGTATGGAGATGTTGAAATTAGAGTGATTCCTAACGAGGAGTTGGTAGGCCAAATCTTGAGTTATGGAAGTAATGTTGTTGTTCTGTCTCCTGAAAATGTAAAATCAAGGGTCTCGGATGAACTGAATAAGGCTTTGGACATGTATTCAAATGGTTCATGTGATCAAGAACCAATGATTTTGCGAGAATGTTGATGTGGTAAAGGATAAAGTATCTATCTTTGCTCAGTTAAAGAGGTTATCGTTTAAGCATTTTTTTATATAGAATGGATTTGTTCAACAGAAATATGAAGAAAGAAGCTCTTTCTAAATTGGAAAGAGCTCAAAGAGAGTATGAGGAAGCCGGACGCGCTACTAATAATGCAGCTCAACTTCTATATGAGACAAGAAAAATAGCTGTGAGAGCGATAGAAACTACTGTCGAAAAGCTTAAGAATGCGAGTGATTTTAGCTTTGAACATATGAAATCAATCGCTGATGCTAAGTCTTCCATAAGATTGTTCACTGAAGCAACTCTGAATGAGGAAAAGGTGAAGAACTCTATTAACGATCCTACAGGCAAATATTTGGGGACGGCAGTGGCGGGGAGTACTGTAGGTGCTGCTGTTGCAGCATTTGGTCCTACTGCTGCTATGGCTATTGCAACTACGTTTGGTACAGCTGCTACAGGTACTGCTATATCCAGTTTGTCAGGAATTGCTGCAACAAATGCTGCATTGGCTTGGTTGGGAGGCGGTGCATTGGCAGCTGGCGGTGGAGGTATGGCAGCTGGCAGTGCTATATTGGCATTGGCTGGACCTATAGGTCTGACTATTGGTGGGGCCGCTGCAGGTTTCGCAGCATTGACTGCATCTAAGAAGAATAGGGAGATTGCTTTTGAAGCCAATAAGCTGGTTTTGGAAATGGACTCTAAAAAGAGGAGATTGAGCTTTGTTAAGGATTCTATTTTGAATGTGAGGGATAGGATTGTGGAGAAGGTATCAGAATTGTCTATCTTGATCAGAAACGTTGGAAAATCGGGGACCGGAAAGCCGGATTATAATCTTATTGTTTTTACGATTGTTACTCTTTGTCGATTTATCAATCAAACATTTTCCGTATGATACCTAAAGAGGATGGTTCGTGGAGTTTTTTAGCAGATTATTTTGAGAACGATAAATCGATCGTCGGATTACTTAATATTGCCTTAGGCACTAACGAAAAGGGGAGATTACGTGATAATGATTATGGAACTCTTCTTAACGATATAACTTCGTTGCTTCCGAGAAATATTGAGAAGGTCAGTTATTGGGACTTCATACACTATGTTGCTCCTGATAATTATGATATGAATGAAACTGAGTTGGAAGAAGCATTCTTGAACCATATTTGGTTTAATATCCTCAGTCTTTCTGGCGCAAATAAATTATTCTCCAGCGAAATAAGAAATTCATCGCTCCCTTCCGTTTGTATACCCTATTTGATTTTATTGTCGATGGGGATAAGCGTGGATTGGTTTCTCTATGGAGGTACTTCCCTATATTGGTTTGTTGATGATGTGAATACCTTGGGTGAGCTTAAAACACACTTGATGGATGGGTGTCAGAAGTGGAGAAAGAAGTGGCGTGTCAATATTAAGAGTTTAAAAGCGCTTTTTCTATGGCCTATGCAGAAGAAGCCCAGCCAATTGTACACATTTGTCACGTTGCTTATTATTCTTCGTCGTGAATGGCAATGGAGCTCGCAAGATAGTTTATACATTAAGTTGAAAGCTCATTCTTTGTACAAAAAACTCAGTTCCGAGTCTGTAAAACTATCTATATTAAGTGGCATCTATAATCAATACGAATATGCCGATCATGAAATAAAGGATGTTCTTCAAAAAGAAGTGAAACCTGTTGATTTACACCCTTTAATAGCGGCACGTTTGATTGAGAATGAGGCGTATCCTGTCTTATTGGTGGAGGATAGTAGCGATTCAAACGGAGTACGACAAAAGAATTTCATAAGTTTTGAGGAAACATTTGGATCTCGAATAAAAGGTAGTAGGTTGTTGATCCATTATGTGTTTCCTTTTACCGCAATCAGGGAGGATGATGTATTTTGTCCTCATATTATAACACACGATAATCAAGTCTTCTATTCTTATCAAAGTTTGGTGGACAGCATTTATTTATCCCTGAAGTTAGGAGAAAAATTCAGGGAGCAATACCGGTTACCAAGGGAAGGAGAGTTGTTCGATTATATACAGATTGAACTTATGCGGAATCAATCTGGAAATTATGATGACTCTTATGTGAATGCGTTCCGGAACAGCTTGAAACTTACCGGTGACTTTTTGATTGTAAAGAGTGAGGAAGATCATTTAAAGGATCAGATTCTTAAAGATGCTTTCTCTGATTTTCGTCATGACTTGAAGGTGATAATGATAGATACAGATATAGTCAATCTGAAGAAAGTCTTGTCATCATCCTTGAAATGCCAGAAGGCTGTTAAGAATCTGAGCGACCTGACTGAGAGATTGCTTTTGTCTTCTGATTTGTCAGGTAATAATGCTGATTTCCAGGAGTTACGGAGTTCCCTTAAAATGATGGATAATGATGATTCGTTTGTGAGTCCAGACTTTGAAGATATAGGATACATTATTCGATCAATGAGAGATAAGGTCGAAGATTATGTTTATGAACCATTCCCCGATTTTGTCGAACAAATGAGGGATGATTTGCATAGGCTTCGTTCATTTATGGTTGACTATCTGGATAACTGTTTGACTAAATGTTCTCAAATAGCGAATTATATAGAGGATTCTTATGATGAACTGAACAGTTATATTAAAATGGCAGGGCGGCAGCCATCACCGGATGAATTTAGTAACATAAAATTGAAGGATTTTCTTGTGCGTTATGTCCGGCATGCTTCTATGCTCACTCGGGCCTTCTCGTTGACTACTGACTTTACCTCGTTGGGTGATGATTGTATAGTTAGGTACAATATGGCTACGCTTAGAATTATTCTAAATTCTATATTAGACAATGCAGCCGTACACGGGTTCAAGAATTTTACCTCCGGAACTCCTATTGTTCACTTTGAGACCGAGGACATAAAAGAACATGTCCTTTTGAAGATTTGTAATAATGGGACTCCCATTGATATTACCGACCGGAATTTCCGGACACGGGGTGTGTTTTCGGGTGTCACAGGTCATACGGGTATCGGGGGATATCAGATTAGTAAGTATGCCGAACTCCAGGGAGGATTTGTCCGGATACCTACGGAAAGGAAGTGGAATACAGAAATTCATTTATACATAAAAAAATATGGCACGGAAAAGAATTAATGTTGTCTGGCTGGATGACAATATTGACAAATTAGATAATGAAAGTACCAAAAGGCTTTTCGAATCCCATGATTGTGTGCTGTTTAAGAAAGCAAAGACTTCTGATGAACTAAGTTCAATCCTTAAAGAATTCAAGTCTTTTATAGATGCGGTCATTGTGGATTTTAATGTTGGAAAGAGTACATTGGTACCGGATATAAATTCAGCTAATGGATTTATATCAGTACAGGAACATTTGCTTGATTATCCATCCCATTTTATTTATTTTCTGCACGTGATATAGATTTCATTCGCAACAAGTACCTTGAATTGGAGTATGAAATGGAAACAGACTATTTTTTCAGACGTAATACGAACGTTTCGTCTGGAAGGAATAGGTATTTTCAGGCACATGAATTGGAAGATTTGCTTGTCATGATAAATGAGGAAGTGGATAAACAGGGAACTCCCGAATATCGGGTAAGACAGGAATATCTGGAAGCGTTTAATGTAATAGAAAGATTTCAACTTGACGGTTATGTTTTCTTGGATATTCTTATGAACTCCGATATAGACAGGTATGATTTGTCAGGTATGCCAAACAAATTGAGGAAAGTGATTGAAAATCTTATCTCCAAACTTAAAAACGTTTTTGTAATACCAGAATCGTATAGTCTTAATGGCTTACCTGATCTGTTGGCTTGTAAAAAGAGGAAAGGGCAGATTCCTAAGGTATGTATGGCTTATAAATCACAGGATTATATGAGCCAGTCATTGTATGCAGCCTTTAATTTATTCCTTTTGTATACACAAGATGGATCCCATGATAAGGATATATCTGATAGTTCCAATGCAATGAATGAACCTGCTTTAAAATTCCATTCTTATTTGCGCGAAAGTTCCGATGTATATCTTGTTCGCTCTTTGGCGATTATCGGATTAGATGTTATCAGGTGGTTAGGTAAATTTTATGATAAATATGCTGAAATCAAGCCGTTTGAATTTATTCCTTTTGAAGGGAAGGTGGTAGAACTATCTAAGAACATGGGCGGAGCAATAGTAATTTCTCCTATTGGGGAGCGATATTTTATTAAACAACCCAATGATAATAAGGAAAGATATCATGTAGGGTCGAATGTTAGAATCAAGAATAGGAGTATTACTTCTCCTAATTTTGGAGATTACTTTGTACAATTCTATGAAACCGATAATTTGGACAAGTAATAGTGATTAGTAAAATGTATTGCTAGAATTTTCTTTTTGTTTCTTTCATGTCAATCGTTTCCATCTGAGGAATCTCAGATAAAGTCAATGCTTCTAAATACGATTTTACATGTTTATCGCAAATAGAATTATGGATGCTTACGTCTGCTATTATTATTGTAGAACAAGTGGCACGGCTGGTTGCAACATTAAATAGTGATTTGTTGAGAGACATTTGCATCATCGCATTCGGAATATAGTACAGACAATAATCGCATGTCATTCCCTGAATACGTTCTACTGTGTCAATCAAAACATTCTCTTTTGCTCCGAATTTGGTAATGAAGCAATTCTGAAGCATTCTGACAGATGCACGAAACTTAGACAAAATTGCGATTGACGCTTTGGAATTTTCTGAAAGAATCTCAGAAACAAGTTCAATAACATATTGGCAACTGCTTAAATCTGCTTTTTCTCCAACAGGCATCGACAAAAGTTTCAAGTACGTTCCGCCTTTCTTGTCAATATATGGAAGGGCTGAATCATACTTTGATTCAAGATTCACAGGAATAAGCGGTTCGTTGTAAAAAATACTAGTCAAAGATGCTGACTTTGGAAGTAAGCGATATGTTTTTGCTAACAAATAATATGGATATTTGAATTTGTCGCAAAGAGTATTGAACCCATTTGCTAACATTCCATAGTCGTTCCTTGCCATTGTCTCTTCGCTCAAAGAGACAATCGGTGGTAACTGGTTTTGGTCGCCAATCCAAACGGTCTTCTTGCCAAGTCGCTTGCAAGATGCGATCATGGCGAATAATGCCTGACTCGCCTCGTCCATAATGACATAATCAAAAGTCGGTTGATTGGCAATGGAATTTTTAGCCCAGGCACTTGCCGTGTAAAAAGTCGTAAGCGTAAGGTTTCCTTTCACACTTGCAATATCTTTGCTGTCCAAAGGAACAAGATTCTTGCATGAACACATTTCATCGGACGAAACATTTGTCTTCACTACATTCTTATTTGAACGATGAACATCCAGAGCCTCCTTGCCTGCTAATTCTATCAACGCTCTATTTGTCAGAGCTGTTACCAACACACTTTTGTTTGTATTGAGCAGTTGATTGATAATATTTGCCATCATATAGGTCTTTCCTGTACCCGGAGGTCCTTGTACAATGACTTCGTCACAATGTTCTATCTCATTTTTTATAAATGCGGCAGTATCATCACAATTTATCGCCTTCGGCCCATTGTTATTTCCGTCATCATCGAAATCAAGGATTTTAGCGGTAGGCTCTTCTGTAGATATGTTTGAAACGACAGAGATGAGATTCTGGTAATACTCCATTGGCGGTTCTTTCGGACCAAGCACAATCACGCATCCTGCAAGATTCTTTTCTTTCAGATACTTTGCCATATTCATAGACATTCCATTGAATCCACAAAGCAAAAAGCCATTATCATCAGTCTTACCTTGCCACACACAATGTACTTCCGAATATTCAACTTGAAATTTACGCAATTCTGCCCATGACAGATTCCCCCAATTTTTCGGAAGGCATTTGTCTCCATCAAGCAGCAATGCAGTAAAATATTCATTTCTTCGAGGGATGCCTTTATCTTTCTTGAATTTGAGAATAACTTGGCCTGATCCTTTGTATACATTCTCTTGCACATCATCCTTTTCAAGGTCAATTTTCATAAACTGCGTCACATAAACCTCATTCTCCGACAACAAAGCGATTGCCTTAGTATTCAACACGCGTATGTAATTTTCGCTTATTGCTTGAAGCTCCTTGTCAAGAAATCCTTTGTGTTGTTCTCTTGTGTAATACATAGTTCTTACCAATTAAAGATATCTTCCTCCGAAATGTCAACATTAACCATACCGTCCTCCTTTTTCTCATTCAGTCCAAATGATTGGATTGTATCTGAACTTGAATATATAGGATTTTCTATAACGAAACATGTTCGTTTAGAGGCCATGTATTTATTTGCAAGTTCAGCAATGTGTTCAGGACTTACGATATCCGTATCAAAGACGAGGTTAACATTAGGATTGTTTTTGAACACATCATTGAATGACAATGAATGAATTCGATTGTCTGCACCATAGTTTAGCAACAAATTCTGTGGATTGCCCATTATCTCTGCAAATACACGAGGATGAAGATATAATTTTCTACTTTTTGAACTTGTTATCGCAATAGTTATAGGTTTGCCCTTATATTTAACTAATCCATAAACCAAATGTGAACTCTCTTTTGGATTCCATGCTGTACAATCATAGTCTGATAAACATTCAAGATATTCTTTAGCAGCAACACGAGCATCGTGGTTTATACTCTTGCGGGTGTTTTCATCTATTGCATCTTTATCTGTATCTTTCCCATGTTCTTTCACTTCTGTATCACTTTTTTCTTCATATTTCATTTCTGAAGCAGAACCGCCATTGCCGTCATCCCTATTTTCTTGCAAAGAACCAAATCTCCGCCTGTATCTTTCTAGCTCGTCTTTCAAGTGCTGAATCTCCTTATCTTTATTTTCAACCTCTGATTTTGAAACAAGATTGTCGTAATATAGTTTTTGCCAATCAGTAGCTTCAAATGGAATCTGCTTGTCAGAGACCAAGGAATACAAAACATCTCTAACTTCACATTGATCATTTATATAGAGAACTTTATTTAAAGGTTCGTAGTAATAGTTTCCTGCATCATATTTACAAACAAGCAAGTTGTTTTTGCTTGTGTAAACTAACTTCTTTGGCATTTCTTGTTTGTATAAGCAAATGGAAATCTTATCATCAGTTTTCCAACTTAAATATTCTGGTAGATTGTATTCTGACGAAAAAGATTTAAGAAGGTCTATGTCATATTGAGAAGTTACATATCGGTTATATTGTTCAAACATTAGCATTGCTGGAATTTGGTTTTCCCCTGTGAATGGTAGCAATCCTTTTGAAGCAAACAGTTCTATAGTGGATCCTATGTAATCTTTTTGTGCCTCAATGTCGGCCGTACTTATAATTTCATTATTAATTATTGATTTCCTTAACTGAATCAGTTTCGCTCGTTCTGTTTTTACCCCTAACGAAACAATATATGAACGTTTCTCGTCGCTATCAGCCCATTTCTCAATTGCCGGCAAAATTATTTCATCATCATTTACATACTTGTTGCTGAAATATCCCTTAAAGTAAGGGGATAATCTATATCCAAATGAATCATCGAATAGCTCTATTTTTTGCTCGTATAAGATATCAAGTAAAGACTTTATCCAATTCTCGTCAGATTTAGATAAGTCAATATTAGGGACATATCCTGCATAATAACGATTAACCTTCCGTGTCTGATATATACCTAAAAGATACTGAGCAGGTGTAAAACGTAATTTATCCATCTTCTGCCAAATGTCTTTTGTGTCCATTGGCACAAGCGAAAGCAGTCGCTCGAGTTCGGAAGATTCGAATATAGAAAAACATTCCTTAATCCGTTGTACCATGTTGGAGTCATTAAAGTCTGGCAATAACCACGAAAGTTTCATGTGTATTTTCTTGCCTTCATGATATTCAAAAGAAATATCATCACTAACAGTGAATGAAGTAACGTTTCGTTCGCCAACATACAGTTTGGATGCAAAAGAACGTATCTGCTCACCTGAAAAAATATCGAAAGCCAAACGAAGGATGCGACAAATGAAATCCTCTTTTTGGTATTTAGCATTTATATCTATTGGTATCTTTGTGATTTTTTGTAAAAAGGAAGATTTTATTTCAGAGCTTTGCACTTCAACAAAACTTAAAGTATTTTCTGTCACGCCATGACTGTTTATAATTTTTTTTGTAAACAGCAATGTCCAAGAATCTTTGTATTGAAGGTATAAATCCTTCAATGAAATCTGTTTAGTGATTTTGTCAATATCCTTTTCAATGATACTAGTATAAATTTCTTTGTCTTGAATTAAAAACTTGGAAATTTTTAGTAAGCTTTCTTCTTTACGAATCATATATGGCTTTAACCAAATGGGGGCATCTTCCCGATACGAAACCATATTATCTAAAGCTTTCGTCTCGCCCAATTCATTGCAAAAAAGATTTACATGTGCGATTTTTTTTTCACCAACACCATCAAATTTCGTTGTAACAATCATTAGTTTTTCCTCAGGAGAAAGTTTGATTTGTTCTGCTCGTTTCACTATCTCATCGAATAAATATTCCTCATTACTCCCCTTAATATAATCAATAAAAAAATTGTTTTCAATGTATGTGTCAGGATATTTAAGCCCTAATTTGTGTAATATATTTTCAATATGCGAATGCTTTTCTGATAATAACACGCAATTAACATCATTTTTAATATCACTAACAGATTTCCAACCCTCAGGATAGTGGAATAAAGGCAGAGACACTATAATTTCTTCGCATTTATTATTTATCAACCATTTGTTGAATTTCGACTTAACTTCTTCATTAACGGTAATGTACCATGAATAAATTCCGGTATGCTCTGCTAAAAGTTCTTTGATATCTCCCAAAGTTATTCTACCGACTTCTCCAAATAAATCATTATCTAAAATAGTAGAATCAATATCTCTATACGGAAGTTGCTTTTTCGTATTAAGTATCTCGCAAAACAAATCTTTCCCTATGATGTTAGACAATCCAGTTTTATCTAAAATGATTTCATTTTGAGGCAATATATCTCCTTTATGGCCTTTGATGAAAGACCTTTTGTTCAATGCGTCTTTATATGTATCATGAAAATCACAATCAAGAATATTATTTTCTCCGAATCCCTTTGTAGGCAGAACACATAATGCTCCCTCGTATTCATTCAAAGTCTCTACCCAATCAACAAGTAGCTTGCCAATTTGAGAGAAAAGAAATTTATTCCAGATGTTTTTAAAATGGATAGATTCTCGGCTTGCTGTAGTCAGAAAGTCAGCATTGATCAAAAATGGAAAATTAAAATCATTGACTTTTGTTGGAAGATATGTATACAACACACTGTTGTCAACAGGGAGAATCTTATCATCGTCAATCTTTGCAGCAAATGTTATTTTAGTCAAAGTGGCCTCTTTCAACTTCGCAGGAATAAGTTTCTCATTTTGTATTTCATCACTAGTTTCTTGTGGAATAGGTATGACATAGTCCTTTACTATCCAATTTTCGGTTACTTCATTGGAGTGTATTTGAATTGTATTACTACTGAAGGTCTTTTGTATTTCAATAGTATTGCCATTGCTATCTTCAAAAATAATATTTCCAATATTTCGCAAAAAAAGGACAAAACGAGGATGAAACATCAATTTTGGAATGATACGATTGTAGTTTTGGATGTTATCTGTACCGACATGCAAAGCAATGGCTACAGGAGAGTTGAAGAATCTCTTTTCATTCTGTACCTCTTTCGGTAGTCTATACCTTTCCTCCCATATTGGTTTAATCTGCCAAGGAACCTCATCCATATTCGCATCTGCGGGATAGACAGGAGAATGTTTGTCAAATGCAAAAGAGAAATTACCTGAATTTATGAAAACAGTTTCCGCATCAGAAAAAACAGACTTGAAACCTATGCCCTTATATCCAGTTTTCTCGGAGTCATTTTTCTTTGTGCTGTCTCCTATACTGGAGATACTTTCCACATCCTTTGACGAAAAAGGTTTTCCTGAATGAAGGAAAAGCAAATTTTCATTTAAAGTTTTTAGCTTGACATTAACCATAATCCCTTTCTCTGGCTGATCGTCTGCATTTTGAAGAAGTTCGAAAACAAATCGTTCCGTCTCTGTGTACAAATCACCCATTATTGCATGAAGGGCATTTGATATGTTTTTCGCATCACGTTCTGTTGATCCCGTCTCTTCAAAAATCTTCTTAATGAGTTTTTCCTTTTCTAACTTGTCTTTATATTTCACTGACGGTAATCCTACAATTGTATTTGCCATTGTTAATGCAAAAGGATTCTTCTCACGATATTGCTTATCAGCGAGTTTAACACTTATTTGCCAATAATCTTGCTTTTCAAATTTCGGATTACAGTTTGTCCAGATAGAAACTAACCCAAGACGAAAAGGATAATACAATATGTCACCTACAGAATTTCTAACATCAACAAATCTTGCAAATTCATTACCATTTTTGTCTCTTGTTCTCGCCTTTTGGTACTTTGCAACCAAAGTAAACACCCCATTATTATCAGACTTAATACCCCAAAAATCTGAAAGGAACTGTAAAATTTCTTCCTCTGATTTATTTTTGTATTCATAAAGTTTTCTTGCGAAATCTATATATGTCATAATATTTTAAATTTAAATTCATAATGCGCTATCATCTCTCAGTGATTCCCAATAAGGTTGCAGTCGTTCTCTTATCAATAGGCCGACGGTCTGAAAATCTATGGATTCCGGGTATTTTATTTTCCGCAGAAAGCCATTCCAGAAAGATTGGCGGTCTTTCGATGAGAAAAACGCTTCGGTAAATAAGGGGTGATTCTCCCGATAACCAGTTTCCCTATTTGCAAAAGTAGATGTAATAGCATCCGACAGTATTTCACTATCCACCCTGTCTGTCACCAGAATACGATAGACATCAAAGAAGTCCTTCATGCGACTATTGGCCAAAGAGAGAACTATCATAGCATGGAACTTTTCCGCAACGACAGTTTCCAATGAATAAGCCTTTATCTCCGCTTGCGGCACGGTATCAATCAAAGCAGGAAAAGCCAGTTCTTGAGGTGCAGGAGTAACGACATCGCCAAAACCTATATCCATAGATACGCGCTGATGTGCAGTGTCAAGATGAGCAACGACAGAAACACGTACTCCGTGATATTCCTTGTTTACTGTTATATCCTCCGCTTCTACCGTATCAGCGTCATAGTCGGCTCCGTCAAGAACACATTCAACATTGCATATTTCCTTGATAATTCGTTTGATGTTCTCTTTATCATTGTTGATACGGGTCGCCATAAAGTCGATATCCAATGTCGGACGAGCTTCAAAGCGGTCGTGAGCGTAAAGCAACGCACCGCCTTTTAGGATAAAACGTTCACGGTAGTTGCTAACGGACAAACGATAAAGCAGCCTTTCCTGCATGTAACGGGAAATCATCATTTGCGGATTGTAGTGTTCCGCTCTTGATAAATTCAGCAGCCGTTCCTTAACTGATTTTCCGGAGTTTGTATGTGTCTTGCTCATTATAGAATAAATTTTATCAACTCATCAATTTTTTTACCTACTCGCAGTTGCGATGCGTATTCATAGAGACGGGTAATGTCACGTTCTTTCCGCGACAGATAGTTATTGAATATTTCGGAACTTACATCCAAGCCTATCTTATTCCGATACTTGATGGCATCGCAAACCGATTTTTCTAAATCATACACTTTAACCTTGAAACCGTCAATCTCCACTTCAATAACTCCAAGCGCATAAGCCTTTTGTGTCATAAAGCTAAGTTCAATAGGCGGAAACACAGGAAGCGTTATCCGTCGTGTGCGTTCTACCGCAATGTGGTATGCTTGTGGAATTTGAGTTGTAAGTTCATGATACGACCATGCGGAATAAAGACACAACACACCGCCTGGTACCAATGTTTCGACATCAATCATTTGTTTGGCCAGTCCATTATTGAGTGCGTATACGCCTCGGCGCAATCGTACAATCCGCCCGGTTCTCGTACCATACAATAACTGGTCATATAGTGATACCTTTTTGGCTTCCGCTGACGATATGTAGCCGCCATTAAGAGTTATATATTCCGTTATATTCATTTTAATTCTCTTGTTATCTGCAAAGTTACTACATTTTTTCTAATATGCAGTATATTTGATGCAATAATTGGGGCTGAACTATGATAATCTACTGTTTAGTGATTCAGTTTATTACGGTACTAATTATTTGATATATCCGATAGAATTATGACCATTATGAGGTGGTTTCAAATATACCCATTGTGGAACATCAACGCCATACCTCAAAATGAAAAGTTTTCATTAGACAGTGGGGCAAAATAGTAATAACCTTTGGGAAAACGACAGAATATGGGAACTATACGGTATCAAATAAAAGATAAAACCTGATATATAAATTGATTGTCAGATTGATATATAATTATTCTCAGCTCAAGCATGGAACTGCAATGCCACGTCTTAAGTTAGAGGTCCTGAGAAAACCTTGTAGTACAGATATGGAACAAGCAGTCCCACGCTATAGCGTGAGAACCACTATGCCAATCCTTGTACTACGTTTGAAATTTCTCAGGTTTCTAACCTACAAGATAAGCATAACGCTTCTAAAAATCTAATATGTCTTGGAAAGAGGATGTACTCAATCCACTTGCAAAATTAATACAATTAAATTATATATAGCTTTTTATCGTGTCTTTTTTCAAATTTTGTTTATTTGTCCATGCTTACGCAATGAGCAACGGATAGTACCCGATTATAGGAATTCAGAGGACGACACTCCAAAAATCAATAACCAATCCGGCTATTCTGCGGATGAGTTCCAAATAGAAATATGGAAGTATCTATCCAGACAGCGAATTATCCAAATTTTCCGACTATGACTTAAAGATTCCCAACATATATAAAGACCGAGAACCTCGTTTTTATGTAACTGTATTTTTCGGAGGCAACTATTGTATGCACGAAAATGTAAGCACGATGATATCTTTTGCAAAAGGAGGAAACAGCAACAAGTCTCATGACTATCCTAAATCCAGATATTTGTACAACCGTTTTTATGATCACGAACTAAACTCGGCCAATGGCAACAGGGGAAATATAATCTTCCCGCTCTTGTGGTAGGATGAGATTTACCAAAATTCCATCGAAGCGGTATTTGGAATGTTACATCACGGATTTTTTATACTTTTGTATTAAACTTAGTGTGTTTCATTAAACGATATCGAGGTAAGAGAAAGTTATAGTAATTAAAATGAAAAGGTTAGTTCTTTTGATATTGGGAATTGTTTGTAATACAGACAAGAAAATAAGAAAGAGATTGCTCTGAATAGAAATGTCCTAAACTTTAAAGGGGCTGTTTATGAATTGGAAGTTAATTATGTTGGATTCGCGACAAAAACAGGCGACCCTGATAAACCTAAGGAATATTCAAAATTGGAAACGAAGTTCCATAAGGAAGTATTAAAGGGAAGGAATGAAGCTGATGCTGTTGGTTCGTTTTACGGTTGGTTTGGCGATAACCATTTAAGAGCCAGATTGACAGAGCTTAGTAAATACAGAAAAACGAGAAAGAAAAATTTTAGTAAATTAGAGAGTGTATGAAAGAATATAATCCAATGGCTATTGCACAAAAATTAATGACGAGACTTTTTTAATACGCTTCCCATCTTGTGCAGGAAAACCGTCCCTTGAATAGATACATGAATCTATCAAAGCGTATCAGGCTTCTCGATGGCAAGGTCAAGACATGTAGTGTTGCTTCGTCTCTGTTGATACGACTCATGCTGTCGGCGAGTTGATCCTCTTCGAAATGGAAATCTGCCATGTTAAGCTAGACGACAGGCGCATAGAATTCCAAGATGCCGCGATGCTTGATTTCTGGTATGGATTGTAGTTTGTCATGGTAAAACCAACAGGAAGGGAAGCGCAAGATGTTCTCGTTCATCCGGTACTATATCTTCAGAAGTGAGACAGTCTTGGATTTCCGGTCGGTTATTTTTTGCATTAAGGTGTGATCTAAGTCGCCGCATACTACTTCCATGCATTTGATAGTAGGAGGGAGCTAGTGATGGTTGCCTGCCAAAATGCTCTGGTCCGCTTTGCCGATTGCGATCCAGTGGGCGACTTCGAGTATCTAGGCAGCTTCGTCGATAAAGAGAGTCGTGAAGTTATGGTTCGTAAACACCCGGTTTGTTGATCCGATCAGCGCGTAGGCGAAGCCGTGTTCAGCATCCGCTTGAAAGAAAGGCGTAGCTACAGCACGGAAGGGGAAACCTTTACAGTCTGGATGCTGGGCGACTGATTGTGTATACCTAATTTTATTCAGTCTCTTGTAGATATAAGTACAAATGTAGATCAACTTAAAAATATTGCAAAACAATATATATTATTGCTTAATAGGATATTTTGTGTATATTTGTATTATAGCATTTGATTTTTATTATAAGTCTCAACTTGTCGGAAGAAAGAAGAGCGTGCTGATGCTTTTGATTTGTACCTTAGGATTCGTCTGATGGAAATCTATGAATCTTCTCTCGTTGCTGATAGATGAATTTTATTAATCATTATAAATTGTGGAGTATGAAAAAAAAGATTTTACAATTATTGTTCCTGTTTTTCCTATCCCTCCCTTTGACTTTCGGACAAACAACTGACGGTGGTAGTTTTTGGAAAAAGTTGGGAATAGGGGCAGGTTATAATTTTTTGAACAATTCGGGCTTTCCGGACGATCGGGAGAAACCTTTTGACAAGCGTACATTTGAATTGTCGGTGAAGTATCGACTTACGGACAAACATTCGTTTTACCTGATGGTTCCTCTCTATGTGGATTGCAGCAGTAAAAAACGGAAATACCATAAGACCGAAAGTCTTATTCCCTGTTTGCATCGCATCTGGGGAACGGAACTCGGATATAATTATACCGTATTTGATTGGAAAGGCATCCACGTATTCGGGGGTATGGGTTTTAGCTATTTACATTCAAAAAGAGATATTAAATATCTTACAGAGTGGGATGGAAATAAATGGACTGACCATTTTTTTCTGAAGAAAAAGTATAATGCTTATGGCTTGTCTCCTCAAGTCGGCATTGCTTATCGGTTCCAACATGTAGGGTGTGAATTGAAATATAAATACAGCCTATACCGGACGAAGAGCGATGTGCGTTGGATAAGATCCGATGGAAGTGTAAATGATACATATGGAGGGAAACAATATTACTTCGAATCATTACACGGTTTGTCGATAGGATTGTTTTATTACTTTTAAATATTGAAATCATGAAAACGAAGATATTAAGGATTTTATTAGGGCTTTGTGCAATATTTGCTGCCCATGCACAAACAATCACAGAAGATGGACAGCATAAAGAGTTGGCTTATCCTACGGAACAAACTTGTTACATAGCATTAGAGCCGACCAACGGAACAATCAATTTTATAACTTGGCATGTCACGAACGGCTCTTTCTCGCCAACTTCGGATGTGAGTTCTGTTCAAGGGAATAATTTGAGAAATGTTTGTGTATATTGGAAAAACCCGAAAGTAACGGGTTCGACAGCACCAAAAGGTTCTGTTTATGCAGAGATAACTTATACACAAGCGGGTAATACGAAAATGGAAAAAACGATGACAATTAGTCAGGGGATTAAGAGCTATAATGGAGTAGCACCTCCCAGTCTGACTAAAGATGGTGGAACAACGATTCCTTTTGGGGTACAATCTTTTGAAGTCAAATTTTCAAAGGATTTTAATCTTCCTTACAAGGAAGGGGGAAAATATATTCCTGTTGATAAATTAGAATGGACCTTACCTTCCGAATGGAGTTCCGGAAATAACATTGTAGTTACTAATGAGCAGAAATTAGACGTAACTACTGACTATTTCAGCGGAGGCACGATAAAAGTCCGGGGAGTCAGTAGATTTTATCCGGAAGATAAGACCAACTATTCGGAAATAAAGATCAAGCGACAGTTTAGTTTTGAAGAATATCCTTCTTCTGTTAAATATGGGGAATCGAATACTTACAGATATACCGTTCCTTTAATTTCCGGTGTCTCTTATGAATGGGATGTTCCTGCCGGTTGGACGATCGTTTCGGGAGGAAATACCTATTCTGCAACAATTGCCAAAAATTCTTGTGCGACGAGTACAGACATCAGAGTCCGTTTGAAAGCCGGATCCCAGCAGTCTAATTGGTATACAGCTCCTAAGGCGACGATCCTTCCACCGGATATGACTATTCCGAGTGTCGAACAATTCCGTGATGTTGATATATCTATTGGTATTCCGAATGATCGGGTTCAATCGTTTTCCATTTTGGGTAATGGTGTCGAGATTGTCAGCGGGCAAGGTACGAACAAATTGGTTTGCCGTTTTAATAAAGCAGGCAATCAAGAAATAAATGTGTCGGTGTCATTGAAAGGCTGTGATACTCCTTTTACATTTAAGAAACAAGTAGAGGTCTCGAAAATTCAGTTAAGCATCAATGGCCCGGATGTGATTTGTTCGTCTGATCCGCTAAATACTTATCGTATTTCTGATTTGCCAGATCAAGCGACAGTTGTATGGTCTTGTAGTGGAGGAATCGAGATAGCAGGCAGTAATACAGGTTCGAGTTGTAGCTTTAAAGGAAAAGCTGCTGGAAATGCACAAGTTCGGGCGACGGTAAACTGTGGTGGAGAGACACTGGAGCTTTTGAAAAATATTGAAGCAGCCTCCAGCACAGGCAGTCCTTACATTTCTTACACTTCGGATGACCGTTATATCAATCTGACTTGCCATACGCCGAATATTTATGGCATTCGTGAATTTATATGGGGGGCAGTTGTGACAGGCAGTAGCGGGTCTTCCCAAAGTTCGCATACGGGCCCTGGAGGGTATTATTGGACGCTTCCAAAAGGGAGTTACAAAGTGGAATGTATCGTTGTTACGCAATGTGCCCGGATGGTGACATCTACGACAATTGGCGGTTATCGTTCGAGTGCTTATCCGAATCCGGTAGATCATACTTTATATGTCAATATATCTGATATGCCGTCAGACGAGAATGTAATTTCTACTGCATCTTTCGGACAAAATCAGTTGGGAAAATCGTATGAAGTTCGTTTATTTAACTTTAAAGGAATGCTCGTGCGTAATTTACGTGTACAGGGGAATGAAACGTCAATCGATGTGTCGGGTTTACCGGAAGGTAATTACTTTCTTCATATTATATCGGAAGAAAGAAAGGAGCCGGAAGTGCATAAAATTGTGATCGTCCATTAATTTGTGAAGGTATTTCAAAACAGCCTCTACTTTGGGATTCTCTTTTGCAAGGTTCGGAGAACCGGATAAAAAGTAGTACATTTGGGGCCCGATAACAATATTAGAACAATGGCAGAAAGAGAAAAAATACAGGAGGGAAAGGAAGGCAAAAACCGGTTATAGTTCCCGATATGGGACGCTTGCGACTACAGGCTCGTGAGTTGGAAGAGGAGGTGTTAGGCGCTCTGATGCTTGAAAAGGATGCCTATTCCATCATCAGTGAGATCTTGAAACCGGAGTGTTTCTATGAGAAAGCACATGAGAAAATTTATACCGCTATCGTAGATCTGGCAATCAGCCAGCGTCCGGTGGATATACTGATCGTCACAGAGCAACAAAAGAAGCGCAGCGAGTTGGAAAAGGTAGGCGGCCCGTGCTATACTTTATCAAGGAGCGCAGGTTCTTCCATTCCTCCCTGTTTTTAAAAGGGACAAGTCACAGACAACGGAACAACGTCTTGTCTCAACCCACCCATGGCAGCAGTCAGTATCTTCAGAAACAAAGACGACTGGCAAGAAACGGAAGCTGTCTGTTTACACAAAATTGGGGATAGTCCCTGGAAGCAGGAGGCTGAAACGCTTCATTCTCACAGAAATCACGTATCGTTAAACCACTGGATTGCTGCCTTTCATAAACACAGACAGGAACTCTTCTTTACTCATTATACGTTTCATATTTTTTGTTTGCAAAGTAATAGAAGAGTTCTTGGCTTTACAATGTATACTATATCGGATGCTTACCTATCACCTTCATATGCCATCTTATTTTTTTAGGGACATTTACTGAATATTCCTAATTTACAGTTTCTTGAATTTTTAATGGATTATTAATATTACAAAATAACCTTAAACGATTCCTTTCCTATACGGACGAAGTAAAGTCCATCGGCAGGAACTTCCACTTCCTCCATACTGTCCCGGATCGTTTTCAAAACAACAAGCCGTCCGCTGCCATCATACACATAAACCGGGACACCTGCTTCAAAGCCGAAGATAGCCAAACGTCTGGAAGCGGAACGATAAACACGTTTGGTTGCGTTTTCAGGCTGATCAATACCTGTTGGGGCATCTTTCAATACAAACTCAACTTGACAGGTAAGGTTAGAAGTAAGAGAAGCAATGTGATATTCATTATTCATCAATTGTCCGATGACATTTTGATTATTCAGCAATACACTTCCCAATTTGTATTTCGCATCCGGAGTAAAGGATAATGTAACCGCACTTCCTTTTTCAACCGAAACGGTCTCCAAAGACTGGCTTACCGTCTGCCCATTTACTTTCACCGTGCCATTTCCTATGACATCTACAATGCAAGAAACCAAAGGAGTCTTTTCAAAAATCGCAACAATCGCCAAATCGCTCGTGACAGATTCCACTATCAGCAAATCATCAACGACCTTTAAAGTCACATCCTTCCCGTCCAATAAAACTTGTTTCAAATAACAGCCATAATCCGGAATAAAAGCAACAGAAACTTTCGCTGACTTTTGCACCATCAAAGAAATACCGTTGTCAATAAAATAATTATTGACTTTCACCATACCTCCATCTGAATAAGAAACCTTGACAGAGCAAGTGGCTGGCGTACCTTTCTCAAAAATAACTGTCACCTCCCGATCTCCCGCAATCTCCGGTATAGTCAACGTATTGTTTACAAGCTGATCCGTAACATCAGCAGCACCCAACTTTACTTGTTTCAACAAATAACCGTCATTCGGAAGCATCAAGATCTGAATATCAGTTCCGGCAGTCACCGGCGTTGAAGAGCCATTGGTTGCAGCCTGATTATTGATTTTCACCTGTCCTCCGACATTGTAAGTCACTCTGACTAAACAGGTTTTCGGGGTATCCACCTCAAAAATAACAGTCAACTCCTGATCCGCGTTAATAGATGTTATTACAATCTTATTATTCTCAATTTTATCTGTCACATCTTTCTTATTCAATTGAACACTTTTAACGTGATAACCCGTTTTTGGAATAATTGAAACTGTTATATCTTCCGATGCTGTTACAACTTTAGACGACCCACTGCTTATCGCTTCTTCACCGATTTGCACCGTGCCACCTTCATTATATGTTACTTTTACAGTATAAGATGCAACTGTCTCTATTTTTTCAAAACGAACAATAACATCCTTTCTTTCAGAGATTTTTGATATAGTCAGAACACCATTTTCCACTTGTTTCGTCACATCATCTGTTCCTAACAACACTTGCTGCAATTTAAAACCTTCATTAGGTGTAATGCCTAACTTCACATCCGTCCCGGCATCTACTAAAACTGAAGAACCTGACGTAACGTCTTGTTTGTTCACATCAACCACGCCTCCTTCATTATAAGAAACCTTGACTGAATAAACTTCTTTCTCAAATACGACTGTCAGTTCTTTATTTTCTACAATTTTAGGGATAGTCAAGGTATTGCCTTTCACTTGTTCTGTTACATCAGTTGCTCCCAACTTTACTTGTTTCAAAGAGTATCCTTCATCGGGAATAAAAGATACTTGAACATCGGTTGCCTCTGAAACTGAAACTTCACCGGATTGTATTGTCTTTTCACCTATTTTGACAGATCCACCACCGTTGTTTTTAACCATAATGAAGCATAAACCTACTTCTCGAATATCATAAAGAGACCACACAGGTGCTTTTTCATACAATGATTTGCTACCTACTGGAACTATTAACGTTAGGCCATCTTGCATAAATGGATCATCTTCCGCTAATAATAAAGGAGGCTTAACTGCATCTATTTTCAAAACAGAAATTTTAGATGCTACAAATGCATGCCATTTTATTTCTTTTATAGAAGCTGGTATTTCTAAATATTGAAATCAACAGGAAGCAATGATACATCTGCTATTTCCATTGTCAGGTTTCTCGTCTCATAGCAACGGTTAATGTTTCGTATAGCATCTTGCACCGCTTTTTGCCCATCGGAATTCAAAGTTACTTTCAGTTTGTCAAGTTCATCAATAACTTTTGCTGAGAGCGTCACTTGATACTGTTTGTCTACCTTTGAGATAATGTCTGGACAATTGACAAACACATTAGTATCTATTATATAGATATTGGTTTTGTCGGTTTTGATTTCAACCATTTTTCGTTGAAACTTGGATAAATCAAGATGACCAACAACTTTTACTCCTTTAGACTGGTTGTCATCTGCCTGTTTAGAAACTCTTTTTGTACCGTTAGATTATACATTTGATTTATGAGTGAAGAAATTACAGTCGTGATTGTAGATGACGAAGCGGCTTCTGTCCGCAATTTGAGTAATGATTTGTGTGTCTATTCGGATGTACGGATTTTGGAAACAACCACTTCGGTAGAAAAGGCAAGAAAGATCGTGATTCGCCAACAGCCGGATTTGCTCTTTTTAGATGTGGAGATGCCCAAGATGTCCGGTTTGGATCTATGGCAAAATATCCGTGCGGATGTCCATGCCGATATGCGTGTTGTTTTTTATACAGCATACGATAAATATGTATTGGAGGCTTTGCGGGCTTCTGCTTTCGACTATCTGCTGAAGCCTTACCTTCCGGAAGAATTGGATGCCGTCATCGAACGTTTCCGCTGTGTTTTTTATCGCAGCAGGGTGAATATGGAGCAGTCCATGCGCCGTCTTTTAGCCGATGACTGCAAATTTGCCATCCAGACGGTGACCGGCCTGTTGTTTTTGAAGCGTAGTGACGTGTTGTTATTTCGTTTTTCAGACGTGAGCCGTTGCTGGCAACTCTATCTGTCCGACCGCACGGATTACAAACTCCGCATGAGTGTTTCTGCCCGCGATTTGATGAACATGAGCGTCTCATTTGTCCAAATCAGCCAAAACTGCATTGTCAATCTGGACTATTTATGTTCAATTGAGAATAAAACTCTCGAATGCCACCTTTATCCCCCTTTTGACGACATTGAATTGATCGCCTCTCGCCGATATTTCGGAAAGGTGAAGGAGTGGTTAGAGATTTTGTAAGGTGTATCGTCTTATCAATGTAAGGTGTATTATTTTCCCGGCAACGATGTTTTTCATGTTGTCCGGAAATTTAATTTTTGTGTTTGTCTGCTATTTTGTACCGCTTAACGATGAAATGCCACTTTTGTACGCTCTTTGAGTTTTAACTGATTGTGAAGGTTATGGATGGTTTATATATTTGAAAATTATTTAAAAGGGGATGATCTCCTAGTTATTGGGGAATAATTTAAAATATATAAAGGATGAAACGAGTTTTATTTATTTATTATTTGTTGGGAGGATTACTCTTTTTGTTACCCGATTGGCTAAATGCACAAGGTAACGGCAACATGGTAGGGATTGAATTGACCGGAAAACAGGAGTTTGGCTCTAATGTGGTTTTTGATTACCGTAGGTCGGAAATACGTAATCAACTCTGTATTCCTCCAGAAGTACTTTGCTTGTCGGTCGGGACTCAGATTCATGCTATATCCATACCTTATAAAATAAATATCTATGATGGATCCACTCTCACGCAATCTTTGGGTAACATGCGTATTGCGTTGGGAGAATGTCAATCTATACCCAGCTATAGTTACCCTTATTCTTATATCGAAGAGGGGATGGCTACACTCTATGAAGGAGGAGATCAATTAGAGGTGACTCTTACAAACAAAATGCAATTTGTTACATACAATTTATCAGCTCCTTTTACCTACAACGGGGGATATTTGTTGGTGGATTTAAAAACAACAACTGCTGTCCCTATCACGCAAAACATAAATATCTCTACTAACTTTCATGAATACAAAAGCATCCTAAACCTACGTGGACAAGACGGGAAACAACCTTATAAAAATGATATGAAACCGGATCTTGTGTTAGGAGTAATCACATCTCCAGGCAATGCGGTTCCGTATATTCCTCTCCAATTCAGAGAGTCTATCTTAGGGTATGCACCAGTAGGAGGCTCTTCTCCTAAAGTGGATATCCAAATCGCTAACATCGGGGATCAGCCTTTAGAAGTGAAAGGGATAACTGGTTCTGAAAACTTTGCATTGGTAAATTCTAAAATGGTAGCTGTTGGTTCAGAGGAAATAATTCAATTCCAATTTACCCCAAAGAATGCTGGTACACGGGAAGAAACTGTATTTTTGCAGACCTCTGCCGGAAAAATCGAAATGAACCTGTCAGGTACGACCTATCGTCAGACTCCTTATAACAGGGTGATTAAGGTAAGCCCTGAAAATCCTTTATGGGAGCAATTGATGAATGAAGAAGATAGGTTACAAATAACAGAGTTAAGTATAGAGGGACAGGTAACAGAAAAAGATATGAGCTTTGCATCTTATGAAATACCCAACCTGATTCGATTGGATATGTCGGCAGCTGTTTCATCTGATGCGAATGTGTGGTTCAATGAAGAATGTTGGCCGCAATTTGAACAATTGGCATTGCCTGCTGGGGTTAAAAGCATAAGGATACCTCAAACCGCAACCAACTTGTCTAAACTGATTCTACCTTTAGGATTTGAAGGGCTCTCAGGTGACTATAATCAGGAAACCCAAAAAGAATCGCTTCCCGCCAATTTGACCACGTTGATCGCTTTTGGACTTAATTCGATATCAGTGAACTCTGATGCGATACAAACTATTGAAACTGTTTACGTCCCAGAGAATGCTTTGGATAATTGGAAAAATGATTATCGGTGGCACGATAAAAATATCCTTCCAATTACCGATGCCGTTCTCCATCCCGATTTTGGAGGGAATATGCTGGTTCGCGATGAATGGGTCATTACGATGGACAATTATCCGAAAGGTGAAATCGGAATCAATATTAAGCCGGATGAAGGACAGGTGACCGCCTCTGCTTCCTTGATAAATAAGGCTCCGGTGCAGATAAAGGAACTGAATATGTCATATAAGTTGAATGGGAGAGGAACAGAATATAATGAACCTCTGCCGGATGGGTTGTTTGTAGAAAAAGGAATCTATTCTGTTTTTATAAATGAAAACGAGGAGGCTGCACTCCAAAGTGTCTCTTGTGATTTGAAGTTGCAACCCCAAAAATGGCACTTTCTCTCTTTTCCTTTCGATGTGGAAAGGACTGCTTTCGTCTCTGCTCCTGAAAACGGTTCGCGACAGTATGTGGTTCGCACATACGATGGGCAATCCCGAGCTGATAATGGTATGCATAATGATAGGAACTGGAAAGATGAAACGATGAAACTGAAAGCTGGATGCGGATATATTTTACAAACGGATGATCCAGAACAGTATCAAAATGATGATAGGTATTATAAATTGTCACTTCGCATAGAGGGTGCGGATTTGGTACGAGATTTGATGAAAACAGAGGCCGTTTCCATTCCACTAGAGTATTATGGATCATCATATGATGATAACAAAAGTTGGAACCTGATTGGTAATCCTTACTTGTCTTTCTATGATATCCGGGATATTGTTTTTGGTTCTGCTTCCATTATCGTCATTTGGGACGGGCAGGGATATATTCCCCTTTCCATCAAGGATGACTCATACTCGTTACGTCCGTTGGAGGCGTTCTTTGTGCAGAAACCGGATGGCGAAGAAGTTATCACGTTTAAACCGGAAGGCAGGAGAATTAATGCGGAATCGACCGTTTTTTATGCCTTGCGATCTATTTCAGATACGGACAGGAAAGTCTTGAATTTGCGTTTAAGTGGTGAAACCTATACTGACCGGGCACGTATTGTAATCAATCCATCGGCTCAACCGGGGTATGACATGAATAATGATGCAGTCAAATGGATGAGTTCCAATAAGGAGATCCCACAGTTCTATACCCTTGGTGGGGAAGGCAAGCGGTATGCCATCAACGAGCGTCCTTTAGGAACGGGCTCCGTACCGGTTGGCCTTTATGTCGGGCAGACAGGAATCTATACATTCGAAAAAGTGGAGGATGAGATTTGGGAGCAGGTCTGTCTGCTTGACAAATATGAAAACAAACAGGTTGATTTGTGCTGTGATTCCTATTCGTTCCATGCAGATAAAGGGACTGTGGACGATCGATTTGAAATCCGTTTTGGCATCCCGACCTCTAATCTTCCGGTAACCTCCACGACCAGTCGTGTCCGGACGGAAGGTCATACGCTTCATATCGAGGTTGGCGAAAAGACAGAAGTTACGATCTATACCGCTTCGGGTATTGAGAAATATCGTAACCGCATTGAGGTTGGTTCGACCGCTATCCATTTGGAATCCGGTTTCTATCTGGTGCGGATCAACGAGACAACTCACAAAGTAATCATCCATTAAAAGACAATGATCATGAGATATTACATTTTTTTATTTATAACGTTCTTATTCCCTATTTGTGTGTGGGGACAGTTTAATCCTCATAATCCGGATGAACCCAGTATGGATAGATTAACTCCTAACTATGATTATGCGGTGTATAAAAATGGTGTGACTTTCACGAATAAATCGAAAGGAGCCAGTCGATATTTGTGGAATTTTGGAGATGGGAATACAAGTACCTTGAAACATCCGGAACATATCTATTCGCAACCGGGTTCTTATAAAGTTGAGCTGACAGTGAAAAATGGTAAAGAAGAAAGGACTGTCATCAATTATATTATGATTGCTCCAGAATCAGAATATTCCATATCTGGTTCATTCACATTGAATCCATCCCAAAAAGGTATTCGAAATTTCCAGTTGTTGGATGATATGTTCAGAGACTTAATGGAGCTACCTTTAAGTGGTGATGTGACTATTACCGTAGCGCAAGATCTGGATTTGTCGTTATCGAATTTGAATATGACGGAAGTTGCAAATAAGTTGATTCCTAAATTGAAAGATTCTCCTTACAAGGTGAAGTTGGAACAGGAAAATGGTAATTCAAGTTTTCTTAGTCTTTGGAATGAGTTGAACAAAGAAAACTATGGACTATTGGAGCAATTAGTTCAATATATGGATTGGGGGGTCTCAGTTCGTTTCGGAAACGAATCCTTTCATATAGGAAACTGGGATTGGGTGTTTAAACCCGGTCCGATCTGTTATGGGAAGCAAAGTGATGAGATTAGGTTTGATATGTATTCGGAAGCATTTACTTATGAATGGAAGTTAGTTGAAACCCAGGAAGGTTTAACAGGATATAAAGAGTCTGGTTCAGGTAAAATCCCTGCGATGGAAGTGATTAATACTACCAATAAATATCAACCGTTGGCTTATGAAGTTTCTTGTCTTTATCAAGGAGAGATTTATGCGACTCATCTTGTTACTTTATGGGTTTATCCCCAAACTATGTATCTGAATTTGTTGGAACCATCAGACAATGGGCTGATTGCGACACCTGATGATGTTAATTTTTCTTGGGAACCGATTCCGGGGAAAAATTATCATTATGAAGTTTATATACGTAAACAAGGGGCAAGTGAGTTTAATTATATAAAAGGTGTTTCTGATAGCAGATGTCATATTGAGAATTATAATGGATTTTTTCAGTTTGAACAGACCTATGAATGGTATGTTCGGACTTATCATCGTTGTAGTGGAGAATATGTTCAGAGTGATCCCCGAACCTTTACCATCGGTAAAGCAGCCGATTTGGAAATAACAGAAGTGAAGGTTGAACCGCAAACGGTCGTATCCGGCAAAGAGTTTACGATTACGGCAATCGTGACCAATAAAGGGGCAAAAGAACTTGGAACGATGTCATGGAGAGATCAAATTCGTTGCACGAACGCTTCAATTTCTACCCAATATAAAGATCATGCGAATCAGGGTTTGGAAATCGGAGAAAGCTATGAACTCAACTTTACGTTTAAAGCACCCTATGAAGAGAAATTGAAGACTTTGACGTTTGAGATCTATCTTGATGTGGATGATGCTCTTCTGGAAATGAGCAAAAGCAACAACCGCAAAGAGATTGAAATCCCTTTGGCTTTGCTTACTATTCCGGAAGATGAATTCAAGGTATTATGCGACTTGTACACGCAGGCTGGTGGTGACCAATGGTATTTGAACCGTCATTGGGACGTTACGACCAATGCTGTAGACAAGGATGGTTGGGAAGGGGTTACATTAGACGAGGATGGACATGTGCTTGAAATAAATCTTTCTGGTCGGAACTTGGCTGGGCCGCTGCCAGCAGGATTGTTCTCGCTGCCTTATTTGCAAACATTGGATTTGAGCCGGAACGCCTTGACTGGCAATTTAGAAGAGATTGTTCCGGAAAGTTCGACCGCTCCCGAATTGGTTGCTGTCAATCTGGAACAAAATCAATTGTCAGGAATGATACCGACAAGCATCAATTCTTTGCCAAAATTGGAGAATCTGAATTTGAAAGGTAACCGGTTGGAGACCGTTGCAGGCTTGATTTCGCAAAAAATAAACCTTGTCATTATCGGTCAGACGTTGCCCAACCGGCAAATCGAGTTGCGCCACAAGTTTGTACTAGACTTGCCAGAAATCTGTTTGTATAACCATGATAAACAGGCGAAAGAGGAATGGCCCGGGTTGTCATTGCAAGTCCCAGGCTATGCGACTCCTATGGATTTGAAATATCAAGACGATGCGTATGGTTTTGTTTGGAACAGCTATTACCATACGATCAATCTACCTCCGAATCAAGACTTGGTGCTTACTCAAACTTCTAATTCGGCTAAAGACAGTAAAGTTACAGTCCAGTTGTTTTTTGATCAAGGCGATGCCAACATGGATGGATGCGTAAGCATGAATGATATCCGGCATACATTGAACTTTATCAATGATGACAATAATAGTAGTGGCAATGGTGGTTATATCAACTTCAATTATTATGCTGCCAATACCTATCAGGAGAAACAAGCGGAATCGACCATCAACGTGCAAGATTTGGTTGCTACGGTCAATATCCTGTTGGAGACTCCGCAAACAAGAAGTGGCTCCACCTTGCGTTCTGCGGATGCGGTAAGTTCAGAGCCTGTCGCCTTCCTTTCCGTTAAGAGTGGAAAACTGGTTATCGACAATCCGGCAGAATCGGTTATGGATTTGGACATAACCCTGAAAGGAGTTACTTCGAAGCAAATTGAGTTATTGCTCCCAGCTAACAATTATCTGTATAGGACCCGCGATGTCGAAGGCGGTGTGCGGTTTGTTTTAGTGTGCATGAATGGTTCAGGCATCCCTTTGGGCAAAACAGACATCATGAAGGTTAAAGGAAGCGATGCTTTTGTAGCTCATGCCCATTTGACAAATAAGGCGGCTAATGAGGTTAGATCCGACTTTGATGGGAAACAGGTGGCAACCGGAAATAATGCTGTATCAATGCCGGACGGATTGTCTGATGGTAATATCCGTATCGATCATGATGTCAAAGCACTGGTTGTCTCGGTGTACGATATGGGCGGACATATTCTTTCTTACAACCGGGTTCATGAAGTCGTTCCTGGTGATTATAAGGTAGTCCAATGGTTGCCTAAAGGACTTTCTTCCGGTATTTACCTCGTGCAGATTGAGCTTCATACAACAGATGAAATCAAACATCAAACAATAAAAGTTTCACTTACAAAATAAGCAAATTATGAGAACCAGACATTTAATAATACTGATATTGGCATGTCTATTCCGAATGCAATTTGTTTTTTCCCAAACAAACAAATTGTATATTTCCCCAACGGATTGCCCGTTGGGAAAGACTACGCAGGTGAAAATGCAGATGGACAACCGTTCCGAGGTGGTCGCTATCCAGTTCAATCTACATATACCGGATGTGGTAACATTAGAATCAGCTAATGGTATCCAATTGACAGAAGAGCGTAAAGATGATCATAGTATATCGGTAACACCGAAAGGCAATAACAACTATTTGGTGGTTGTCATGTCCGGTAACAATAAACCGTTCAAGCTTGTTTCCGGAGCAGTGATTCAAATTCCATTGGTTGTGCCCGATAATTTGGAAGTGGATAAAGAATATCCGTTCGAACTTACGAATGTCATACTGGCTGACCGCAATGGTAAGAATGTGATGACTTCATTTGATGCTGGAAAGATCAAGATCGTGGATGACAACGGACCGGATATCACCCCGAAAAACATCCAATTGCAGTCTGACAACTTTAAGCCAGGAGGCAATGTGACCCTGACATGGAATGTCGAGAATATCGGAGGAAAAACGACGGATGACGGATGGAACGAATATCTTTATTTGGTGGATGAGCTTGGCAATGAGTATGCTATTGGAAATACACGGTATACGGAGACCTTACCAGCCAAAGGTTCTATCTCGCGTAAAGCCGAGTATAAGATAGGCGATTATCCCGGCATAGAAGGGAAGGTAAAAGCGAAAGTTGTCCTCAAAGCGTTTTCTGACTGGGAACTGCCTGTTTATGGGGAGAATAATGAAGGTGAATCGCAAAATGAGTTGAATATGCCAAAGGTTCTGGCTTGGAGTCTGAATGCAACGGTCGTTCAGGAAAAAGGGAGTCCGGAAGTTTCATGTATGTTGGCCAGGAGTGGTTCACGACGGAAGGAGGAGACATTTACGTTTACAAACGAAAGTAAGTCGCGTTTGCAAGTGCCGGAGCAGATAACGATCCCTAAAGGAGAATCCGGTACTTATTTTAAGATAAAAGTAATAGACAATGAGATTGCCAATCCGGATTCTTTTGTAGTTGTGACTGTTACGGGAAACTCCTATCTGGAGTTGAAAAAAGAGATATGGATCGAAGATGATGAACATCCATATCTGAAGATGTCGGTGAAGGAATCCGAAATAAAGGAGGGAGGAATGGTGACGATGACGCTTGAACGGGAATGGAATATCTCGTGGCCGTTGGAAGTACGGTTGCGTTCTGACCATTCTAATCGGTTTATCGATTTTCCGTCTGTCGTAATCATTCCTGCCAACCAAAAAACGGTAGAAGTGAAATTGAATGTTGCCAATGACGACCTTCCCGGATTGGACGATGAAGTAGTATTCACGGCTTCTGCTCCCGGACATATATTTGATTTGGAGAGCCAGCGTTTTGTGAAAATTTTGGATGATGATATACCGGATATCGATCTGATTCTTTCCACTACAACGGTTAGTGAGGCGACTCAGTCGGTTGTGGCAACATTGAAGCGTACTGGAGTGACGACCAACAAGGTGACAGTACATCTGACAGACAATGGGAACGGACGGATCAGTATACCCGCTTCGATTGTGCTCGAATCGGGTATGACAGAAAAACAGTTTGTCATAAAGACAGTTGATAATGCCATGAAAGATGGTGATAAGGAGGTGACGATCAAAGGTGCGATTTATGTTTCTTCCTGCAATTGTTCGACTGCAGGAACTGAAACCGGTGTGTTTGAAAAGAAAATCACGGTTTTGGATGACGATGATGCCAGAGTAACGAGTGTCGCCTCAAAGACGACTTTATTGGAAGGGGAAAAAGGAAAGATCACAGTATCTGTCAATGAAGTGCTTTCGACTCCTTTGACCGTCAAGTTGTCTTGTGACAATAAAGAGGTTCAATTGCCGTCTACCGTCATAATTCCTGCCGACAGCCGTAGGGTGGATGTCGAAATCACAGTCCCCAGAAATGAAGAGTCGGAAGGGAACCGAATTATAACAGTTGTCATCGATGCTGGTTCGTATGGTAAAAACACTTGTTGGCTGAACATTACCGATCAGACGTTGTCTGATGCGGTGGTGACAACCTTACAGACAGAAAAAGAAATTCCGGTAAATGGAAGTGCGAAAGTAAGTCTGACTATAAAGAACGAGGGAGCAGCCGCTTTGTCTGCACAAGCGAAGGTGTCTGTTTATTTGAGTACAGGAAAAGAGTTGAATAGTAGTTCGATTGCTTTGGGCAGTCTTTATACGCAGAAGGAATTGGCGGTAGGTGAAAGTGTTACATTAGATAAGAATTTTACATTTCTGGAAAAGATCGGTGACTACCATCTGATAGCCATCGTAAACGAAGAACAGACGAAAAAAGAATTGTCGTATATCAACAATACGTCAGCTCCATTTGCTTTGACATTAGCCCCTTTATATACAGTACAGGTTTCTTTGGATAAAAGCGTGCTTAAAACCGGAGAATCTGTCATGATCACCGGAAAAGCAACCGGCAGTAAAATTGCAGGTGTGCCGGTTGATCTATACATTATTAATAATGGCTATCGGAAAGTCATTTCCGTGACGACCGATAATGCTGGTGTTTTCCAAACGAGCTTCACGCCTGAAAGTTGGCAAATGGGGCATTTCAGCGTGGGTGCCTGCTATCCGGACGAAGGACTCGAAAAGGAGATAGCCGGGTTTGATATGTATGGGTTGAAGAGAGTTGACGTATCTCCTATACAATGTGAAGTATTGGTAGGTCAGACACAGACTATTCCTGTTAAAATCAAAAATATATATTCTACAGCAAGTAATATTAAAGTAAAAGTCATTTCAGGAGCGTTGGGATGTGAAATTGCATCAAATGGTATGTTGAGTTTGGCTGAAGGCGGAACAGGTGAAATCTTATTGCAAATAAAAGGGAAGACTGTTTCTCCAAGAATGAGTTGGGAAAAAGTAAAACTACAATTGATTTCGGATGAAGGAGCTGTTTTGGAACTACTTGTATATTGTTATTGTAGAACTGAAAGGGCAACATTGGTGGCTAATGTAGAGCGTATCCAAACGACAATGGTTAGAGGCAATATACGTGAGTATCGCTTTATGATTGCTAATTCTGGTGGTGGAGAAACGGGTGAAATACGAGTAACTCCCCCTAAAGCGGAATGGTTATCGTTGGCTACATCTGAGATTATTCCTTCATTAAAACAGGGGGAAAGCACTTCGGTTGTCCTTCGACTATCTCCAGCGGAAGATATGCTGCTGAGACCAGTTATGGGAACGATTGCAATCAATTGCGAGAATGGGGATGGGCTGGCGATGAACTTTGTCGTTACACCTGTTTCTGAGAACGTGGGAACTTTGGTGGTTGACGTGTGTGATGAAAATACCTATACAGCCAAGGGAGCTCCTCATGTGTCGGGAGCATCTGTTCGTATCACAGAGTATAATACAGGTAGATTACTCTTGGATGCGAAAACGGATGTGAATGGTTTATGTACTCTTCCAGCCTTGGCAGAAGGTTATTACAAAATCGTTGCTACAGCGGAAGGACATGATGTAGTCGAGCAGGTCATATTGGTAGAGCCAGGAAAGGATAATAAGGTAGTGATGAATCTGAGTATCCAGGCGATAGCAATAGACTTTAAGGTTGAAGAAACAACTTTGGAAGACCGGTATACGTTTTCTACAAAAGTAGACTTTGAAACACATGTACCGGTTCCTGCTGTCGTTATAACAGTCCCGGATCGGATTGAAGCGGAGGCGTTACAACCTGGTGAATCATTGGTTTATACAGTTATTTTAAAGAATGAAGGATTGATTACGGCTCAGGATTGTGAATTTTTGGCTCCAGAGGATAATTCAAATTTTGATTTCGAACCATTGGTTACAGGTTTTTTTGATTTGAAAGCTAAACAGTCAGTTTCTATTCCGGTTGTGATGACTCGAAAAGGAAATGTAAAGACTCGTAGCAGTGAGAGGGAAGTGACACCTCTTCCACTTAGTGATTGTTATCTATATGACGGAACCAGTTATTTTTGGGATTGTGGAAATGACCGTAAATGGCATAAATATTATGTTCCGACAAAAATAATGGAATGTGTGGATGATGGGAGTGGTTTTAAAGGATTCCCGTTTATGGGAGGAGGAACTATATTTGGTGGAAAGGGAAAGGATAATAACCCGGTTACTGGCCCAACTCAAATTTTGGATAAAAAAGAAGAATTGGTAGTTGGTCCCGTTCCACCATCGAAACCAAGTAAAGGATGTATTCCGTGCCAGATGAGTTTGGTCGGAAATGGAATCAAATGTGCTAGTCGTTTTATTCCTGTTTTGGAAGAAACCAAAGATGCAATAGAAGAAGCAATCCAAGAGGTTTTAGATGAACGGCTTGAAGAAGAGCTTTTGAATGATGGAATTCTAGAAGAAGATATAGAAAAATTATTTGAGAGGAGGGATTTTTTATCATTCTTATCAGATTTAATGAAGGCTGCGACTGAATGTGTACAACAGTTTTTTGATCCTAATCATCCA
>ERZ836358.886-NODE-886-length-33620-cov-9.928705_pt1 | contig 33620 bp, 22 predicted proteins | sample MGYA00519942_ERZ836358 | MGnify/ENA primary metagenome ERZ836358 (study PRJEB31850, sample SAMEA3708798) | human gut metagenome | biome: human gut; feature: human-associated habitat; material: faeces | place: China | collected 2014 ...
CGGCAGCACGAAGCTGCCGGGGCGCCCTTTTCCTCACTGCAGACTGTTGCGGAGATCAGCCGCCGAAGGCCTTCTTCAGGTCGACAGGCATGGCCTGATAGCCGGAAGTGCTTTCAAACTGGATTTCCACGGACGGTTCCTTGTCGCCCCACTTGAATTCATTGATGTACGGATTCGGAGCGGACTCGAAGGCGCCGGTCTTGAAGTTGTAGGTTGCGCCTGCCGTTGCCGAATAGACGAAGACGGAGTTCTTGTCCTCATGGTATTCGGTGAGCGACGTGACGGGGCTGTACCATTCGTGGCCGCGTTCCTTGCCGTATTCCCAGACCTGTTCGACCGTCATCTTCTTCTGGTCGATCTTGTAGACCACGGCGCGGGAGTACTTCATTTCGGGCAGCGCGGGCTGTTCCATGCCGCGGGCGTCGCCGTTGTCGAAGACCGAGAGATAGAAGATGTTCTTGTCGGACTTGGAGTCGACGCGCCAGCCGGTGTGCTGGGTCCACGACCAGTCGAAGTCGCCTTCGCAGGTCGAGCCTTCACAGGTGATCGGCTTGCCATTCTTGTCGACGGGCTTGAGGACCTTCTTGGCGAAGTCGCCCTTCCAGCCTTCGGGCGAGCCCATGATCCACTTCACCTGCTTGTCGCGGCCGATCTTGATCAGAGCGGACTGATGGCGCGAGGAGATGATGATGGAGTCGTCGGTCGGGTCATAGTCGACGGAGTTGACGTGCACCCAGTTGCGGCCTGCGCCGGAGCCCACGATGTCGCCGAACTTGTCGTTCTGGTCCATTCTGGCGAGTTCTTCGGCGGAGAGCGTCTTGCCGGCCTGGCTCGCGTCGATGTTGAGGCAGACGGCGCCCTGGTCAAGCACCTTGAGAACGGTATCGCGATACGGGTCGAGAATGTCCCAGAGACGCCATTCGTCGACGACCTGACCGTTCGGATCCACCTCGATGATCACGTCGCGGACCGTGTGAACGTGCTTGCCGTCGGGACGGACGTGGTCGGACGAGGCGACGCGCACGAGGTAGTTGCCGTTCTGCATCGGATCCATGGCGTGCGAGAAGTCAGCGTAGCCGTCGGGCAGGCGGCGGTTGAAGACTTCGCGGCCCATCAGGTCGTACTTGACGTAGCGCTGGCCGTAGCCCCAGGTGAAGGCGCCGTCATTGTTCTGGCGGAAGCCCATCATGATGCCGGCCTTGTAGACGTTGTCCGGATCGTAGATGCGGGACGGCTCCATGTACCAGCGCAGTTCGCCCTTCGTGTCGTAGATGGCGTTCTGCGGATAGCGGTTCCATTCGAGGGCGCCGCCCATCGGGTTGTTCCAGACGACGCGCGTCGTGTTGGGCGTCGCGGCGATCATGTTGTTGATGAGGTAGAGACGGTCCTCGAACTCCTTGGACATCTTCCTGACCTTGGCCTTCGGGAAGACGGACTTCACGCCCGCATAGCCTGCCGTCGCGATGTTGGCGGGACCGGCGTAGATCTTGTAGGCTTCCTTCTCAACGCGCTCGGACTTGCCTTCGGAGGTCTTCGTATAGGAGACCTCAACGGTGTTGCGCCAGTCGGGATAGAGACCGAAGACGGGAATGCCGCCGTGCGTGCGGACCTGCGTGTCGCTCACCTTGTAGGCGATTTCCTGACCGCCTTCCTTCGGCACGATGCGGACCGACACGTCGGTCACGGTGTAGCCGCCGTTGCGGATGACGGCCGTCAGCGGAGCGATGCCGTACGGGTTGAGATTGACGGCGCCGATCTTGCCGGTCGTCGGATAGCCGACGTGAGGACCGGAGGCGCCGCCGATGGCCATGGCGGGCGTGGAGACGATCATCATGCCGGCAAGTGCGCAGGCGGTTGCGAGAGCGGATTTCTGGAAGGTCATTTTTTCTTTCCTTTGCGGTCTATGCAACAATGGGAGAACAGGCGCGGAGCGCGCCCTGCGTTGCTTGGGTCAACGCAAAAAAGTCTATCCATGCGCCTTCAATCCAACCATTCCTGTTTGCCGCAGGCAATTTGCGCAACATGACCAATCCGTTTTCCGAATATTCGCAATTCGACGCGCTGACCGTTTCGGATCTCATCTTCTTCGTCTCGCTCTTCGAATCCCGCTCGCTCAGCAACACCGCGGCCGAAGGCGGACTGAGCCTTTCGACCGCCTCGCGCACGCTCAGAAAGCTCCGCGAAACCTTCGGCGACCCGCTCTTTCTGCGCTCCTCGCCCGACTTCGTGCCGACCTCGCGCGCGACGGAGCTCTATCCGAAGGTGGCGATGCTCCTCGAAAACCTCCGTCGCCTCGAGCGTCCCGCATGCTTCGATCCCGCCACGCTCACGCGCACCTTCAGGATCGGCGTCGTCGACAATGCCGTCTGCGCCGTGATGAGCGGCGTCGTCAAGGCGTTCTTCGAGGCAGCGCCCCGGGCGTCCCTCTCCTTCAGGCAAATCACCGACAGCCTCTTTGACGACCTCGCCGACGGCACTCTCGACTGCGCGGTTTACCCCGAGACACACTCGACTCCCTCTGGCATTCAGGACCTGCTCCTCTATCCGATCAGCTACGCGCTCTGCGTTCGCAAGGGACATCCGCTGGTCGAGGCCTCCCGCGAAAAGGGCGAGGTCACGCTCGACATGCTCCGCCACTGGCGCAAGATCTCGGTCACGAACCGCGGCCAGAACCGGCTTGAGGTGTACTGCATGGACGAGACGACCGTGCTCGGCGAGGCGCTTCAGGAAACCGCCGTCACGGTCCCGTACTTCCTCGCCGTCCCCTCGCTTCTCAACGCCACGGACTTCACGGCCGTCATGCCCATGCAAACGGCAAGACTCTTCGAGGAACGGGACGGCATCGTCGCCATTCCCATTCATCCCGATCCCGAAAGCGGCCGCGGCAGGGACGCCTTCAACACCCGACTCATCTGGCACGAACGCGTCGCCGACGAACCCGCCCTGCAGTGGCTGCGCGGACTCTTCGCGGTCCACGCCCACTGGGAGGATCCGAAGGCGAAGACCGGCGCATAAAAGCACGCTTCGCCTCAGGACGAAAACCAGAACGCCAGCCAGGAACAAGGACAAAAACGAAGCCGCCCCGATTCAACGCGAACCGGGGCGGCTTCCGTTCTTTCAGGCGCAGGCGCCTCAGACCGGACAGGACTTGAGGTCCTCGACGTGAGGCACGAGCCAGGTGGGCTCGCGCTTCTCTCTTGCACGGATGTCGTCCTCATGCTCGAGCGTAAGCGAGACCGCGTCGAGGCCTTCGAGGAGGCACTTGCGGCGGAAAGGATCGAGCGTGAAGCGCCAGGTCCTCTCGCCCGCTGTGCAGGTCATCGTGACGAGATCGACCGTCACCTTCATGCCGGGATCGGCCTCGAGGATCCTGAAGAGCTCGTCGACCTCCTCCTCGGCGAGCTTCACCAGCACGAGCCCGTTGCCGAGCGCATTGTTGCTGAAGATGTCGGCGAAGGACGGCGCGATGATGGCGCGGATGCCGAAGTCGAGCAGCGTCCAGGGCGCGTGCTCGCGACTCGAGCCGTTGCCGAAGTTGCGGCGCGCGACGAGGATCGAGGCGCTCCTGTAGGCCGGCTTGTTGAGCACGAAGTCGGGATTCTCGATCGTCTCGGCGTCGTCAAGATAGCGGCGCTCGTGAAAGAGATGCACGCCGAAGCCCTTGCGGTCGACCGCAAGCAGGAACTGCTTCGGGATGATCTGGTCGGTGTCGACGTTGGCGGCGTCGAGCGGAGCGGCAACGCCCGTCAGAGTCGTGAACTTGTCCATTTCTGCATGCCTCCTCAAATGTAATCGCGGACGTCGGCGATGTGGCCGGCAACGGCTGCGGCGGCGGCCGATGCGGGGCTCATCAGATGGGTGCGGCTGCCGCGTCCCTGGCGGCCGACGAAGTTACGGTTGGAGGTGGAGGCGACGCGCGCCCCCTCGGCGGCGCGGTCGTCGTTCATGGCAAGGCACATCGAGCAGCCGGGAAGCCTCCATTCGAACCCTGCCTCGATGAATATCCGGTCGAGTCCCTCGGCCTCGGCCGCGGCGCGCACGGCCATGGAGCCCGGCACGGCCAGGGCGCGAACGCCGTCGGCCACCCTGCGGCCCTTCAGTACTCTGGCCGCCTCGCGGAAGTCCTCGAGACGTCCGTTCGTGCACGAGCCGATGAAGACCGTGTCCACCTTTGCGTCGGTGACGGGCGCACCCGGCTCGACGCCGATGTAGGCGAGCGCGGCTTCGGCGCCCGCACGCTCGACGGGATCGGCCATTTCGGCGGGAACGGGCACCCTGCCCGTCACGGGCATGGCCTGTCCCGGATTCGTGCCCCAGGTCACGTGCGGCTCGAGGCTCGAACAGTCGATGTGAACCTCCTTGTCGAAGACGGCGTCGTCGTCCGAGCGCAGCGTGCGCCAGTACTCGACGGCGGCGTCCCAGGCCTCGCCCTTCGGAGCGAAGGGACGGCCCTTCAGATAAGCGAACGTCGTCTCGTCGGGAGCGATCATGCCCACCTTGGCGCCCACCTCGATGGCCATGTTGGAGAGTGTCATGCGTCCTTCCATCGAGAGCGCCTCGACGCCCGTGCCCGCGAATTCGATCGCATAGCCCGTGCCGCCTGCGGTCGTGATCCTTGCGGCGATCGCGAGGATCAGGTCCTTGGCGTAGACGCCCTTCGGGAGGACGCCGTCGCAGACGATGCGCATCGTCTTGAAGCGCTGCTGCTTGAGGGTCTGGGTCGCCATCACGTGCTCGACCTCGGACGTGCCGATGCCGAACGCGAGTGCCCCGAAGGCGCCATGCGTGGCCGTGTGGCTGTCGCCGCACACGAGCGTAGTGCCCGGCAGCGTGAAGCCCGTCTGCGGACCCACGATGTGCACGATGCCCTGGCCGGGATGGCCCAGGCCGAAGAGCGTCACGCCGAACTCGCGGCAGTTGCGGATCAGGGTCGTCACCTGCTCGCGCGCCATAGGACTGCAGACGTCAAGCGTCGCCTTCTGCGTCGAGATGTCGTGGTCCATCGTCGCGAGCATCAGGTCGGGACGGCGTAGCTTCCTGCCCGCCTCCCTCAGGCCCGAGAAGGCCTGCGGAGAGGTGACCTCATGGAGCAGATGGCGGTCGATGTAGAGGAGCGGCAGTTCGCCCGACAGCTCGTTGACGACGTGGGCGTCGTAGACCTTTTCGTAGAGCGTCCTTCCCATGATCAGGCCTCCTCGACGGCGCGGGCGACGGCGTCGCCCATGGCGGCGGTGCCGACGACCGTGGCGCCCGGCATGGCCGAGGCCAGGTCGCCCGTGATGACGCCGGACTTCAGGACCTTCGCGACGGCGGCCTCGATGCAGGCGGCGGCCTCGGATTCGCCGAGGGAATGGCGCAGCATCATGGCGGCCGAGAGGATCTGGGCGATCGGATTGGCGATGCCCTTGCCCGCGATGTCGGGCGCGGAGCCGCCCGCGGGCTCGTAGAGGCCGAAGCCCGAGCCGCCGAGCGAAGCCGACGGGAGCATGCCCATCGAGCCCGTCACCATGGCGCATTCGTCGGAGAGGATGTCGCCGAACATGTTGGAGCAAAGCACGACGTCGAACTGCGAGGGCGCCTTGAGGAGCTGCATCGTGGCGTTGTCGACGTACATGTGCTCGAGAGTCACGTCGGGATTGTCGGCCGCGACCTCCTCGACGGTCTCACGCCAGAGGCGGGACGTGGCGAGGACGTTGGCCTTGTCGACGGACGTCACGCGGCCGCGGCGGTGGCGGGCGATCTCGAAGGCGAGCTTCGCGATGCGCCTCACTTCGGCGCGGGTATAGGTTTCGGTGTCGAACGCACGTTCGGCCTCGCCCTCGCCTTCACGGCCCTTCGGACGACCGAAGTAGATGCCGCCCGTGAGCTCGCGCACGCAGACCATGTCGAAGCCGTTTTCGGCGATGTCGCGGCGCAGGGGCGAGAGGCCCTCGAGGCCTTCGTAGAAGCGGGCCGGACGCAGGTTGCAGAAGAGTTCGTAGCGCTTTCTCAGGGGGAGCAGCGCGCCCACTTCGGGGCGGGACTCGTGCGGGAGCGCGTCCCACTTCGGGCCGCCCACGGAGCCGAACAGAATGGCGTCGGCCCTGTCGCAGGCCTCGACGGTTTCGTCGGGCAGCGGCCTGCCGCAGGCGTCGATGGCGGCGCCGCCGACCAGGCGCTCGTCGCGGGTGACCGTGAAGCCGAATTTCTTCGCCGCTGCGTCCATGACCTTCAGCGCCTCGGCCATGACTTCGGGGCCGATGCCGTCGCCGGCGAGGACGGCGACGTGATGCGTGCGTGTCTGCATGATGTTTGTCTCTTTTGATGCTGTCGTTGAGTTTTGGGGTTGACCTTGATGCCGATGAATCAGGGCAGGTGCTGCGGCACGTCCGCGTCCTTCTCATGGCGGCGCGACTCGCGGATGCGGTTCGCGCGGTCGATGTTGTTGCTGGCGTGGATCAGGGCGAGCGCGGCGGCCTCGAGAATGTCGACCGACATGCCGATGCCGTGGAAGATGCGGCCCTCGTGCCTCACGTTGACGTCGACCTGGCCGAGTGCGTCCATGCCTGCGCCGTTGGCGGAGATCGTGAAGCTCGTGAGTTCGCAGCGGATGCCGGTGAGGCGCGTGATGCAGTTGTAGACCGCGTCGACGGGACCGTTGCCGATCGAGGAGTCGCTGCGGGTGCGCTTGCCGACGCGCAGGCGAACGGAGGCGGTCGGGATCGAGTGCGAGCCGCCCGTCATCACGCTCAGGGCATCGAGCTCGAACGTGTTCTCCTCCTCTTCGAGCGTGGAGCAGAAGAGGAGCGCCTCGAGGTCGTAGTCAAAGACCTGGCCCTTCTTGTCGGCGAGCTTCAGGAAGCGCGCGTAGATTTCGTTCAGATCATATTCATCGTCCTTATAGCCCATGTTGGCGAGCGAGGCGCGGATCATGTGGCGGCCCGAGCGCGCCGTCATGCGCATCGTGTTGCCCGTGAAGCCCACGCTCTCGGGCGTGAGGATCTCGTAGGTCTCGCGGTTCTTGAGGACGCCGTCCTGATGAATGCCCGACGAGTGCGCGAAGGCATTGGAGCCCACGATCGCCTTGTGCGCGGGCACGGGCTCGCTGCAGATCTTGGAGACGAGGCCCGAGGTGCGGGCGATCTGCTTCGGGTTGATGCCCGTGTAGAGGCCGCCGAGCGACTTCTCGCGCAGCTTGATCGCCATGGCGACCTCCTCGAGCGAGCAGTTGCCCGCACGCTCGCCGAGGCCGTTCATGCAGCACTCGATCTGGCGCGCGCCGTGCTGCACGGCGGTGATCGAGTTGGCCGTGGCCATGCCGAGGTCGTTGTGGCAGTGCACCGAAATGACCGCCCTGTCGATGTTGGGCACGCGGTTGAAAAGCGTCGTGATGATGCCGCCGAACTCCTCGGGCACCGTGTAGCCCACGGTGTCGGGAATGTTGACGGTCGTGGCGCCCGCATCGATCGCGGCCTCCACCATGCGGCAGAGATGGTCGATCGGCGTGCGGCCCGCGTCCTCGCAGGAAAATTCGACATCGTCCGTGTAGTTGCGGGCGCGCCTCACGGCCTCAACGCCCATCTCGAGGATCCTGTCGAAGTCCTTTCGCAGCTTGTCCCTCACGTGAATGTCGGACGTGGCAATGAAGGTGTGGATGCGGAATCGCTCGGCCGCCTTGAGCGCCTCGGCACAGGCGTCGATGTCGCCCGCCACGGCGCGGGAGAGGCCGCAGGGCACCGCACGCTTGAGAACGGAGGCGATGCTGCGCACGCTCTCGAAGTCGCCGCGAGAGGATACGGGAAAGCCCGTCTCGATCACGTCGACCCCGAGCTGCTCGAGGGCGAGTGCGATCTGCATCTTCTCGCGTGCGGAGAGGCTCTGAGGCAGGGCCTGCTCGCCGTCGCGGAGCGTGGTGTCGAAAAGGATGATGCGCTTGGGATCCGTGTAGATCATGAGGTCGGCTCTTTGTCGTTGTGCGTTGAACTGGGTTCGAAGCCCCGGACCGCATCTTCACAATGCGCGTCACGAAGGGCGGCAAGACAACTTTATGTCTTCGCAAAACCGACGTCAATTGCAAAAACCTCAAAAATCACATGGTTATTGCCAAGTCGTTGATTTTAATTAGAAATGAATTTGTGCTTAGGGAATTTCACCTAGTTTGATTTTCTGCAAAAAATGACGCTTTTGCAAGACAGCAAAAATGCAGGAAGGCATGTTTTTGCAAAAATCCGCCGTCGCGAAAGGCACGGTTCTGAAGGAAGGAAGCGCACCCGAACTTGAACCCGGGCCCTTGGAGGTCCGGGCGGCGAACGGGCGGCGAGCAGCGCGTTTATTGAGGGCATCAACGAGCTGCTCGCCGCGAATGGCGACGGGGTCGGGCGAAATGCCCGCCGTCGAGCAGCGCCGGCGACGAACCTTCGGGTGCGCGTCCGTTGTTCGGATGCTAGCACGGCTCCTGAAAACACGCGTCCCCCTCACGGGCGGGCGGTCAGAGGCGCTCGAGCCTCACGTCGTAGGCTGCGGCGTTGTTGCCTCGGCTCCAGCCCGAGGTGGGCAGGTCGGGGACGAGCACGTTGGCGGCGCCGTGGCGGCAGTCGAGCCTCACACCGCCGTCCTCCCGCTCGCCCGCCTCCGTCGTCTCGGCCCATGCGCCGTGATGGAGCGCGAGCACGCCGGGGCGCACCCTGTCGGTGACGACCGCGGCCGCGCGCACCGAGCCTCTCGGCGTCGAAAGCCTCACGGCGTCGCCCGTCGAGATGCCGAGCCTCGCCGCATCGTCCTCATTGATCCAGCACGGCTCGCACCCGTCCGTGTTGTGCGCCCTGCGCGTCACGGCGTCGAGCTGGCTGTGAAGCCGCCAGGCAGACTTCGGACTCACGAGCCTGTATTCGCCCGGCTTCGAGGGCTCGCCGAGATAGGCGGGATGTCCGGGACAGTCCTCGAGCCCCGCCTCGGCGACGCGCTTCGACGCGAGCATGATCCTGCCCGATTCCGTCGCGAGCGGCGCGCCCTCGGGATCGGCCGCAAAGCGCTCGAGCGCCGTGGGCCCCGGGACGGTCTCGGGAAAGAACACGATGCCCTTCTTCACGAACGCATCCCAGTCGGGAAGCTCAAGCCCCGCCGCAGCCTCGCGGCGCACGGCCTCCTCATAGAGGCGCCTCTGCCAGCCCTGCTCGTCCAGCCCTTCCGTGAAGACGCCCTCAAGACCGAGCTTCGCGGCAAGGCGCCTGAAAATCTCGTAGTCGGAGAGCACATTCCCCTTGGGCTCGAACACCTGCGAGCTTCTCACGATCCCGCGCGCGGCATAGCCGCCGATCCCCGCAATGTCGCTTCTTTCCAGCGGATGCGAGGCGGGAAGCAATATGTCGGCATATTTCGTTGTCGCCGTTTCGAAGACGTCGCAGGCGATGACGGCGTCGGGCCGTCTGAAGCCCGCGGCGAGGCGTCCCGTGTCGGGATGGTGCGCAAAGGGATTGCCGCCCGCCCAGAAGACGAGGCGGATGTCGGGGTATTCGAGCTCGATGCCGCCGCAGCGGATGCGCTTTCCCGGATTCAGGAGCACGTCGGCAACGGCGGCGACGGGAAGCGGCTTCGGGAGCCGCTCGGGATGCGTGACGGGACCGACGGGCGCCACGTTGACGGGAAGGCCCGGAAGGCCCCTGCCCGCCGACGCGCCCGCGCCGCCCGAAGAGTAGTGGTAGCGCGTGCCGATGCCCGTACCTCGTCCGCCGATCTGGCCGAGCGCTGCGGCGAGCGCCCAGACGGCCCAGACCGTCGACTCGCCGTGGCGGGCCCTCTGGGGCCCCCAGCCGAGCATGATCATCGTCCGGTGCGCCGCAAGCTCCTCAGCGAAATCCCTGATCGTCTTCTCGTCGAGCCCGCAGATGCCGGCCGCCCAGGCGGCGTCGCGGACGACGCCGTCAAGACGTCCGTTGAGGCAGGCCTCGAGCGTTTCGAAGCCCGTCGTGCGGGTCTCGAGAAAATGACGGTCGGCCCTGCCCGTCGCCAGAAGCGTGTGCACGAGGCCGAGCGCGAACGCGGCGTCCGTCCCGGGAAGCGGCGCGATCCAGCGCCCGCCCGTGACGTCGAGCGTCTCGGGCTTCACGGGATTGACGGCGACGACCTCGAGTCCCTCCTTCGTTCTCATCGCCTCGAAGACCTTCGCCGTGTCGTGCAGCGTCGTGGTCCAGGCGATGTCGTTCGTGACGACCGGATCCGCACCCCAGAGAATGACGCGCTCGGCATGCTCGAGCACCTCGGCCGCAGGCGGCACGTCGGGGTCTCCGCTTCCTGCGATCACCTTCTGTATGGCGGCGATGGCGGCCGTGGAGTAGGAGTTGAAGGTCTGCACGAATCCGCCCTTGAGCATCAGCAGCCTTCTCAGGAGTCCGATCGGATTGTTGACCTCGCCCGTGTTCTTCCAGCCGTAGGACCGGCCCCAGACGGCCGAGGGTCCGTGGTCCGCATACGTCCTCTCGATCGCGCGGGCGGCAAGCTCGAGCGCCTCCTCCCATTCGACCTCGACGAAGGCCTCCCTGCCGCGGCCCTCACGGGTCAGGGCGGGATCGCGTCCCTCGCGGCAGGCCCTGAGATAGCCTTCACGGACCTTCGGAGCGAGAAGGCGTTCGGCGCCATCACGCCCCGCCAGATAGTCGGCCATGCGTTCCGAGGGCCTCATGTCCTCGACGATCGGAACGAGCGCGGGACGGCCGTCCGTCATGCGGACGCGGGCGACACCCCAGTGGGCGGCGACGAGCTTGTCGGTACGGGTCATGATCATTCTCCAGATCGACGCAAAGGCCGGCACGGGGCGAACCCGGACCGGCCTTGCCTTGCATTTCACTTCAGACTAACGCAATTCTCAGAAGACGGGAAGCACGCCGCCCTGATACTTCTCCTCGATGAACTTCTTCACTTCAGGAGAGGTGATCGCCTTCTTGAGCTTCTGGAAGGCCTCCTTCTTGTCGTCGCCTTCGCGGATCGCGACGACGTTGCCGAAGGGCGAACTCTTTTCCTCCAGCGCAATGGCGTTCTTCGCCGGGTTGAAGCCCGCTTCGAGCGCGTAATTGGCGTTGATGACGGCGGCCGTCACGTCGTCGAGGGCGCGCGGCAGAAGAGCGGGCTCAAGCTCGACGAACTTCAGCTTCTTCGGGTTCGAGACGATGTCGCCGATGCCGGAGAGGAGCGTCGCGCCGTCCTTGAGCTTGATGAGGCCCGCGTGCTCGAGCACCTTGAGTGCACGACCCTCGTTCGTCGGGTCGGACGGCACGGCCACCTTGGCGCCTGCCGGAATGTCGGCGAGGCTCTTCACCTTCTTGGAGTAGAGGGCCATCGGCTCGAGATGCACGGAGACGAGGATGTGCAGGTTGAGGCCGCGGGACTTGACCATTTCCTCCAGATACGGAATCGTCTGGAAATAGTTGGCGTCAAGTTCGCCCGCATCGAGCGCGAGGTTCGGCTGGATGTAGTCGTTGAATTCCACCACCTCGAGCTTGACGCCTTCCTTCTCAAGCGTCGGCTTGATGAAGTTGACGATGTCGGCGTGCGGCACGGGCGTGACGCCGAGGCGAAGCGTCGTGTCGGCGAGGGCGCAGCCGGAAATGCCGGACAGGGCAATGGCGGACACGAGAGCGATGGGTGCGAAAAGTCGGGAGAGATTCATTTGTGTTCTCCGGATGTTGATTGCGGAAAAAGTTTTTTGGGATTGTCGGACGGGGACGTTGTCCGTCCGTTTCGCAGAAACATCAGAGCAGTCCGTGCGGCCGAGGATGCCGCATCAGGCCGAAGAGGATTCGGATGACTGTTCTGGAGAAGGTCGCCTTTGACGAGAACCCCTCGGGTTCGTCTGAAGGCGAGCCCGGACCTGCCGGGCGTTTCCGTTTCGGTCAACTCTCAGAAGACCGTGATTGAACTCTAGCAGAAGCCTTTCGAAGCGTCATGCGAAAGTGGGCAAACCTTGAGGTATTACATTGCGGCCTTGGGGCAATGCCTTAGAGGCCCGTCGAGAAGGCCCGCGGGCAGTTCGGCGAAACGGCACCGATCCGTTTCCGCGGGCGGCCCGCACGGAGCCCCGCATGCCATACAGCAAAACATCTCCCGCGAAAAGCCCTCGAAAACCCTGCAATCCCATCCCTTCTGCACCGATCGTCACACCTTCTTTTGTATCGACATCTCAATCTTTTGAGCCAAGTCATGTCATTTACACTCAATTGAGCAGATACTTAAAGCACACGTCCGAAATGTTCGGCGCAACTTTCCGACCAAGGAGAATTGAAATGACGACAGTTGACACGATCGCACAGGCGATCAAGGAAAAGAAGGCCTTGGAATTTGCGTACCACGGCTTTGACCGCGTGGTCGTCCCCTATGCCTGCGGCCTTACGCCCACCAACGAAATCAAGATGGTCGGCTTCCAGATCGGCGGCGGCAGCAACTCCGGCGTGACCGAAAAGCTCCGTTTCTACACTGCGGCCGACATGGCTGGCGTTGCCTTCTCCGACGCGGCCTATCGCGAAGCCACTGAAGAAGACAAGGCCGTCTTCGCACAGCTTTCCAAGATCTACGAACAGATCTGATCTGCAAAAGTAGCCCAATGACTGAAGCCCGGTAGCGCATGAGCCGTCCGGGCTTTGCTGTTTTCAGGCCCTGCGCTCCGCCGGTCTGATGCAGGCGGACGGAACGCACGAAGACAAACGGGCCGCTTCCGAACTTGAACCTTCGGAAACGGCCCGTCTGAAATGGGTGCGCCGCCTTCGAACCCTGACCGTCGGACATCCTGCGCGGACTCCCGGTCGGCGGTCTACCTGGAGCTTCTCCAGGTAGACATGCAGGCATGATCTCCCTTGAGGGAGAATTGCCTCCTTCGAGGCAGCTCCGGCGAAGCGCCGGAAGAATCCTTCAAAGACAGCGCAAAATCAAAACATCGGCATCAAGACGGACAGCTCGGACCGAGACCGGGACGCTGCGCCTGCAGTCCCGGGCGGAACTCATCCTGCGAAGCGCCGACCCTGGGCCTTCGGGGCGGCCATCTGAAATCAATTCGCAAAGAAGAGAAAGACTAGCACGCCTCACCTGCGCACGACTCCCCCGCCATCAGGCTGCCGCCAGAGCCTCTCCGATCAGTTCCTCCGAGCACGTCTGGCCGAGCCAGGGACAGTGAACGCGCATCCTTCCCAGAAGGCGGGCCGAAACCCAGGCATCCGCCTCGAATCTGCCTGCGAGATCGTCGATGACGGCCGTCACAGGTTCACCTCCGGGCACGGGCACACGTGAATGCCACGAACCTCCGGGACAGGAAAGTCTCAGAATCCCGCCCTCAAAGGCCGTCATATGCATCATGACCTCAGGCGAAAGCCGGACCAACAGATCACCGTCCTTCATGCAGGCCTGCAGCGTGAACTTCGTCTCGACAGTGGTGCCTTCCTCAAGTCTGAAAAGAGCAATTCGGGCCGTCCCGTTTCCGTTTTCGAACGCAGGGATTCCCGCTCCAGGCACGACTCTGAGGACGGGCGTCTTCTCAACCTCCCTGACAAGCATGAGGGGCGAGGCCTCCGGCTCCAGATACGCCTCCTCGTCCTTCGAAAGAACGGCAAGCGATGAGACTCTCAGTTCTCCGTCCTCCACGGGGCGAGCGGGATAGGCCTCGCGCCAGCTCAACATGCAGCCGATCGGCTCGGGACCGCTTTCGGGATCCGCAACGCAGACGTCGGAAACGACCTGATCGGCAAGACGGTGAGCCAGAATGAGCGAGACCATGTCGCTGCGCCGCTCCAGGAGTGTGACCTGACGGTCGAACAGCTTCTTCCAGCATGCGCGGGCGCTGCAATGACGGGTCTCGAGATCCTCGGCAAGCTCGGCAAAGAGCGCAGGATCCTTTCGCTTCACGACTGCCGCCGCCAGATGCAGCAGCACCGCGTTCACGCTTTGCGCATCAGCGGTTATGCAGGCCGGTTCCCGCGATTCGCGCCTGGGCTTTCTTCTGCTCATTTCGACTCCTCCTTCTTCCTTCCCGCAAGCGCTTCGGTCAGGCTCTCGCGCAGCCTTGCGCCTTCGGCGGGCTTTACGCTTTCCAGAAACGCAACGTGTCCTCTGAGCATCGGGATGCTCAGTACGCAGCCGTCGAGCTCGGGCGTCCCTTTTCGTTGACGACGAGGCCCGTGCAGCACTGCCTGCGTCCCTTTCGGAAGATGTTCGTCTTCCTTGGATCAAGCTCGAGGCCGATGCGCTGCAGAACGCCGGTCGCAATGCCCAGAAGGCCGACCACCCCGTCGCCGCCGCTGAACGTGAGGTCGTCCGCATAGCGCGTGTAGACGCAGTCTCGACGGTCCGCCGCATCCGTGAGGATCTCGTCGGTCTTGAGCAGCACTCGATTGAGGAGTGCGGGCGAAGTCGGCGCTCCCGTGGGCAGCACGCCTTCGGCCAGAACGATGTCGACCAGCCTCATCAGTGCGGCGTCGGAAAAGCGTTCGCCGAGATCGCGCCTGAGCACGGAAATCACCAGTCCCCTGCCCACGCTCGGGAAACACGACCGGATGTCGGCGCAGGCAACCACGGCCTGCCCCGCATGACGTGCGGCGTTGCCCACGATGCCTCTTCCCGACACGAAGCCCCAGGCGGCCTCGTGCACGCCGAGCGGCTGCAGAATCCTTTCGTTCACGAGCCTCTGCACCGCCTTGAGGGCGGCCGCAGGCGCATGAATCTCGCGCATGCCGCCGTTTTTCTTGGGAATCGAATGGCGGGCGTAGGAACCGTCGAAGCGGCAGCCGAGCGGCCTTCCGAAGTCGGCGCGCCCGATGAGTTCGCGCAGGAGCGGAGCGCTTTCGAGCCCGATTCCCAGCATGACCTCCGTCCACGCCGCATCCAACGGCCCAAGCCTGTGCATCATGGCCAGTGCCTTTCGGGCAAGTGCCTCGTCGGCAGGCCAGAGGCGGGCGACCTCCTCAATCCTGTGATGAACACGGAGCACTCCGTAGAGAACGCCGTCATCGCCGTCGGGCCCCTCTTTCGGCCACCAGTCGAGCACGCGCCTCTGCGAACCCATCGCCGACGCCTCCAGCGCCATGAGACGCTCCGCGGGCTCGACTGCAACTGCGGCCAGCGCCTCGTCGATCAGCGACTTCTTTTTCGCCGACAGCAGGTCCGCGGCGCCATCCGCCAGAAGCTTCAGCACAGGCCCCGCATGTCCGTCCAGACGCTCGAGAAGCGCGCGCATGCGCGCTGCGGTCAGATCCTCGTCCCGCATCCTGAGGATTTCGCAGGCCTGCTCGCCGTGCAGGTCGACGTCCTCGCACCACCTGCGCGCGGGCAAGACCACGGGCAGGCTCAGCCCAGCGCGAAGCCTCGCGCAGCAGTACTCGAAGAGTCTCCTGCACGAAAGAATTTCAGGCGAAGCCTCGCCCAGAAGCATGAGTCCGTCATCTGGCACGGCCTTGAGATAAGCCTCGACATGCGCAGGACTCAGGAAGCCCGCCATGGCCCTGAGCTCCTCTCTCGACCATTTGCAGCCGCAGTTGAAGACATCGATCCGCACCGACCTGCTCATCACGAGACGCAGCAGGCGAAGCCTTTCATCAGGACGCTTCTTCAGACGCCGGAGCGCCCCGACCGTCAGCTCGGCCCTCAGGGCTTCGTCTCCGGCAAAAGTCTTCGACCGGATCATGTCTTCGGCGAGCGTGACGTCGTCCACCTTCACGGCGCCCAACACCGTGACGATGCCCTCGGGATCGTACTTCACCATGTTCCGTTGCAGAAAATCCGTGACGAATCTGCGGCGCAGACACGCCCTTCTCATCAGCGCCCTGAGGACGTCCGCATCATCTCTTGCAACCTTGAGCGCCGCAGGCGCAGGAGCGGCGTTTTGCGCAGCCTTCCCCCCGGCCTTCTTCCCGGCCTTTTTCCCGACCTTGCCTTCCGTGCTCGTCCGAGCGGGGCGATTGCGTTCGAGCGCCGCCGCGAGCCACTCGCCGGCAGGGCCTTCCAGTGCCGCAACGGAACGTCCCTGAGCACGAAGCACCTGCCTGTACGCGCCGGTCAAAAGGCGCTTGAGCCCGAGTTCCAGCCAGACGGGATCGCCGGGCTCGACAACGGAAAAGCACGGCGGCTCGCTCTCCCTGACAAGCCTTTGCCTGAGGGCCGTTCCTGCAGGTTCGGGCCGCTCGTTCACGGCGACCTTGATCCATTCCAACCGCTCGCTGAGCAGCCTTGCCCTCCTGGGCTGCTGAGTCCGAAGGAGCTTCACGACAAGATCGTCGTCCAGCCTCCCCTTCACGATGGCACCGCATTTCTTCCCAGGCGGAAGAAGCCAGAAGACCGTTTCCGCATCCAGCCCCGCATAGACTTCGGGATGAGCGACCGTCACAGGCTGCGCGTACGGCCAGACTGCGAGCGCTTCGTAGGCGGGCATGCCGATGCTGTCGGCGATGGTTCGAAGCTTCTCAAGCGTGAACACCCTGACGAACTTCACGTCCGCAAAAATCTCGACGAACGATTCCTTTTCGCCGAGCACCCAGCCGGGCACGGAAACGCCGAGCCAGTCCCGGAGCCAGCGGCTCAGACTTTCGCTCATCGGCCTCCATCCGTTGTCGAAGTGCCTGTGGCCCTCAAACCAGACCGGACTGCCGTTGTTGAAGCATTTGACGCAAAGCTCCCGCTGGAGCTCGGCCGACAGCACGCAGTCGGGTACGCTCCCGAAACAGCTCGCCACCAGTTTTTCGGCACGGCGGTAGCCGCCGCGTGCAATCGCGGACTCGAGACCGTTCAGGCGCTCATTGAACGAACTTCCTGCGACTCGGGCCAGACGCTCAAGGCATCGGCCGTCATCCGTGGCGTAGAGAATCTGCGCGGCCTCGGGCATGCACAACATCGAGAACATCGACGTCCCTGCAGCCAGCAGGGCCGCCTCGGGCTCGCATTGCACGAGCCTGAGGCCCTTCGACGCCAGTGCGTCGCGGATTCGCCTCCAGACGTCGACCGCCGCCGCTCCCGTCACCCCGCGACAGTCGCAAAGGTTTTTCACGAGATTGAAAGCTCTTCTGCTGCCGCACCTGAGAAACTCCGCCACCGCCACCTCGAGCGCGTGCTCCGGGTTCTCGGCCGCAATCGCGTTCGGAAGCCGGGAAAGCCTCTTCGCAGTCCCGCGCATCACCTTGAGCAGCCCCATCGCCTCTCTGGCGCGACTTCCCTCTCTGCCGTCCATGTAGTTCAAGTTGGTCGAAGGACTGCACTTCTTGACGATCATGCGCCAGAACGCCTGCTCTTCCGGATGAGGAGCGCCTCCCGCAGCGCGGGAATGAAATCGCGTCTCCAGGGATCAACCGAAACAATCGCCTCGGCAATGACCTTGATGGAAATCAGCCGTCGCCATGCAGGATCGCGACAGCCGTCTTGGGGCAGAATGAACATGAAGGAAACCTCCACAGTCGTCCTTCGGGCTGCAAGACCTCAGACAACTGCCTTTTCTTTTGGAATGTCCAACCATTCTAAGAGAGGCCTTGAAAAAACGCGCCCCTGCACTTTTCCGCTACAATTTCAAGAAGCAGCGACTTGATCACGCAAAAAAAATGAACCGGCCAAAAGCCGGTTCCAGGGAAAGTGCGGGAGCTTCGGCGGTCCAACTTGTCCCGGACCTCAGGTCGACGACCATTCGTCAGGGAGTCAGGCAGGCTGGAGCCGGGAGCAATTCTCCCCAGGCCCGGGCCTGCCGTGCAGAGGTGCCGGCGCATGAGCGCAGGCGAAGATCTCCTTTGCGAGAACCTGTCCGGCGAAACACCGAACGAAGAACCTTGGACCTCCGAAGCAAAACGTCTGCGAGGAAAAGCGAATTTCCCCTGCACGTTTCTGACTGTAGCACACTTGCCGAAAAGGCACGTCCCCCTCGTCTGATGCGGTCCTTCATGTTCCGTCCGCAACTCACAGAAATAAAAAGGCCGCCCGCAGGCGGCCTCTGAAGACGAAGCGGCGGACCGTCAGGCCTGCTCCTTCCTGATGCCGATGACTCGTGCGCGGAGCTGTCCGCAGCCGCCCTCGATGTCCTGGGCCGCACTGTCGCGAAGGGTTGCGACCGTACCTCGTCTGCGCAGGATCGTGATGAGGTCCTGCATGTGGACCGACTCGGGCCTCCTGAAGCCCGAGCCCTCGACGGGATTGACGGCGATGAAGTTCACCATCGCGTAGCGTCCCTCGATGAGATCGGCCAGACGCTCGACCTGCTCGGGCGCGTCGTTGATGCCCGCCATCAGCGTCCACTCGATCTGGGCGGGGTATCCCGTCTCATCGGCGTAGTCGAGCGTTCTCTCGAGGAGGGTCTCGACGGGAATGTCCTTCGAGTTGGTGAGAAGCTTCCTGCGCAGCGCGTTGTCCGTGGTGTGGAGGCTGAGCGCGAGCGCGGGACGCACGGAGAGCGCGGGCAGGCGATCGAAGAGCCTGTGGTCGCCCACGGTCGAGACCACGATGTCCTTGTGCGCGAGTCCGCACACGTTGCCGAAGAACTCCACCGCCTCGCAGACGGCGTCGAGGTTGTGGCTCGGTTCGCCCATGCCCATCAGGACGATCTTCCTGACGTCGCTGCGCACACGCCTGGCCTCGCAGTACTGCGCGACGATCTCGGCGCTCGAGAGCTGGCGCACGAGGCCGCCCTTGCCCGTCATGCAGAAGACGCACCCGACGGCGCAGCCCACCTGAGTGGAGACGCACAGTCCCTGCCTGGGCAGCAGCACCGACTCGACGCACTCGCCGTCCTCAAGCCCGAGAATGAGCTTGACGGTCTCGGCCTCGGCGCTTCGAACGGGCAGCGCATGCGAGAGGCGGTCAAGACGCTCCCTGATGCCGGGCAGCGCCTCGGCCACGGCCTTCGGAAAGCTCTCGCCCTTTCTGGCCTCCCACGGGGCAAGCCCCGCCCAGGCAAGAAAGATGCGCCGAACGTGCTGGGGCTTCGCGCCCAGCGCCTGCCACTCGGCGGCGAGTTCGCTCAGATGAGGGCCTCGGGCCATGGATGCTCCTTTTATATATTGGATGGTGAACGGAAAGCCGTGATTTTAGCCCATGCGCCCGCCGCCTTCAGCGGATCCGCACGGGTGCGTGCAAAACGGTCGCCTACCCACATTTGTTACAAAACCACGAAATTCACTGTGCCGCAGTCACGGGCAACACCATATACCGTGTTTACGGTATTTTCAATCCGCACCCCTTGCAAAACCCGAAACTTCCTGTACAATTCAAGTCTCTCGAGAACGACACGCTCTTGAGAAAACAAAAAAAGACTGGTGGGAATAGCTCAGTTGGTAGAGTCCCGGATTGTGATTCCGGTTGTCGTGGGTTCGAGTCCCATTTCCCACCCCAGATTCTTGAGTCCCTGCAGATGCAAGTCTGCAGGGACTTTTCTTTTGTCCGCTTTCTCCTCCCTTCCGCCTTTGCATCCCGCTTCCAGGGACTTCCTCCTCGTGCTGCGGCGAAACCGCGCCCTCAACGCTTTCCCCGATTTCAGCCTCATCCGCCCTGTGCTATTGTTCGTGATCTCCGCAAAAGCCGTCCGAAAGAGGCCGGCTGCGGTCAGGCGCGCGATCGAGAGGACGCGCGCGCAGACAGACACTCAATCACAGCACACTATGAAAAGCTTCACTCTCAAGGAGCGCTGCCTCATCGGCCTCACGCTCTTCTCGATGTTCTTCGGCGCGGGCAATCTGATCTTCCCGCCGTTCCTCGGCGCCCTTGCGGGCGACGCAACCCTGCCCGCCATGTCGGGCTTTGCCGTCACGGCCGTGCTCTTCCCGATTCTCGGCGTGGCCGCTGTCGCGCGCTCGGGCGGCCTCACGGCGCTCGGCAACCGCGTCCATCCGGCCTTCGCCTTCCTCTTCACGCTTCTGATCTATCTCTCGATCGGTCCCTGCCTCGCCATTCCCCGTACGGCGGGCACGTCCTTCGAGATGGCGATTGCGCCGCTCTTCGCAGGTGAAGGCGCGCTCTCGGGCACCATCCTGGGCTTCGAGGCACATGCCGTCGCCCAGGCCGCCTACTCCGTCTTCTTCTTCCTGCTCGCCTTCACGATCGCGCTCAACCCCGAAAAGCTCACGCAGCGCCTCGGCAAGATCCTCTCGCCCACGCTGCTCACGCTCATCGCGGTGCTCTTCATCGCCGCCATCGTGCATCCGCTCGGCGAGTACGGCGCCGTGCGCGCCCCCTATGACGCGGCGCCGTTCGTCCGCGGCTTCATCGAGGGCTATCAGACGATGGACACGCTTGCGGCCCTCAACTTCGGCCTCATCATCGCGATGAACATCCGCGCGCTCGGCGTCACGAAGGACTCGGGCGTTGTCCGCGAAACGATCTTCGCGGGCTTCGTCGCGGGCTTTCTGCTCATCACGGTCTATGCCGCGCTTGCGCACATCGGCGCCGAAGCGGGCGGTGCGGGCCTTACGGGCGAAAACGGCGCCCAGACCCTCACGGGCGTCGTGATCCAGCAGTTCGGCCACGCCGGCCTCTTCATCCTCGGCGCGATCTTCTTCATCGCCTGCCTCAACACCTGCGTGGGCCTGCTCTCCTGCTGCTCGAACTACTTCCGCGACACGTTCCCGGTTCTCGGCTACCGCGGCTGGCTCACGGTCTTCGCCGTGACGAGCACGATCATCGCCAACGCCGGCCTCACCGCGATCCTGAAGTTCTCGGTCCCCGTCCTCGTCGCGATCTATCCGCTTGCGCTCGTGCTCATCATCCTCGCCTTCCTGCACCCGTTCATCGAAAAGCACCGCTTCGCCTACCCGATGACGATGCTCTTCACGGGCGCCGCCGCCATCACGGCGGGCTTCGGCCAGGCAGGCTTCAAGCTGCCGGTCCTCGCCGACTTCTTCGCCGCCATGCCGTTCGCGGCCGAAGGCCTTGACTGGATGCTTCCCGCCGCCGTCGGCCTCGTCGTCGGCATCGCACTGAGCCTCGTGACGCCGAAGAAGGCCGCCTGACGGCCTCCCCTCTGAAGTCACTCAAAATCAGGGCGCCTTCGCGAATTCCATGGATTCCGAAGGCGCCTTTCATTTGACCGTTCACTTCACGGAACACCCTCAGGCGCAGCACTGCGGCATCCTCGTGACGCCTGACGCGCGGGGATTCTTCGGTGCAGCCGGCCTGGCCTTCTGCCGAACGCAGGTGCCCGAAGAACGACCGCCGGCCTTCGCCAGGCACCTCGAAGCAAGTTCTAACGCCTGGCGGCACGCAACATCGACGATCGTGGTGCCCGCAAGAGAGCAGAGCCGCTCGAGGAGTTCAGGCAGTCGCGAACCATGACCGTACTCGGGATCCACGCCTCCAAGCGTGCGCCACAGAGCGGTTCCCAAGAACGGGAAAAGCTGCTCGAACACGCCCGCCTTGTTCTTGCCATAACCGGGCATGTGCTTCTTCAGGCGCTTGAGCACGGCCTCGGGATGAGCAACACGTTCCAGAAACTCCATCGTCATCCGGACGCTTCTGTCCGGAGCCACCTGCTTCCCCTGCACCTGCCGCTTCGCAACGTACCAACCCTGCGCCAGAGGAAGATCATCCTGAAAATCATCGAAGTGAAGAAGCAGCCAGTACTCGAAGCACGGCTTCGTGGCCGCAAGATGTATGCAGGGAAGCTGCTTCACAAGCTCGAACGCCTCGTGAAAGCCTTCATGGCGGTCGCGATCAAAGACCAGCCAGCACTCGGGAGAGGCGGCGGACGCCTTCGAAACGCCGGGCACTTGCCGGCATATCCACTCGATCGCCCGTGCGGGATTCTTCACGGGACAGACGGAGATGACCGCCTTTTTTCCGGAAAGGCCGATCAGCCTGCAGAAGTCCTGCAAATAGAGCACCTCAGTCTCGCCTTCGCAGAAGACATGGATCCTGCCGGGCCCCGGAACCCGGTCATGCGGGAGATTTGACATCGTCATGAGAATCTCCTTCAAGCAGTCGCAAATGACCGGCTCACGCCTGATCGTACTCGAGCGCAGCGAAAAAGTCCCTCTCCCCGAAGCACTCTTTTGTGACAAATGTTCACGCGGCGCATCCGCCGTCGAAAAAGGCCCGCCTCGAAACCGAAGCGGGCCCTTCTTCTCCCTTCGAGACCTTTGTCAGAGCAGCGTCTTGAGCTTCTCGACGACCTCCACGTCGGCAGGCAGCCAGTCGACGCTGTCGAGCTCGTCGGGCGAGAGCCACTTCGCCGCCTCATGTTCGACGAGACAGATCTCTCCCTTCACGATGGACGAAAGGAAGCAGTGCATCGTGAGGTGAAACTTCGGATAGTCGCACTCGACCGTCGTCACGAGGGTCTTGGGTGCAATCGTCACCTTGAGCTCCTCCTCGATCTCGCGCACGATGGCGGCCTCGGGCGTTTCGCCGGGCTCCATCTTGCCGCCGGGAAACTCCCACCCGTCCTTGAAGTCGCCGTACCCGCGCTGGGTGGCGAGAATCCTGCCTTCATGCTCGATGATGGCCGCGACCACTTCGATCGTCTTCATTCATACTCCTTGCTGTTTTGAATTGAGCTTTTGTCGGCTTCGTGCCGCCGTGCCGCGCGCCTTCGGATTCTAATCCTCGGCCATCGTCACGTAGGCGTAGATGTCGGAACGCACGGGCACGTCGAGTCTGTAATCGATCTCGAAGGCGCGGTCGCCCGTTGCGGGAAGCGTCACGGGCACGGGCTCGCCCTGCGCCTCAACCTCCCCGAGGAAGTAGAAGGCCTTCGCCTCACCCTTGTCCTCCTTGTTGCGGCGCACGAAGAGAAGGATCCTGTTGTCCTTGTCCTCGGGCGTGCGCTTATAGATGTGGTCCGCGTCGGCCGACGTTGTCCTGCGCTTCGTCTTCGAGAGCGCCACGATGTGCGACGGCGAGACGAAGCGGTCCTCGTAAGCGATCGCGCCTTCGGCCTTGTGGTAGTTGACGAAGACGGGCATCGTCTTCGTCGTCTTCTCGTAGAAGTACCCGCCGATGTTCTGGGCGTTCATGTTGGTCGGCCAGTTGAGCAGCCTGCAGACGTCCTCGTACGTATATTTTTCGTAGAGAACGAGGTCGGTGCCCGCGTAGCGCTTCGAGAACCTGGCCTCGTAGCGCGAGACCATGAAGCCCGCGAGCTCCGCGAGCATCGTGCGGAACTCCGCGCTTCGGCCGAGCTCCTCGCAAAGTTCCGCGGCCATGCGCCATCCGAGCGCGGCGTCGTACTCGACAAAGACCATCCCGGCGCGCTGCTTCGCTTCGTCGGCGGTCTTCACGAAGCGGTTCGAAAGAAAGCCGAAGACGCTCGAGAGATGCGCGGCCGAGGGCTCGATCCCGTAGCGGGCGAGTCCCTCGCGAAGTCCCGTCTCAAGGTCCGGCCTGCCCGCGCCCGCCTTCACGGACAGGAAGGCGAGCATGCCTGCGGCGCGCGTCGAGAGCCTAGTCGTGAAGGACTTCTCGTACTTTTCGAGAAAGGCGTAGTAGGAGCCGAACTTCTCGAAGAACTTGACGGCATCGATCGAGCCGAACCTGTCGAAGTCGAGAAGCTCCGGAATGCGGCCGAGCTTGGCCTTGAGCTGCTCGTAACTCGTGCGGATGAGCTTTGTGTCGCTCACGCTCGCGCGGTCGATCGACTCGTAGATGCGCTTGCGCACGATCGGATCGAAGTGCACGCTCGAGGCTCCCGGAATCTGCCTCAGATCGACGGCGAGCGCGCGGCGCATGTTGTCCTTGTTGTACGAGCGGTCGTCGGCGAGCGCCACCGGAATCAGAAAGTTCGACTGGTAGTTCCCGATGAAGTCGAGAATGACCACGAATTCCTTGTCAGGTGCCTTGCGAAGGCCTCGGCCGAGCTGCTGCACGAAGACGATCGCGCTCTGCGTCGGACGCAGCATGATGACCTGGTTGACTTCGGGAATGTCGACGCCCTCGGCGAAGATGTCGACCGTGAAGATGTAGTCGAGCCTGTTGTCGCCCACGCCGTACGAGAGGCGGTAGATCGCCTCCTCGCGCAGGCTCTGCTCATCCTCGCCCGTGAGCGCGACCGTCATGAGGCCGCGTTCATTGAAGAGCCTCGAAAGTTCGGCGCACTCTTCCTTCCTCGAGCAAAAGACGAGGCCCTTGACGCGCGAACCGCTCCAGCCGAAGTACTGCGCGCGGTCAAGAATGTTCGAGACGCGCTCCTCGGCCGTCAGCAGCCTGAAGTCGGAGAGGTCCTCGAGCATCATGCCGCCCACCGTGACGTCCTTCACGCCGAAATAGTGGAACGGACAGAGAAGGTCCTCCTCAAGCGCCGTGCTCAGGCGGATCTCGTAGGCGATGTTGTGGTCGAAGAGTGCGTAGATGTCCGCGCCGTCGGGCCTGTCGGGACTTGCCGTCATGCCGAACCAGAGCTTCGGCTCGAAGTGCGCCATGATCTTCTTGTAGCTCTCGGCCGCTGCGCGGTGCACCTCGTCGATGATGATCACGTCGAACGCCTTCGGATCCAACGCGCCGAGCACGCGTTCTCGCGCAAGCGTCTGCATGGTCGCGAAGACGCAATCCGCGCCCGCCTCGTTCTGCCCGCCGCCGAGAAGCCCGTAGGTGAGTTCGTCCTCACCCAGGACTCGCCTGAAGCTTGCCATCGCCTGCCTCGCTATCTGCTCGCGGTGCACGACGAAGAGCATCCTGCGGGGCTTGAGCTCACGCACGGCGAAGGCCGCGGCATAGGTCTTGCCCGTGCCCGTGGCGGAAATGAGCAGCGCGCGGCGCTCGCCCGAACCCGCGATCCTGAGAAGATTCTCGACGAAGGCGCGCTGCATCGAGTTGGGCTCGGGACGCACGGGCGAAACGGGAAGCGGCAGGCGCCTCATCACCTCGGTCTGGGCCGCCATGTGCGCCCTGCGCTCGGCCTCGTAGGCGTCGATCACCTCATGGAGGGGACGGCTGAGCGGATGGTCCCAGAGCGCCCTGAATTCGGCCTGAAGTGCCCTTGCAAAGGCACCCGTCTGCTTCGAGACGAGCCTTGCGTTCCACTCACGGTTCGTCGCGAGCGCCGTGCCCGTCAGGTTCGAGCTTCCGATCAGGAAGCGGCAGACGTCGCCCGAATTAAAAATGTATCCCTTCGTGTGAAAGCCTCGGTTTCCCTCGGTTCTGTAGAGCCTCACCTCGATGTTGGAAATGCCCGCGAGCTTACGCATGGCGGCGGGATCCGAAAAGCCGAGATAGTCCGTCGTCAGCACGCGTCCCGGCACGCCTCGTTCGCGCAGCTCCTCGAAGATGGGCAGAAGCGGCTCGATGCCGCTCATCGTCACGAAGGCGACACTGATGTCGAAGCTCGTGCATCGCGCGAGTTCGTCCTCGATCACGGTGAGGACCTTGATCCTGCGGTCGGGGTCGTTGATGACGAATTCCGGCCGGAGTCCGGCCTCCTCCCCGTCGGTCTCTCCCGTGAGGAAGGCCGAGCGGAGCTGCGCCTCAAGACAGGCGTCCGTCGTCATGCCGGCGGGAAGGCCGGCGGAAATGGGCATGGTCTCGTTCATGCCAGGATTCTAGCAGCCGCTGCGCCCGCTAAAACGCCTCGATGCGCCTGCGGCGCAGGCCCAGGCCTTCCAAAGAAGGCCGCCTGCCGGTCCCGGCCCAGGAGAGAGGCGAAGCCAGGCGATTACGTGTTTTCCCCAATACCCGTCCAATCGGAGCATACAGGGAGGCATCCGACCCGCAGGAGGCGCGAAAGCGGCCCGGATGCCTTCGAAAATCGGATAGGAGGCATGGGATTACTTCCCATGCCGTCCTTCCACACCACCGTACGTACGGATCCGTATACGGCGTAAGGGAAGCTCTTCAAAACCCCCATCTCTGAACGATGGGGGGCACATTTCACCTCTCTTGTCAATCAGTAGAGCGTAAAAAATAGGGGAGCCTGACAGGTAAAAACCCAGTCATACAAAAAACGGTCTACAGGACAAGGAATTAAATGTTGACGCCTACATCGGCACTTAACTTGACGTTCGGTACGAATCGATAGAGTTTTAAAAACAGCCATGGTTCCTGAAAGGAACACGTAGCAGGCACACATCCGGTTGTGGGCTTTTGCATCAAAGTCACCTTTGTCCACACACAAGCCCGTTTCCCCTTTCCCTGTGAAAGAGGATCCAAAAACTCGACTCTGCGCCGAACGACTGTCCCAGGTATTTATTCAGGAACTGCAGATGCGCTCCTTGCGGAGCGTGCCACCCCTTAAAGGGCTCAGCCTTCGGTCGTCTTCCCGTTTTGTCTCGTGGCGATGTTGAACCACTTGACAGCAAGCAGCAGGGCCTTGGTGTTGAGGTCAAGTTGTCGTGGAATAAATGCCGGACGGCGTGCCGTTCGGCGTTTATGCCGCGAAAGCGACTTGACGGAAACGAGCCTACAGAGGCTCCGATTAAGGCGTAGGCCGGAAGCGAAGCGCGTCGGCCTTAGCCTTAATCACACAATGCCCTTAATAATCAACGGTTTGCTGTCAACTGACACCTCAGTTGGAGCCGGCTCAGGCTTCACCTGAACCGACTCTGTAGAGAGGCGTCGAACTCTCAATCCTATTCGGGGTGCTCGATCTCTATGGAGGACCATTCCCCCAGTCGAGGCTTTGAGCGTTCGACGTGTTCGTAAAAATTGTTCTCATGGTTTGTCCCTCCTCAGCCACAGAAGCAGCGCTTCATGTCGAAGACTTCTCCGTTCTTCAGCATCATGAAGATGCCTCTGGCAATCTTTGCCGCAACGGATCTGATCGCCTTTACGCGGAGGCGGGAACGGTTGAAGTAGCGGTCGTACACCCGCTTTGCTTCCGGGTTGTAGCGCACAACGAAAGTGGCCAGCTCCGTCAGAGCCTAACTGAGGTAGGCATTACCATTCTTGGCGTTGCCCAACCCCTTGGACTTTCCGTTTGAGAGTTTGGAAGTCGGGGCCAGACGACAATAGGACACGAAATCCTTGTGCGTTCTGAATCGACCAATGTCGCCGATTTCAAGCCCAATGAGCATGGACGTGACGTACCCGCAGCCCTTGATCGATTGAAGCGAGGTTGCGTACACGTTTGGCTTGATGAGCTCCGTGAGCTCCTCATCCAGGGCTTCTACCTCGTTCGTGAGAAAGCGGATGCGCCTGAGGAGGGATCGCATCTTGGTGCGAACCTGGCGGTTGTCGTAATAGTCGGACAGGACTTCGTCCGCCGCCCCTTCGTCGCTAGCACTGGCTGCCTTCTCCACGGCCTCGTCAATCTCCTTGAGCAGCTTGTCGGCGTTCAGCTTGATCGACAGGTGGTTGGTCGTCATGTTGACCAGAATCGTCTTCAGGCGTCCCCGGTCTTCGACAAGGGTCATACGATAACGAGCAAGGTCTCGGACCGCTCGGTCGTCCTTGGGCATGATCGCCGTGCTTCTGATCGAACCGTTCCTGACGCACTCTGCCAAGTAGGACGCGTCGGTGTAGTCGTCCGAGTATTTGAAGCCGGCCTTGCTCACCGTGCTGGGATCGGCCAAACGGAGGTTCCAGTTCCTCTTCTCGAATTCATCAGCCAACCAGTACCAGTTGTAGGTCGACTCGACGACAGCCATGTGGGGCTTGTCCTGACAGTACGTTTCCAGCACCTTAAAGTGTTCGTCAATGTTGGGTTGGCCGACGGTTTTGAACTTCTTCGACAGGACGGTCTTGCTGCGCACCGTATTGTCCTTGATCTCGTTCTGTGCCACGACAACCACCACGTTGTCGAGATGGAGGTCCATCCCGATAAAGTTGGTTTCCTGATCGTTCTTGCGGACGGTGCCCATGCTATTATCCATTTCAGCCTCGTTTAGGTAGTGCAAAAATCCATATTCTGAGGCCAACGGGTCTGAAGATCAGTCTTCAGGCCCGTTTTTTTCGCTAGCGGGAAGCGTGGCCTTTCTTGAGGAGGTGAAATGATTTTCGGGTTGAAGAGCTTCCCTTAGTTCATAAAAAAATTTCAAAATATAGTTGTATATTTTTTTCCGTGCAGTTATTATATAAATACCGTTTTATGATTCTGTTCTTTATAGGGGGATGGGAAGATATGGCACGAAAAGCCTATTCTGAAGAAGATAGAGTGCAAGTGCGGAATGCCTTAATGACCACCATGATTCAGTGTATCGCGGATCGGGGATTGATTCACAGCAGTATTGATGTTTTGTGCAGAAAAGTAGAGATCTCCAAGACCTTCTTCTACAGTTTTTTCTCATCCAAGGAAGAACTGGTGCTTTACGCCCTGCGATACCAACAGCCCAAGCTGCTGGATTATGCCAGATCCCTAATGGAGGACCCCGGACTCAGTTGGCGGGCGGGAGTGGAAACCTTTCTGAAAAACTGCTGTTATGGAGCTAAAAGCGGAGTTGCCGTTTTGTCCATTGAGGAGGAGCAGCAAGTACGCCACTGCCTTTCCGAGGAGAATTTCCAGGCGTTCCGGCGGGATCAGATTATTTTTTATGGAAAGCTGCTTTCCATCTTTGACCTCCCTGTGGACAGTATTGATCCCCGGCTGTTTGGCAATCTGGCCCTCAGCATGATGATGGTACACAAAGCCATTCCAGACACCATGCCATTTCTATTCCCAGAGGTGGCGGAGAATATGGTGGACTTCCAGGTCAGGGCTCTGGTGGACGAGATGGAGCGGGTAAAAGAGCATGTGCGGTAGGTGAAAGCAAATGGATAGAGATGAGTACCCATGTCCAAACGGACGGGAAAGACAGCAGAATATCGTCAGACACAGAGCCTTGGGATACAGGTTTTGGTTCTGTGCGGCCTTTTCGCGCCCTGCGTCAGCCTGTCCAAATGACAGGGTGTCGCAGGGCATTTTTTATTGTTCGGAAAGAGGTGGCCTGATATGAGTTTACCAAAACGAAATAGTGCGGACGGGCGCTGTTACTGGATGAAGCCCGAGGTGCAGGAGGAACTGCAACCGCTCTTTGACCAGTGTATCCAGGATGCCATTGACGGGAGAATCACGCGGCTTGATTCCCTCTGGCCGCCGGTAGTGGTCAGCAGCGAAGGCGCGCCCTTTGAGGTGTGGCAACTGCTTCGGACATGGACCGAAGCGCAGCGGGCTGAGACCCTTGACGCGGAAAAGGCCATCGCCTTCAGCGAAAACCTGCGCCGCCAGAGCCGGTGGGGTGAAATTGACCACCATTTACTTGATATGCTGAAACGGGAGCTGCAGGAGAAGTATTTTGTCGTGACAGGCAATGAAGATGACCACTTCTGGGATCGGGAGTATTCCTTGAAACCAGGCATCCGTGCAGAGCAGGTCCCGGAGCCGCTGCTGCGTTTTGCCTGCTATGTGGCGGTGAGCTATAAAGTGTATGGCTTGGACTTTCAGTATCTGGACGCCAATTACCTCTTTGGATTGGTGGAGAAAGTCCGTCCGGATATGGTGAAAAAGCTGAAAGAACATGGGACCGGCAGGTTGCCGCTCAACCTGCAAAAGCGGAAAACAGAGCACTTCACCGCATCGGCCAACGATGCCTTTGCTGTGATCCGTATTACTGCCAGGGACAACACGGAGGAATGCTGCCATGAAGTGCTGAACTACCTGTGTGAGCTTCTGGAGCAGGAGGATTTTCCCCGCAGCTATGCGGTGGAGTTCAAAGGGCCGGAAAAGAGTTATCTTCCCATCACAGGACTGCCCAAAAAGGGAGTAAACCAGCTCTTTGCCTGTGCCGTGCAGTACCCCGGCCTCCACCCCCTGATGGAACGGTACGCCCGGCTTGCCATGCGGCAATATGAGCAGTACACCAATCTCAGCGATGAGCAGTGCGCGCTCCCCGGAAGTTTTGCCGTGTTCGCCCTGGGAATGCTGGGGCAAGAGTGGCGGCAGCTGGTATGGGATTATCTCGATCTCTGCGATGATGAGCACTCCCACTTACAGGAAAAATTCCTCCGGGAGTATGTGAAACAGTTCGGATTTACCGCCGATACCGTCCCTGTATTTGTCCGTGGGGTGCTGTCCATGCAGAACATGAAGTATTCCAAGGACTATGCCGCGTGGATGGCAAACGCAGAAAGCCTGGACGCTCTGCTGGAGGCAAAAATCCACCTGTCCGAGATCGTTCCAAGCGGTTTTTCCTCCGACGAGGATGACGACGAGGACGAGGAACCCGCTGAGGAAACAGAAGCCAGCCCGGAGGAAGTGCTGCAATACGCATGGGAAACGGTCTGCTATGTGATCTGGGGCAAAGCCAGCGCCAAGGGTGGTCAGAAAGTGGTGGAAGCAGCTCCGGAGGAACTGAAGGAACTTTACCGACAGATTTTTATTCCGATAACGAAGAAACAGGAAGGAAGTGGTGGCCTGCTATGAGTTTGCCGAAACGCGACGGCGTACAAGGCCGTTACTATTTGATCCAGAAACCAGATACGAACCCCGAAGTGCTGGAACACGCCGATCAGTGCATCCAGGATGTGTTGGATGGAACTGCAAAAGAAAACCATTCCGGCTATCCGGTGGTCGTTCGGAACCAAAGTGGAACGCCCTTTCTTCCCAGCCAGCTGCTGGGTCGGTATCTGTCCAAACTGCCTTTGAAGGGATTCCCCTATGAGGAAGCGGTTGTATTCTGCGATGCACTGCGGCGGTTGGTGGGCTGGAAAGAGATTGATTACACACTGGAGCAGTATATCAAAAAACAGGTGCAGGAAAGGTATTTTGAGGCTGGAGAAAAAGAGGACGATTTTACTCCTTTCCCGCCTTGCACTGTGTGGCCGGAGCTGCGGCCAGAGGATGTGGACGAAAACCTGCTGCGCTTTACTTGCTATGTCGCAGTCTGTTATACGGTATATGGAGCCAGCTATAATACCATTACAACTGAACACTACCTTGATCTGGTTTCCCAGCTCCGCCCAGATATGGTGAAGCAGCTGAAAACCAATGGCAGCGGCAAATTGCCAAAGGACATTCAGCGGCGTAAGACGGAGCATTTCACCGCATCGGCCAATGATGTGTTTGCTGCCATCCGCATCACCGCCAGGGACTCCACCGAGGAGTGCTATGCTGAAATCCTGGACTACCTGTGTGCGGTGTTGGAGCAGGAGGAATTTCCCCGCAGTTACTCGGTGGAGTTCCGTGGGAAGGAAAAACTCTATCTGCCCATTCCCGGCTTGCCCCAAAAGGGCGTCAATCAGCTCTTTGCCTGTGCTGTGCAGCACCCTGATCTTCATCCGGCTATGGAGCGATACGCTCGTTTGGCTATGCGGGAGTTTGAGTGGTATCAAAACCTTGCGGATGAAGCCTGTGCGATGCCCGGTACCTTCGCCGTGTTTGCCCTGGGACTGGAGGGAGAACCGTGGGCACCGCTGGTGACGGAATATCTGGATCTCTGCGATGACGAGCACTCCTCTTTGCAAGAGAAATTCCTTCATGCCTTGATCCGAAAGTTTGGGTTTCAACCATGGACGCTGGAGGTATTGGTGCGGGGCGCATTATCTATGCAGTGGCTGGAGCCTGCCAGAGAATTCCGCAGCCTGATCGCCAATGGGGAAAGCCTGGATGCACTGCTGGCAGTCAAGCGCCGCTTTTCCGCTTATCTCCTGCCGGAAGAAAACGAAGACCCGAAATTCCGGGCCATCGCTTGGCAGAGCCTGCTCTGGGCCATCTGGGGGCAAGCCTCTGAAAACGGCGGCAGCAAGGTCATTAAGACGGCTCCGAAGGAACTGAGAGAAAGGTATCAGGAAATTTTTCAATAGACTATAAGGAGGACTCGGATGAGTGAAGTAAGCTATTCAAATGTACCTCCCATGATGGCTGCCATCAAAAGTGGTGACATAGAGGCGATTCGTTCCCTGCTTCACGCAGGGCATTCTCCCAATGAGCCACAATGCTATCAGGTAATGATTGGAGATTGGCCGCGGGATGACGAAGCCTCTCCGCTGGAATTGGCTGTACTGGAAAATCGGATGGACATGGTACAGCTCCTGATCGAATGCGGAGCAGATTTGACCCATAACCCGGAAGAATTGCTTTGTGGTTCCCTGCGCAGTCAAGACCTGACCCTGTTTTCCTTTTTGGTAGATGTGGGAGTCAGAATCCCCGCAACGCAAAGGGATATATGCAGGCTGTTTCTCCACTTGGTGGATCGGGATGAGCCTAATGTACTCCCCATTTTGAAAAGGATGGGCATGGATTTGAAACAATACGGCGGTGAAGCCCTGCGCAGTATGGCGAGCCATGGAAATCAGCTGCTGGTGGAGTATCTGATTCAAAACGGGGCGGACATCAACTATCACAAGCCAGATATGGTGTTTCCCTACGCTTCGACTCCTGTCACTGAAGCTGCACGGCACAACGATTTTTCTATGGTGCGCTGGCTTGTGGAACAGGGTGCAGACATCACCATCCCGGATAAATACGGTGACCGGCCCTACACCGTGGCAGTACAGAACAAAAATCAGGAAATGGCCGCCTACTTAAAAGCTCTGGAGCCGGAGGAATGGCATAACGAACAGGAAAAGGCGCGTCAACTCACGCCTTACAAGCTGCCTGCCAAGCTGGTGGAATACTTAAAGACCGGCCCCTTGCGTCTGGAATTTCCAGAGCGGGAACTGGTGAAATGGGCGGAACTGTACCCCTACATGGATGTACAGGAGATGACCTGGAAACGGAAAAAGTTGCTCTCCCTTATGGCGAAAATGGACAATTACAGCGACTATTTGCTGCTGTGGAGTCCCAGAGATAAGAAACTCTGGTATCTGGACATTGAGCATAAGGAGTTTCATCCGTTAGCCAAATGGGAGGAATTTATTGCTGATCCCGGAAAATATCTTAATGGAATGATTGAGGGAGAGTTTGAGGAATAAGGAGAGAACACAAATGACAAAAGATCAACTCTTATCTTTATGGAATGCGGATAACTGGGAGGTAATGAGTTGCGGGGTCTACTTCACGGCTCACCGGTCAGATGCAGATAAGGAACTGCATATCAACTGCAATGATTATACCGAGGCAGAGATTCTGGCCATGCCCTTCTGGGAACGATTAGCTCAGGAACTGGATGAGCTGGACCGGCAGGCCCATGAAATCTTACAGAAAGAATTCCCCGATGATGAGGACATCCCTGGTCTGGCCCTGACCGACATTACGATAGACAAATCCGGCTGTTACGGGACATTTTCCCTCTGCTATGATACTGGGGACTCTCCGGCTGGGGAACTCTATCTCAATGTGTCCTTTGACGAGCAGTTCGTGCCAAGTCCGAAGGTTGGCTACGACACCTTTTAATACAGGGAGGCTCCCCTATGGCATTAAAATTGAACTTTCGTGAAGTCACCCCGGAAGATACCGAAATTCTTCGTATGATAGCGTTGAGAAACGGGAAAGCAGAAGATTACCTCTGCTGCGATGTTACCAATGAGGATGGTGTAACACAGACTACCTGGTATAGTAAGGCGGATGTGGCCCTCTGGGGGGAGGATTATATCCGGGCGAATACCACAATGAAGTACAGCGATTATAGCGGATGGATCATCATTCTGGATATGGAGCCGTTGAACGATGCACAGGCATCACCACGAAAAAAGAAGAAACGGGATTCCTTTCCCCAAATCCCTACCTGGCTGGAGGGCCATGTCAAAGAACGGAAACAAAAGCGCCTGCCCACCGTGACCCTCTGCTCCTCTGCCGGAAATGAACTGCTGGAAGTGTGGTATTACGGAGATTTGCTCACAGTGAAGGGAGAGTCCCAATTCTATAT
>ERZ836358.887-NODE-887-length-33544-cov-22.199439_pt1 | contig 33544 bp, 31 predicted proteins | sample MGYA00519942_ERZ836358 | MGnify/ENA primary metagenome ERZ836358 (study PRJEB31850, sample SAMEA3708798) | human gut metagenome | biome: human gut; feature: human-associated habitat; material: faeces | place: China | collected 2014 ...
AAAGTGCGAACATAAAAATAGTTTCATCAATATTCTCCTTTATAAATTCCGATTTATTGTATTGAAAATACAGCAAGTGGAAGCCAAAATCCAAAAACATCAGGAAAATTGCCGGAATATGTGTAAAACGGGAAAATTACACTGTCTGTCAGCGCTTCTTACCGGAAGATGCGGGACGGGCGCTCCTGCTTGCCTTTGCGGAATGGGCGGCAGGGGCTTTCCCGGGGTTCCTTCCGGCCTTTTGGACAGTTCCGCCTTTGACATTTCCTTTGCCGGATGCAGTAGACTTGGCAGGCTTTCCCGGGGCCTTGGAGGCGGAGGTGTAGCCGCCGCTTCTGGGCGGAACAGCCCGAATCAGGCACTTGGGGCCGGAACCGATCAGATCCTCCCGGTGGGCTGCGATCAGCGCCTCTTTCACCAGATAATAGTTTTTGGGATTCCGGTACTGGATCAGCGCCCGCTGCATGGCCTTCTCGTGGGGGTCCGTGGGGACATAGACCTTCTCCATGGTCCGGGGGTCCAGGCCGGTGCAGTACATGACAGTGGACAGGGTAGAGGGGGTAGGGTAGAAGTCCTGCACCTGCTCCGGATTGTAGCCCATATCCCGGATGTACTCCGCCAGCTCCACGGCCTCCTTCATGGTAGAGCCGGGATGGCTGGACATGAGATAGGGCACCAGGAACTGATTCATATTGTACTGCTTGTTCAAAGCAAAATATTTGTCCACAAACCGATTGTATACCGCGTTCCTGGGCTTGCCCATGCGGCAGAGCACCGCATCGGACACGTGCTCCGGGGCGACCTTCAGCTGCCCGGAGATGTGGTACTGCACCAGCTCCCGGAAGAAGGTGTCCTTGGAGTCGGCCAAAAGATAGTCAAAGCGAATGCCGCTGCGAACGAAGACCTTCTTGACCCCGGGAATTTTCCGGAGCTTGCGCAGCAGCGCCACATAATCGCTGTGGTCGGCGTTCATATTCTTGCAGGGGGTGGGGTAGAGGCACTGCCGTCCGCCGCAGGCACCCTTGGTCATCTGCTTTTCGCAGGCGGGGTGCCGGAAGTTGGCGGTGGGGCCGCCCACATCGTGGATATAGCCCTTGAAGTCCGGGTCTTTGACCATTTTTTCTGCCTCGGCCAGAATGGATTCGTGGCTTCTCACTTGGACGATACGGCCCTGGTGGAAGGTCAGGGCGCAGAAGGAGCAGGCGCCGAAGCACCCCCGGTTGCTGACCAGGCTGAACTTGACCTCCTCAATGGCGGGCACGCCTCCCAGTTTTTCATAGCTGGGGTGATAGGCCCGGCAGTAGGGCAGGTCATAGACCGCGTCCATTTCCTCCATGGTCAGGGGCTTCTGGGGCGGGTTCTGCACCACATATTCCTTCCCGTAGGGCTCGGCCAGCCGCTTGGCGGTGAAGGGATCACAGTTGCCGTACTGGATCTTGAAGGACTCGGCGTAGGTGCGCTTGCTTTTTTGCAGCTCCTCGTAGCCGGGCAGAATAATCGTGGGCAAGCTTTCGTCCAGCTCCCTGCACTTAAAGACCGTGCCGTCGATATAGGTGATGTCCTTCACGTCCATACCGGCGTTCAGGGCGTCCGCAATTTCCACGACGCTGCGCTCACCCATGCCGTACATCAGCAGGTCCGCCTGGGAATCCAGGAGGATGGAACGCTTCATGGCATCGGACCAGTAGTCGTAGTGGGCCAGGCGGCGCAGGCTAGCCTCAATGCCGCCAATGAGAATGGGCACATCCTTGTAGGTCTGCCGGATGAGATTGCAGTAGACGACGGTGGCGTAGTCCGGGCGCTTGCCCATGATGCCGCCGGGAGTGAAGGAGTCCGTCTTCCGGCGGTGCCGGGTGACGGAATAGTGGTTGACCATGGAGTCCATGTTGCCGCCGCTGACCAGAAAGCCCAGCCTGGGCCGGCCGAAGATGTCGATGGACTTGGGGTTGCGCCAGTCCGGCTGAGAGATGATGACCACGCTGTAGCCGTGGTTTTCCAGAATGCGGCTGATGATGGCGTGGCCAAAGGAGGGGTGGTCTACGTAGGCGTCGCCAATGACGTAGACAAAGTCCGGCTGCGCAATGCCGCGCTCCAGCATTTCCTGCTTGGTGATGGGTAAAAATTCCATGTATTTCTCCATATTACGCGCCCAATGCGCGCACTCTTTCCATTAGCTTTTGATAGACCCAGCGGTTCATCCAGGGCTCCGTGACCCTTTCGGCTACCTGGGATACGGGGAACCAGGCAACGCCGCTGTTTTCGTCTGGCTTCATGCGAAGCGGTTCCCTGGGGTCTGCCTCCAGAAGATAGGTCACATTCAGGTGCAGATGGCTGGAAACATAGCTTCCCCGCTTGATATGGCCGTCTACCGTCAGGGTTTCCAGAGAAAAGATGCCGTCTTTCAGCACCCGCAGGGTTTCAAGCCCGCTTTCCTCCCGGGCTTCCCGCAGGGCCACGGCCAGAAGGTCCCTTTCTCCGTCGGCGTGGCCGCCGGTCCAGGCCCAGGAACGGTAGATGTTGTGATAAATCAAAAGCACCTGCTGCCGGTCCGGGCTGACGATCCAGGAGGAGGCCGAAAAGTGGCCGACGGTATTCGCCCTGGTAAAGGGGTCTGGTGTGGAATCCAGCCAGGAAAGCATCTGGGCCTTGTCCCGCTGCTCCTGTTCGCAGCCCGGAGTGAATAATTCAATTTCGGAACGAATATCCATTATTTCTTCGTGACCTTCTTTTTGGTGCCGTCGGGCTGCAAAATGTAGGTGTTTTCCAACTGCCCCACCAGATTGGCCTTGACGGAGTCAATATAGATGCGGCGCAGCTTGTCCCGTTCGGCCTGCTCCTCCTCCGTCAGAGGGCCTTCCTTTGCTTTTTTTGCCAGAGCGTTGATCCTGGCAATGACTTCATTCATATTCATAACGGATTCCTCACACATATTTCTGAATGGTGACCGCGATGCGGTCCTTCTTTGTCCTTCCTCCGATTTGGGAGAGCTTGATTTTTCCCAGCCCCCGGACGGAGATTTTGGCCCCTTCGGAAACGGTCTTGTCCGGCTTTTCACAGGGCAGACCGTCAATGCTCACCTTCCCGGCGTTTACATAGTCCGCAGCCAGAGACCGGCCAATGCGGAAGCCGGAGGCAATCACGCTGTCCAGCCGAATGGATGCCATGGTGTCCCGAATCTCCTGAAATTCCAGCTCCGGCATGGAAAGCCCCAGCAGGGGCAGCTGCTTGAGGTGCAGCTTTGTCCGGCCCGCCTCCCGGAGATTGTCCAGCACATAGGGCGTGATCTCGGCGGTCACAAAAAACAGACACCGGCCCGGCTCCACGCAGATATCCCCCACGGTTTCCCGGGCAATGCCCGCGCCCATCAGCGCACCAAGAAAATCCCGGTGGCTCAGCTTGTCCGCTTCAAAGAAGCTTGCCTCCAGGCAGCACAGAGGGCTGTCGTCTTCATATAGGGCACCTTCCTCCAGGTAGTCGGGAAGGTACACAAGCATTTTCCGCTCCGCATCCTCATAGCCTCCGAAACGGTACAGTCCCGGCAGATTCCCAAAGAGAAAGCCTGCCAGCTCCAGCTCCCTGGGAGCCAGGAAACAGGTATTGGCCGGAATATTTTTGCGGACTCCGGCATTTATTTTGTCCCAGAGCTTGGCAAGCAAAAGCCGGTCCTCTGGATTTTTTGCGATTCTTTCAATTCCGCTGCGTTCCATAGCATCACCTTTTTCCATTATAGCATAGATTCGCCCCGCTGGGAAGAAGTTTTTCTTGTACCTTGGGGTAAAATCGTGTATAATAACCGGAAACGAAAGAAAATGAGGAACGAAATATGATCGTTGGTATTATTGGCGGCGGTGCTTCCGGTATGGCGGCGGCGCTGCGGGCGGCGGAGAATCCGGCATGCCGGGTGATCCTGGTGGAGCGGCAGGCCCGGGTGGGCAGAAAGCTCCAGGCAACCGGCAACGGCAGGTGCAATCTGACCAATCTCCATGCCGCCCAGGGTGGCTACCATGGAGATGACGCGGCCTTTTCCCGCTATGCCCTGGAGCGGTTCTCCCCGGAGCGCACCCTTGCCTGGCTTCGGGAGCTGGGGCTGCTGACTGTGGCGGAAGCCTCCGGGCGGGTCTATCCTTTTTCGGATCAGGCCAATTCCGTGGTGGATGTGCTGCGGTTTGCATTGGAAAAGCCCAATATCACCCTGAAAACCGGCTGTGAGGTTCAAAAAGTCCGGAGGGAAGCCACAGGCTTCACCCTTGAGACCGGCGGCGAATCCCTGCACTGTGATAAGCTGATCATTGCCTGCGGCGGCCTGGCAGGCACGAAGCTTGGCGGCTCCATGTCCGGTTATAAGCTGCTGCGTTCCATGGGCCATGGCTGCACCCGTCTGCGCCCCACATTGGTCCAGCTGAAAACCGACTGGCCCGGGGTCAGCGCTCTGAAAGGCGTCCGGGCGGAGTGCCGGGCGGAGATTTCCAGGGATGGAGAACTCTGGTCCGAAAGCAGCGGCGAAATCCAGTTCACGGAATACGGCCTGTCCGGCCCGGTGATTTTTGAAATTTCCCGGGATGTGTGCCAGAGAAAAGGGGACTGGTTCTGCTGCCTGGACCTGCTGCCCCAGCTGACCGAGCAGGCTCTGGCGGAGATGCTGTTTGCCCGGCGGAAAACGGGCCTGAATGCCGGGGAGCTGTTTACGGGCATCCTCCACAACCGGCTTGGCCGGGTGCTGGTGCAGGAGACAGGCATCGGCCTCAATACGCCCATTGCCCAACTGCCGGAGAAGGCCCTGCACCAGGCGGCGGCAAATGCCAAGTGCTTCCGGGTGCATCTGACGGAGCCCCTGGGCATGGACAGCGCCCAGGTGACTGCGGGGGGCATTGTAACGGCGGAATTTGACGAAAAGACCATGGAGAGCAAGCTGGTGCCCGGGCTCTATGCCTGCGGTGAGGTGCTGGATGTGGACGGAGACTGCGGCGGCTACAATTTGCAATGGGCCTGGAGCTCCGGCAGCCTGGCGGGAATGTACGCAGGGGAGGCAGAATCATGCTGAGAATTCGAGACATTGCCATGGGGCCGGAACAGGACGTGACGGCGCTGCTTTTTGAAGCGGCGAAAATTCTGCGTATTTCCGCCTCGGAAATCCAGAGCGTCAGCCTGGTCCGCCGGTCTGTGGACGCCCGGAAAAAGCCGGACGTGAAGTTTATCTATACCGTAGACGTGGCACTGAAAAGCGGTGAAGGGAAAATTCTGAAAAAATGCGGCAGCAAAAAGGTGACTCCGGCCCCCACAGAGCGCTATAAGCCCCCGAAACGGCAGCCGGAACGGGAGAAGCGGCCGGTGGTCATCGGCTTCGGCCCTGCCGGAATGTTTGCCGCCCTGATCTTAGCTCAGGCAGGCCAGCGGCCCATCGTCCTGGAGCGGGGGGAGAATGCAATTTCCCGCCATGAAAAGGTGGCGGCCTTCTGGAAGAACGGAACCCTGGACGCCAAAAGCAACGTCCAGTTCGGCGAGGGCGGCGCGGGGACCTTTTCGGATGGCAAGCTGAACACCGGCGTCAGCAATCCCAGAATTCACTGGATTTTGGAGCAATTTGTGGCTTTTGGAGCCCGGGAGAATATCCTCTATGATGCCAAACCCCATGTGGGCACGGATGTGCTGCTGGAGGTGGTGCAGAATCTCCGCAGAAAGATCATCGCCCTGGGGGGCGAGGTGCGTTTCCAAAGCCGGGTGACGGATTTCCTGCTGGAGGGAGATCGGCTATCCGGCGTGAAGCTGGCAAGCGGGGAGGAGATTCCCTGCGACAGGGCCATTCTTGCCATTGGCCACAGCGCCCGGGATACCTTCGAGACCCTGCTTGCCCGGGGCATCCCCATGGAGCCGAAGTCCTTTGCCATGGGTGTGCGCATCGAGCAGCGGCAGGAAAAAATCAACGAGGCCCAGTACGGCGGGCAGAATGCCCATCTGCCCCCGGCGGACTATAAGCTGGTGCAGCACTTGGAGGACGGCACGGTGTATACCTTCTGCATGTGCCCCGGCGGCTTCGTGGTGGCGGCGGCTTCGGAAGAGGGCCGCACCGTGACCAACGGCATGAGCTACGCGGACCGGGACGGGGAGAATGCCAATGCGGCCCTGCTGGTGACCGTAAACCCCTCTATTTTTCCGGAAAAAGGCCCCTTGGGCGGGATGTACTGGCAGCGTCAGATAGAGCAGGCCGCCTATCAGCTCACAGGCAGCTATTGCGCCCCTGCCCAGCGGGTAGAGGACTTTCTGGCGGGAAGACCCAGCAGCGGCCCCGGCAGTGTGAAGTCCACCTACCGCCCCGGTGTTACCTGGTGTGATCTTCATGACTGCCTGCCGGAATGCATCACGGGCCCACTTGCCCAGGCCCTGCCGGAGCTAGACAGGAAGCTGCATGGCTTTGCCGACCCGGACGCGGTGCTCACCGCCCCGGAGACCCGCAGCTCCTCTCCGGTGCGCATTCTCCGGGACGAAACCCGGCAGTCCGCCATCCGGGGGCTCTACCCCACGGGAGAGGGCGCGGGCTATGCCGGGGGCATCATGTCCGCCGCCATTGACGGCATCCTGACGGCTGAGGCAGTTTTGGCATAGAATTTCCCCCTAAAGCAGACTTTGGTTCTCCCTGGGCTGCTTTAGGGGGATTTTATGTTAGGACGGTGCTTTCTTGAAAGAAATTGGTTTATTAAGCTGTTTCGGTTCACATCAGAACCCCATAATCACTCTGCGACACAGATAGATTCCAAGATATGCCAATGGGAGACAACAATATACTGTGTAATTTTTGTTGGAAACGTTTCCATTCCTAGTGCAGAGGAAAATCGGGATAAGAGACAGTGCGGAAAGAAATTGTGCGTCTATGTGCGAGCCGGATGGGAGCGAGATAACGCCGGGAGCTGTCATCCAAATCACTTCGCTTCTCACGGCCACCTGTGCGTAAAGACATGAAAGAATCAGAAGTCCACAGATTTGCAGAACATATTTCCATTTTGCAGATCGTGTTGTGTAAAATAACAGGACTGTCAAAATTCCACACGGTCCGTATTCACAATGCAGCAGACAGCTGAGGGCGGCAATTGCAGCGACGGCTCCAATTTTCAGCGCAGCGTTCCACTTTTGACTTAGAACACCCAACATCAGAAGTCCGCAAAACAGCGTAAAGAACAGATTGTTCATCCGAAAGTCAAAGGGCTTCCATGTTTGATTCAAATCAAATGGAATTTCAAAGGCTATGGCAAGGATCAGTAATTTTTGAACAAGCCTTGAAAAATGCGCACCGTCCCCATATGCTTCAACCAGGAGGTAGGCAAAAATCGGGAATGCCATAGTTCGGATGACGTGAAGGCCGCTGACGCTGGGGAAAAAGACCAACAATGGATCGATGACCAGAATCAGGCAGCCAATCAAAGGCAGATAATCGATGTGAGGAGTACCTTTTTTCATAAGCTTTACCTCTCCGTAAGCAATTCTGGCAGATGGCATTTTCCGCCTGCCAGAATTGCAAGATTTTAAGTCCCAGTAAGGAGGCAATGTACCTCCGAAGTAATTTGTAGATAGTCTTCTAAGCTTACTGATTATTACAGCTGCATCGGAAACACCACCTATGTATTTATCTTGCAATGAGAAGTGAGCGCTTATGGACAAGTCCCGGTTGCAGATGTCGTGCCCAGTGCAGTTCCGTTGATTGTGACATCCGCTGTCAGCTTGTAGGTTTTGCCGCTTTGAACGGTTTTTGTTCTGCTGAAACGTAGCTTGCCGTTTCCAGAATCCGTCCATGTTGCGATGCACTTGTTTCCCTGATAGAGCTTAGCTGTTAAAGAGATGCTGTCATTTGCACTATCGCCGTTTACGGAAACGGTGCATGTCGCGGTTGTTCCACTAAAGGTAATATTAGGGATAGATGCTGTACTGCGTTGTGTAGCCTGGGCAGAGACGGGAATTGCGATTAAGAAAAGAAGCAACGCTGCAAACACTACCTTTTTCATTTGTTCACCCCCTTTATCTGTTCTACACATAGTAACGTTTTTTGGGAGCGATTTTGGACACAGAAAAAATTATTTTTTCTGAATTTTTTCGGCGGCATACAACAGTACAGTTTCTTCGCACTTCCCGCTGATTTCGAACAGCGTTCCGTCCGCATTCTGCCATACCAGTTCTGCGCCGTCTGCCGCATTGTGCGGAAGATACAGCGTGCCGAACATACCGTTAACAGAAACATCTTTTGTATCATATCCGTCGCGGGTGAGAAGATATAAATTTGAATTTGCGGATGCGTAAAGATATGTGAACCGGAAGTAGTCACCATTGTCATTGATATAGAAAACAGTCTGACCATCCGTTTCGTCAAGAATTTCCTCGAAACGATATCCTTCTGGCACCCATCCCAAAGAATACTCGGCCTGTACGGAATTGTGTGTTTTCCCGCTGGCGGAAAAGAATATATATGTGTCAAAGCGTTTCTCCATCCATCCGAGGAACGCTTTCCGGGCGTCCGCGTCTACGGCCAGAACGGACCCGAACAGCAGCAGAACGGCGGCGAAGCTGGCAGCGGCCCGGAGCATGGCGGTCCGCACAGGGTGCAGAGTCTTTGCAATCAGGAGTCGCATCCGCTTTTCAAAGCGCTTGCCAAAGCTATGCCGACAGTCTTCCGGCTGAGGGAGACTGTTGCTGAGGGCGTTCAGATATTCCTCTGCAGCCTGTTTGAAAAAATCATCCATTATGGCAGTACCCCCTCTTCTTCACAAATTTCCTGAAATTTTTCCTTTGCGTGCTGACCCAGCTTGATGGCGTTTGCTTCCGTGACGCCCAGGAGCTTTGCCAGCTCCTTATTGGAGAATCCATAGCTGTATTTCAGCAAAAGCACCTGTCGGTACCGGACAGGCAGCCGCGCCATGCAGGCAGCCAGCATTGTCCCGCCATCAAGATCAACAGGGGCTTCGGGCAGCCCTTCCGGAAAATCAATGATATTCAGCCGTTTTTTTTCCGATAGAGATCGATTGCGGTATTCTCAACAATAGTAACGACGAAGACCTTCGTTTTTGGACACACTGCTTCCTGAATTTTTGAAATATTTTCCGCGATCTTAACAAAGGCAGTATGTACGGCATCCTCAGCATCCTGGGGGTTGTTCAGAATCCTGTTGGCGGTGTAGAACATGAGACCCTTGTAGCTCTGATAGACCCGCTCAAATTTCGACTTGTCATCCGCCGAATCCATAAGCGACATATAGGCAAGCATCTGTGCATTCCTCCTTTGCGCCCAATATAGCATATGGCTGCATGTTTTTCCAGAGGTAGTTTCGGATGAAAAGAAAGCCTGAGCCGGATCTGCGCAAAACGCCTGATTTTTTGCTTTTCCTATTGACAAACGCTGAGAAAGTGGTTAAAATAGCCACGATATGCAAAGACAATGCGGAAACCAAGCAGCGTTTGGCACCTTTAGAGAGAAGGGGACGGTGAAAGCCCTTCGGTGTTCGGCTGCACGCCACTTCCTGCGTCACCCGGGATGACCGGGGCGGGAGCTCCCGTTATAGAGCGTCTAAGATGCCCATTTTTGGGTAAATTAGGGTGGTACCGCGGGTAAATTCTACCTCGCCCCTAAATTTTGGGGGCGGGGTTTTTGTTTTGCAGAAAAAATGGAGGTTAGAAAACCATGAGTACAAAGCCTTACGGCGTAAACGAACTTCGGGAAATGTTCCTCTCCTTCTTCGAGAGCAAGGGCCATCTGCGCCTGCCCAGTTTTTCCCTGATCCCTCAGAATGACGCATCTCTGCTGCTGATCAACTCCGGCATGGCGCCTATGAAGCCCTACTTCACCGGTGAGGTGGAGCCCCCTCGCCACAGAGTCTGCACCTGCCAGAAGTGCATCCGTACCGGCGATATTGAGAACATCGGCAAGACCGCCCGCCACGGCACTTACTTTGAGATGCTGGGCAACTTCTCCTTCGGCGACTACTTCAAGCGGGAAGCCATCCACTGGAGCTGGGAGTTCCTGACGGAGGTCGTGGGCCTGGACAAGGACCGGCTGTACCCCTCCATCTACGTGGACGATGACGAGGCCTTCGACATCTGGAACAAGGAAGTGGGCGTGCCTGCCGATCGCATCTTCCGCTTCGGCAAGGAGGATAATTTCTGGGAGCACGGCTCCGGTCCCTGCGGCCCCTGTAGCGAAATCTACTATGACCGTGGCGAGAAGTATGGCTGCGGCAAGCCCGGCTGCACCGTGGGCTGCGACTGCGACCGGTATATGGAAGTCTGGAACAACGTGTTCTCCCAGTTCAATAACGACGGCCAGGGTAATTACACCGAGCTGGCCCATAAGAACATCGATACCGGCATGGGCCTGGAGCGTCTGGCCGTTGTGTGCCAGGATGTAGACAGCCTCTTCGATGTGGATACCGTCATGAACATCACCAACAAGGTCACCGAGATCACCGGCGCTTCCTACGGCCAGAGCGTCAAGATGGACGTGTCTCTCCGGGTCATCACGGACCATATCCGGGCATCTACCTTTATGATCGCCGACGGCGTTCTGCCCAGCAACGAGGGCCGGGGCTATGTGCTGCGCCGTCTGCTGCGGCGGGCTGCCCGTCACGGCAAGCTTCTGGGTGTGAACCACCCCTTCCTGCATGAGGTGGTGGAGACCGTTATCCACGAGAACGAGAGCCACTATACCTATCTGCGGGAGCGGGCTGCTTATATCACCAAGGTGGTCAAGGTGGAGGAAGAGAACTTTGCCCGGACCATCGACGGCGGCATGAAGATTTTTGCCGATATGCTTGCCGAGCACAAAGCCAAGGGCGAGACCGAGTTCTCCGGTGCCGATGCCTTCAAGCTGTACGATACCTATGGTTTCCCCATTGACCTGACCCTGGAGATGGTGGCCGACGAGGACATGACCCTGGACCAGGCGGGCTTCGAAAAGCTCATGCAGGAGCAGAAGGTCCGCGCCCGGGAGGCCCGGAAGGCGCTGGGCGATCTGGCCTGGGCAGGCATTGACCTGGGCCTGGACAACACCCCCACCAAGTTTGTGGGCTACGATGTGTTCAACTGCGAGAGCAAGGTCCTGGCCATCTGCGTAGGGGACGAGGTCTCCGGCGCCATTTCCGGCGGCGAGAGCGGCATTCTGGTGCTGGATAAGACCCCCTTCTATGCGGAAATGGGCGGCCAGGTGGCGGATACCGGCGTGATCATGCTGGGCGAAAGCCGCTTTGAGGTGACCAATGTTCAGAAGGACAAGGGCGGCAAGTACCTGCACTACGGCAAGCTGAACCGCGGCACCATCCATGTGGAGGACATTGTCTGCGCCTCCATCGATGTGGACCGCCGGAAGGCCATTATGCGTGCCCACTCCGCCACCCATCTGCTGCAAAAGGCACTGAGCAGCGTCCTGGGCGACCACGTCCACCAGGCCGGTTCTCTGGTGGAGCCGGATTACCTGCGCTTTGACTTTACCCACTACGCACCCATGACCCGGGAGGAACTGAACAAGGTCAATTCCATTGTTCAGAACGCCATTTTGGAGGGCTACCCCATTGTGACCCGGGAGATGCCCATTGAGGAAGCCAAGAAACTGGGAGCCACCGCCCTGTTCAGCGAAAAGTACGGCGATGTGGTACGGGTGGTCAACATGAGCGGCTACTCCGTGGAGTTCTGCGGTGGTACCCATCTGGACAATACCGCCAAGGTGGGCCCCTTTGAAATCGAGTCCGAGGGCAGCGTTGCCTCCGGTGTTCGCCGGATTGAGGCCTATACCGGTAAGCTGTGCCTGAAAAAGCTGGAAACCAACCGGAACCTGCTGTCCGAGGCTGCCGGACGGCTGAAGGTCAAGCCTATGGAGCTGGCCGGAAAGCTTCAGGGACATCTGGACGAGATCAAAGAACTGCGGAAGGTTATTGAGCAGTACAAGGCCAAGGAGGCCGCAGGCGATGCCGAGCGGTTCCTGTTCGGTGCCCATGAGATTGGCGGCCTGAAGGTCATGACCGTTGTCCTGCCCAAGGCGGATGCTGCAAAGCTGCGCCAGATGGGCGATATGCTGCGGGACCGTGAGCCCGGTGTTGTAGCTGTCCTGGCCTCTGTCAAGGACGAGAAGCCCACCTTCCTGGCAGTCTGCGGCAAGGAAGCTGTGAAGCGGGGCATTAAGGCCGGTGAGCTGGTGAAGCTGGTCTGCACCGAGTGCGGCGGCTGTGGCGGCGGCAAGCCCGACAGTGCCATGGGCGGCGGCAAAGACCCCGTGAAGGTGGACAACGCCCTGGCTCTGGTCGACGATTTCGTTTCTCAGAAAGTGTAATCATGGATTTTTAGGCGCAGCCCCAACCGGCTGCGCCTTTTGCGAAAGAGAGATGGCGAAATGCGCGCTCTGTTCTGGTTCTCCATAGGCGCTGCCTTGAGCTGCTGCGTTGGGCTCTGGCTGCTGTGGGACGCTGTGCCGCTGCTTCTGGCGGGAGCGCTTCTGTTGGCCGTGAGCCTTGCCATCCTTTCCCGGCGATTCCGCTGGCTGCGCCGGGCAGCGGCTGCGGCGCTGGGGCTTTTGCTGGGCAGCTGCCTGCTGCTTACCTTACAAAGGACCTATTATGAGCCATTGCTTGCCCTGGATGAACAGACCCTGCCAATCGTATTGACGGCCAAGGCCGACAGCGTGCCGGGGCTGTATAGCCAGAGCGTCCGGGCAGAAATGAAGATCGGCGGCAAACGCTACTGTGTGCAGGCCTATCTGGGAGACGGACAGACGGCCCAGGCCGGCAACATACTTCGCGGAGACTTCCGCATTCGGGTGACCCTGCCCGGCGGCTCTAAGCAGAACGCCGTTTCTTTTGGCCGGGGCATCTTCGCCCAGCTCAGCACAAAAGGAGCCGTCGCCATAGAGTCAGGGCAGGAGAACTGTCTGCGTTACCTTCCCCAGCGTTTGGGCGCCCTGGCCAAAGAAGCTGTGGAAGCCTGCTTTCCGGAGGATACGGCAGCCTTTGCAAAATCCCTGCTGCTGGGCGACACGTCGGAGCTCTCCTATGCAGAGGAGACGGCGCTGCGCATCAGCGGAATCCGACATATTGTGGCGGTTTCCGGGCTGCATGTGGCAATTCTCTTCGGATTTCTATGGGTGCTTTGCGCCAGGCGGCCGTGGCCGGCTTTCCTGCTGGGTGTGCCGCTGCTGGTGCTCTTTGGGGCTATGGTGGGCAATACGCCTTCCGTGGTTCGGGCCTGCCTGATGGCTGCGCTGCTGATTCTTGCGCGGCTTACCCGCCGGAGCTACGATTCCCTGACGGCCTGGGCCTTTGCGGTGCTGTGGCTGCTGCTGGGCAATCCGCTGGTGGTTGCGGCGGCAGGCTTTCAGCTGTCGGTGCTCTGCGTGCTGGGCATTCTGCTGTTCCAGCGGCCAATTGCGGAAGGCCTTTCCCGGCTGTTCGAAAAACTGCCCGGCGGAAAGGTGCTTTCCGATTCCCTGGCGGTGAGCCTCAGTGCCACGGTGCTGTCTCTGCCTGTATCCGTATACTATTTCGGCACCGCCAGCCTGATCGGTCCCGTAACCAATTTCTGCATTCTGTGGCTGCTGCCCTTTGTTTTCGGCGGAATTCTGTCGGTATCCATTCTGGGGCCTGTTTTTCCGGTGCTGGGAACCGCATTGGGCTGGCTGACGGCCTGGCCGATCCGGCTGGTGCTCCGGATTGCCGGGACGCTTTCAAGGCTTCCCATGGCAGCGGTGTATACCTGCAATCCCTATGTGGTCTACTGGCTGATGGGGGTCTATGTTTTGATTTTGGCTTGGTTTCTTTTGGGCAGAAAAAGAGGCTGGGTTTTCGTTTCCGTAGGGGCTGCTTCCCTTGCGCTCATTACGGCTCTTTGGAGCTATGGCCCCAGGGTGGATAACTGCCGCCTGACGGTGCTGGATGTGGGCGAGGGGCAGACACTGCTCCTGCAAAGCGGCGGGCAGAGCGCGCTGATCGACTGCGGCGGCTACTCCGATACGGTCTGCGCCGACAGAGCGTGGCAGATGCTCCGCAGCCAGAATCTTTATGATTTGGATCTTCTGCTCTTTACCCACTTCGACCGGGATCATTTTGGCGGCACGGAGAATTTCCTGACCCAGATCCCGGCGGAGCGCGTGATCCTGCCGGGAATCTCTGAGCTGCTGCCCTTGGGGCAGGTGGTCACAGAGGACTGTGCGGTTCCTTTCGGGAAGGGCATTCTGCACATCTATCCCTATAGCGGCGGCAACAAGGAGCAGGAAAACAGTATGGCCATCTTGTTTGAAACGGAAGACTGTGGTATACTGATTACCGGTGACCTGGATGTAGCAGGGGAGCGCCGCTTGGTGAAAAACCATGCGCTGGGAGCGGATATTTTGGTGGTGGGCCACCACGGGTCAAAATATGCCACCTGCCAAGAATTGCTAGACGCGGTGCAGCCGGAGCTGGCTGTCATCAGCGTTGGCGAAAACAACTATGGCCATCCCACCCAGGAGGTCCTGGACCGGCTGGAGGAGGCCGGGTGCACCGTCCGCCGCACAGATCAGGAGGGCACCATTATCATCAGGAGGTAACGCCGTGGTCAAAAAACAGGCGTCCGGCAGTGAATTGCAGCTGCTGAAAACCCATATCCGGGAGAAGAACCCGGAAAGACTTTATATTTTCTTCGGCGAGGAGACCTTCCTGCTGGAGCACTACTTAGGGAGCCTAAAAAAGCTGGTGCTGGATGCGCTGACGGAATCCTTCAATTACCATCGCTTCAATACGGAGACCTTTGATCTGACGGCCTTTTCCGAGGCAGTGGAGAACCTGCCCATGATGGCGGAGCGAACTCTTGTGCAGGTGGAGGACATCGACCTGTTCAAGATGAACGAGGCGGACCGGGACCGGATTGCTGCGGTGCTGTCGGACATTCCGGAGTATTGCGTGGTGGTGTTTGTCTATACGGCCTGCCCCTGGAAGCCGGACAAGCGGATGAAAAAGCTCTGGGAGAGCATCGACAAAAACGGCCTCGTGGTGGAATTTGCCAAGCAGGACCAGCGGGATCTGATCGCCTGGCTGACCCGGCACTTTTCCGCCCACCAGAAGCGTATCTCCACGGAGCTCTGCGCCTATCTCATCGACATTACGGACGGGACCATGACCTCCCTTTTGGGAGAAATTGAAAAAATCTGCGCCTATTCGGCAGCGGATACCATTTGCAAGGCGGATATTGACGCAGTGACGGAGCCTGTGCTGGATGCTGTTGTATTCCAGATGACGGACCTGCTCAGCGCCGGACGCTATGACGAGGCGCTGCTGAAATTGCAGCAGCTGCTGAAAATGCAGCAGGAGCCTCTGACCATCCTGGGCGCGGTGGGCAGCCATTTCCGCCGCCTGGGCACGGCGCGGACGCTGCTGGACAATCGGAAGACCTCCGCAGACCTGCAAAAGCTCTGCGGTCTGCCGGATTATCCCGCCCGAAAGACCATGGAGGCTGCCCGCCGTGTTTCGGCGGCGTTCTGCCAAAAAGCGAATACGCTGGTGCTGGAGACGGATTATAAAATCAAAACCTCCTATGACGACCCTCAGCGCCTTTTGGAGCTCCTGCTTCTGAGCCTGGCCCGGGAGGCGCAGAATGGTTAAAGTGCAGCAGGCCATCCTGGTGGAGGGCCGATACGACAAAAATACACTGAGCCAGATCGTGGACGCCCCCATTTTTGAGACCTCTGGCTTCGGCATTTTCAAGAATAAAGAGCAGATGGCCCTTCTGCGCCGGGTGGCGGAACGGCAGGGATTGATCGTCTTTACGGATTCTGATGGCGCAGGCTTCGTCATCCGGAATCACATCAAAAGCGCCATTCCCGGGAAATACCTGCTCCATGCTTATATTCCGGATATTCCCGGCAAGGAGCGCCGGAAGGCGGCCCCCGGAAAAGAAGGAAAGCTGGGCGTAGAGGGCATGACCCCGGAGATCATCCTGAAAGCCCTAAGGGATTGCGGCGCGACAATGGACGGTACTGCGCAGGAACCCCGCAAAGCCATTACCAAGCAGGATTTCATGGAGCTGGGGCTCTCCGGCGGGCCTGGGAGCAGCGAAAGAAGAAAGGCGCTTCTGAAAAAGCTGGAGCTTCCTGAGCATATGAGCAGCAATGCCATGCTGCAAGCGGTGAATCTGTTATACAGCCCGGAAGAATTTGAAGCGCTTGCGAAAACCATAATCCCATAATGGAGTAAAACCATGGTAGATATATCAGTCAAAGATTTGAATAAATTCTTCGTCATTGGCGAAAACCTATTGCAGGGCCTTTCCTTTGAAATTCAGGAGGGAGAGTGTGTGGCCATCCTGGGCCGGAACGGCTGTGGAAAGACCACCCTTTTCAAGATCCTCACCGGGGAGATGGACTATGATGGGGGAGAGGTCTATGTCAATCCCAATAAAAAGCTGGGCCTCATTTCCCAGATCCCCAAGTTTCCCTCCGGCTACACCGTAGAGGATGTGCTGCGCACGGCCTTTTCCGTTCTGACGGCCACAAAGAAGAAGATGGAGGCCCTGGAAGCCGCTATGGCCCAGGGGGCGACTCAGGAGCAGCTGCGGGAATACGATACCCTGGTGAACCGCTTCCAGTCCGGCGGCGGCTATGACATGGATGTGGACGTGGATAAGATCTGCAACGGCCTGGGCATTACCGCTGAGCAGCGGCCACAGCTCTTCGACAGCCTGTCCGGCGGGGAAAAGACCCGCATCAATCTGGCAAGACTGCTGCTGGAAAAAACGGACATCCTGCTGCTGGATGAGCCCACCAACCACCTGGACCTGAACAGCGTGGAGTGGCTGGAAGCCTATATCAAGGCTTTTAAGGGCACGGTGCTGACCATTTCCCATGACCGCTATTTCATTGACCAGGTGGCAGACCGGGTGATCGAGATCGTGGACGGCCACGGGGAGTTCTATTCCGGCAACTATTCCTTCTATATGGAGGAGAAACAGGCCCGGTTTGACCTGCAAATGAAGCAGTATGAGCAGGAGCAGGCCAAGCTCAAGCAGCTGGGCTATACCGTGGAGCGCATGAAGGGCTGGGGCATCAACAACCGGACGCTGTACCGCCGGGCCATGTCCATCCAGCACCGCATGGAGCGCATTCAGAAGACCGAGCGGCCAAAGGCCGAGCGGACCATGAAGGCCTCCTTTGGAGAGAAGGATTTCTCCGGCGATGTGGTGTTCAAAATGAAGAATGTCTCCAAGTCCTTTGGAGACCGGGTGCTGTTTTCGGATGTGAATCTGAACGTGGAGGGCGGCGAACGCATTGCCTTGCTGGGAGACAATGGTACCGGCAAATCCACCTTTATCAAGTGCCTGCTGGGCGAGGAGGACTGCCAGGGCAAGATCCAGTTCGGTCCCACGGTAAAGTGGGGATATCTGCCCCAGATCATCCACTTTGACCACCCAGAGCGCAGCCTGTACGACACCATGCTCTATGAGAAAAACCTGACGCCCCAGATGGCCCGGGACCGCTTAGGTGCATTCCTGTTCCAGGGCGAGGATGTGTTCAAGACCGTGGGTACCCTGTCCGGCGGCGAACAGTCCCGGCTCAGGCTGTGTATGCTCATGGACGAAAAAATCAATCTGCTGATTCTGGACGAGCCCACAAACCACCTGGACATTGCCTCCCGGGAATGGGTGGAGGCCGCCATTGAGGAATTTGAGGGCGTGCTGCTGTTTGTCTCCCACGACCGGTATTTTATCGAAAAATTCGCCGAGCGCATTTGGCTTTTGGAGGACGGCGCCATCCGGGATTTCCGCTGCGGCTACAAAAAGTACCGCTCCATTCTGGAGCACGAGGCCCAGGCCAGGCAGCTGCCTGCTGCGCCTGCGGCCCCGAAGCAGAGGAAGGAAAAGCCCAGATCCGGCCCCAAGGATTCCGACAAGCTGGTGAAGAAGCTGGAGCGGGAGATCGAGAAGCAGGAAAAGGTTGTGGCCGATCTGGAGGAAAAGATTCAGGCTGCCGCTTCGGATTATCAGGAGCTGAACCGCCTGATGGGGGAGAAGGAAGCGGCGGAAGAGAGCCTCATGGAGCTGATGGAGCAGTGGGAAGCTGCTCAGGAATAACCGGACGTCTGGGCCGGAAACCCGCCATTGACAGAATGTGCGTCCCGGCATATAATGATCATTGTAAATCATGCCGAAAAGGCAAAAATGAGCGTAACAAGGAGAATTGAAAAATGAGTTCCTGTAACGGAAATTGTTCCAGCTGCAGCTCTGATTGCGAAGACCGCAAGCAAGAAAGCCTGCTGGCGCAGTTGAACCCCAAGTCCACGGTGAAAAAGGTCATCGCCGTGGTGTCCGGCAAGGGCGGCGTGGGCAAGTCCACCGTCACCTCTATGCTGGCGGTTGCCATGGCCCGGAAGGGCAAGCGCGTGGGCGTGCTGGATGCGGATATCACCGGCCCCTCTGCGCCGACGGCCTTTGGTGTCAGCGAGTGCCAGGGGGCCAACGATGACGGCCTGTACCCTGCCTTGACCCGGGGCGGTATCCAGGTCATGTCCATCAATCTGCTGCTGGATAACCCCGGCGACCCCGTGGTCTGGAGAGGCCCGGTCATTGCCGGCGCTGTCAAGCAGTTCTGGACCGATGTCATCTGGGAAGACGTGGACTATCTGTTTGTGGATATGCCTCCCGGAACCGGTGACGTGCCTCTTACCGTCTTCCAGAGCCTGCCGGTGGACGGCGTTGTCATCGTCACCAGCCCCCAGGACCTGGTTTCCATGATCGTTACCAAGGCTGTCCGCATGGCCGAGATGATGCATATCCCTGTGCTGGGCTTCGTGGAGAACTATTCCTACCTGGAGTGCCCGGATTGCGGCAAACGCATCAAGGTCTTTGGAGAAGGCCACCTGGATGAGGTCGCCCAGAACCTGGGCCTGCCTGTGCTGGCACGGCTGCCCATTGACCCCAAGGTTGCCGAGGCCTATGACAATGGTCTGATGGAGACCATCGATACAGAACCTGTCAATCCCGTCATCGAAGCAATCGAAAAAGCGGAATAAGAGATGAGCCGACGGAATGTCCGTCGGCTCATTTTTTGTAAGACAAATAAAATTTATTGAAAAACGATAAATAGTTATTGACAAACGGAGCCTTCTGTGCTATCTTGATGCCATCAAGACACAGGAGGTTTTTTATGGAACAAAGAAATGATGCCGGGAGCATTTTACTCAGCCGGATTTTGGTATGGGTATTCGGTGCACTGATCCTTGTGCTGGACTGGGCAGTGTGGCCCCTTTCCCGGGTGCTCATGCGCGTGCTGCCGGTGTTCGACGGCGGAGACGCGGTGCTTTTGAAGGTGTGCCTGTATGTGTGCAATGTGCCGGGGTTTCTCCTGCTGTACTGCATGGATGTGCTCCTGCGGAATCTGCACAGGGGTCAGGTGTTTGAAAGCAAAAATGTTCGGCTTCTGAAAGTCATCAGTGTTTGCTGCTTTATCGCCTGCGTTGTCTGCCTGGCGGCCTGTCCGCGGATCTATTCCCTGGGCTTTGTGGCCCTGGCCGCCGGATTTATGGGGCTGATCGTCCGGATCGTGAAAAACGTTTTCGCCAAGGCCATCCCCATGCGGGATGAGCTGGACCTGACGGTCTGAGGAGGCGGCTATGGCAATTGTTGTGAATCTGGATGTTATGCTGGCAAAGCGAAAAATGGCCGCGGGAGATTTGGCAGAGCGCATCGGCATTACCCCGGCGAATCTGTCCATTCTCAAAAACCAGAAGGCCAAGGCCATCCGTTTTTCTACGCTGAATGAGATCTGCCGGGTGCTGGACTGCCAGCCGGGGGATATTCTGGAATATCAGGAGGACGAACCGTGAAAAGACGTTTCTATCTGCCGCTCATCGCCTATTTTATCGGCTGGTTCTATTGGAAGACCGTGTTGGGCCCCTGGCCTGTGCTGATCTTCGTTGCCGCGTTTTTTGCCTGGGGCATGGCCATTGGCCGGGAGAAGCGGAATCGAGGCCCTATGCACTATCTTTGGGCCGGGGTCATGGCGTTGATCGGCCTGGCCATCACCATGAATCGCTGCCGCGCCACGGCAGATTGGAGCACACTGGCCCTCCATGCCTCTGCCGGTCTCTGGGCCCTCAGCTATCTGGGGGCTGACCGGGACGGGGAGGACGCATTAGGCTTTGCCTGGGACTGCGCGGATGCCTTCCTTCTGCTGCCCTTCGGCAATTTCTTTGGCCGGATAACGGATACCGTTTCCGGATTCGCAGGGCTCCTGAAACCCCAGGATGGAGAAACGGGCAAGAAAAGACGGCGGGATTTTTGGTTGGCAGCGCTGTGCCTGGTGCTGGCCCTTCCGCTGCTGGTGCTGGTTATGAACCTTTTGTGCGAGGCGGATGCAGGCTTTGAAAAACTGATTCGGGGGTTCCAACTGAATTTACGCCTATCGGAGAATTTCCTGAATGAATGCTTCTGGTTCCTTTTGGGCCTGCCGGTGGGGGCTTACCTCTATGGACTTCTCCGGGGCGCTGCCCGGCGGCAGGAGACCCGCCGCGTTTCCCGGGAGCGCCTGGAAAAAATCCGGGTTGTGCCTGCGTCCGGCGCCAATCTGGTACTGGGGCTGTTTGCGGCAGTGTATTTTCTCTTCTTCGGCGTTCAGGCGGGAAATCTGTTTGCGGTTTTCTCCGGCCACGTTCCGGGGACGCTGACGGCGGCAGGCTACGCAAGGTCCGGCTTCTTCCAGCTCTGTGCCGTGATGGCGATCAACTTCTTCCTCATCTGGCTGCTGTCCATTTTGGCAAAGCAAAACCGGGCAGGGAAGTGGCTCCAGGGATTGCTGATGGTCCAGAGTGCCTTTCTGGCGGTGACCGCCGGGGCGAAGCTGTGGCTCTATATTTCCCGTTTCGGCTTTACGCCTCTGCGGCTGTTATCCGCCTGGGCCGTCATCGTCCTGACAGCTGGCTGCATTCTGATGCTGCGCAGCCTGATGACCGGGAAGAAGAGCTTCCGTCTTTGGCTTTACTTCGCAGCCGGAAGCTTTACCGCACTGTGCTTCTACTAGAGCAACACACAAAACAAAAACCGTTCCTGTCCAAACACAATGGACGGGAACGGATGCGCTTTTATAGGCAAAAACAATCAGCCATAGCCCCAGGTCATCAGTTTCCAGGGGCCGCCTTCCGTCCTGGCCAGACACCATTGCCAGCCGGTGTATTCCTCATCGGGATTCCAGGCCCCGGCATCTTCACCTTTTTTAGGGGAATGAAAGCTGCTTTCAAAAAAGATACATTGGGTAAAGGTTGCGTCCTGACCTCTGGCCGCGGCCAGTTCATTCATCCATGAAAGATTCTTGTCATTGCAGCTGTCGTCTGAAAGATAGCGGATGCTGTGCAGTTCGCAGCCTTTCCAGGTATCAAACTCCTGACGAATCAGCTGCATTGCCTCATCCATATCCGCTTTTGTATAGAGCGTGGATGTTCCATAGTCGATGGTGACCTGACTTTTGCAGCCCATAAGCCCTAAAAGCAGGGCAGGGAGGAGAAGAAAGCAAAGAAAACGTTTCATAAATACACCTCACTATAAACAATGGTAGCCCCGGAGGTTTCTTCCGGGGCTGCCAAAATGTGTTGTGATCAGATGGCCTTAGCCGACTTCCACGTAGTCCATGGAGACCCAGCCCTTATTGGTGCAGCCCCACACGGTATTGTTGATGGTGAACTGGGCGTAGATTTCTACGCTGTCGCCCTGGCTGTAGGAGCCGACAACATCGTAGTTGGTGCCCGGGCCGCTGCGGATGTTCACGTTGCTGCCGGATACGGTGCCGGTGCCTGCGCCGTCACCGGTGGTGCCGTCGATGTAGACATAGTCCAGGCTGATCCAGCCGTCCTTGGTGCAGCCCCAGGTGGTGTTGCCAATCTTGATCTGCTCCAGAATGTTGACGCGGGTCAGGTTGCCATAGCTCTTCACGGAGTCGTACTTGGTGCCCGGGCCGCTGCGGACGTTCAGGGTGGTGCCGGTGACCAGGCCCTTGGCGGTCTTGGTGCCGGTGGTGCCGTCCTGGTAGACGTAGTTCAGGCTGACCCAGCCCTTATCGGTGCGGCCCCAGCCGTTGCTGGTTTCCAGGATGGTGATCCGGTCGCCGTAGCTGTAGGAACCGGCTCTGTTTGCGGTGGTGGCGGCGCTTTCCCGGATGTTCAGCTGGGTTGCGGTGACGACGCCCTTGGTGCCGCCGGTGGTGGTCGTGGTGCCGGTTGTGGTTCCGGTAGTGCCGGTATTGCCGGTATTGGTGGTGCCGGTGGTCGTGCCGAAGCTTACGTAGTTCAGACTGATCCAGCCCTTATCGGTGCGGCCCCAGCCGTTGCTGGTTTCCAGAACCGTAACCTTGTCGCCCTTCTTATAGCTGCCAACCACGGCGGCGGTGGAAGCGGCGCTCTGGCGGATACGCAGCTCGCTGGCGGTCACGGTGCCGCTCTTGCCGTAGGTGGTGGATGTATTGCCGCCGGTCGTGGCAGTCGTTGCAGCGGGGGCCGTTGTTGCAGTGGTGCTGCCGCTGCCTGCGGGGGTGCTGTTGGAGCCCTGAATGGTGACGTTGGTCATATCCAGATAGTCCGTCTGCACCCAACCCTTCAGGGGAATATAGGCCCAGGTAAGGCCGGTAACGGGCATGATCTCCACACGGTTGACCGTTACCTCGTCACCCGCGTCCAGAGTTTGCAGAATGTTGGATTCCAGACTGGGGGAGGAGTATGTATTGACCTTTTCCTTAACGACGGCCACATTCTCCTTGGGAGCTTCCGTAGTAGCCACGGTGGTTGTCTCCGTAGGGGCGGTGGTGGCCTCGGTGGTTGCGGTGTCTACCAGATTGGGACCGGAAGAGGGATCTGTAGAAGGACCGGCATCCTTCTTAAAGCAGCCGGTGAACATGGTCGCGCACAGGAAAGCGGCGGCCGTAGCACTGACAAAGCGCATGACTTTCCGAGAATTGGTCTGACTGAAGGGGTAAATCATTGTGTTACCTCCCTTTCTTGTTTTTCTCAAGCGTATTATACCTTGCTTTGGTGCCCATTGTCAATAGGATAAGATTTATTTAATAATACAATCTCGCCCATTTTTGGGCAAACTATCCAGAGAAATCGCAAGAGGAAGATCAGAAGCTGAAGGAAACGACAAAGATTTCCCCCTGCTTTTTCGGCGGAAACCCTTGACAGAGTAACCCTTAAAATGGTAAAATAACCAAAACGCTGAGAACGGGAAGAGTACCCCGCAGCCCCTTTCAGAGAGCCCCGGCCATTGGCTGCAAGCCGGGATATTGGGCGCGGGCGAAGGTGCGTCCGGGAGCGTTAAGTTCATAAAAGCGATAAATGAGAGTGGAACCGCGGCAATGCCGCCTCTTGTACAGGAAAAGTATGAGAGGCGTTTTTTATTTGTCCGGAATAAGGAGGAAGAAACCATGTACCTTTACAATTCTCTTTCCCATAAGAAGGAGCCTTTTACCCCCAGAGACCCTGAGCATGTCAAAATGTATACCTGTGGCCCCACGGTCTATCACTATGCCCATATCGGCAATCTGCGCACCTATATTATGGAGGATGTGCTGGAGAAGAGCCTGCGCTATATGGGCTACGGTGTGAAGCGGGTCATGAATATCACAGACGTAGGCCACCTGTCTTCCGATGCCGATACCGGCGAGGACAAGATGCTCAAGGGCGCCGCCCGGGAGCATAAAACCGTTATGGAAGTGGCAAAATTCTATACGGATGCCTTCTTTGCCGACTGCGACAAGCTGAACATCAAGCGCCCGGATGTGGTAGAGCCTGCCACCAACTGCATTGCAGAGTATATCCACATGGTCCAGACCCTGCTTGACAAGGGCTACGCCTATCTTGCCGGAGGCAACGTGTACTTTGATACCTCCAAGCTGGAAAAATACTATGTCTTCAACGACCACGATGAGGAAGACCTGGCTGTAGGCGTCCGGGAGGGCGTGGAAGAGGATACCAACAAGCATAATAAGAATGATTTCGTGCTGTGGTTCACCAAGAGTAAGTTTGAGGATCAGGCCCTCAAGTGGGAGTCTCCCTGGGGCGTTGGCTATCCCGGCTGGCACATCGAATGCTCCTGCATCTCCATGAAGCACCTGGGGGAGTATCTGGACATCCACTGCGGCGGCATTGACAATGCCTTCCCCCACCATACCAACGAAATCGCCCAGTCCGAAAGCTACCTGGGCCATCCCTGGTGCAATTACTGGTTCCATGTGCATCACCTGAATACGGACAGCGGCAAGATGAGCAAGTCCAAGGGGGAATTCCTGACGGTTTCCCTGCTCCAGGACAAGGGCTACGACCCCATGGCCTACCGCTATTTCTGCCTGCAGAGCCACTACCGCCGGAATCTGGTGTTCTCCTGGGAAAACCTGGACAATGCTGCCGGGGCCTATGAAAAGCTCATTGCCAGAATCGCAGCCCTGAAGCAGGACGGCGAAGTGGATATGGCCGTTTACGAAAAGCTGAAGGAAAAGTTCCTGGGTGCGCTGAACGGGGACCTGAATACCTCTCTGGCCATTACGGCCCTCTATGATGTGTTAAAGGAAAAGACCAACGATGCCACCAAGCTCTTTGCTCTGGCGGACTTTGACAAGGTGGTCTCCCTGAATTTGATTTCCGCTGCCGAGGCCCTGCGCAAGAAGCAGGAGGCCGAGGAGGCCGCCAATGCAGATCCGGAAATTGACGCCCTGGTGGCGGCAAGAACCGATGCCAAGAAGGCAAAGAATTTTGCCGAGGCAGACCGCATCCGGGATCAGCTGAAAGCCATGGGTGTGGAAATCATCGATACGCCCCAGGGCGCGAAATGGAGAAAAGTATGAAGCTCATGATTTTAGACGGCAATAGCGTCATTAACCGGGCCTATTTTGGGGTAAAGCCCCTGACCACCCGGGACGGACTCTATACCCACGCCGTCTATGGCTTCCTGAATATCTTAGAGCGCATGGAGAAGGAGGAGAGCCCGGACGCTGTCTGCGTGGCCTTCGATCTCCACGGCCCCACCTTCCGGCATGCGCGCTACGAGGGCTATAAAGCCAACCGCCACGGAATGCCCGAGGAACTGGCTCAGCAGATGCCGGTTATGAAGCAGGTGCTCACCGCCATGAACATCCCCATCTACTCTGCCCAGGGCTGGGAGGCCGACGACGTCATCGGCACCGTGGGCAAAAAATGCGGCCAGGAAAATTGGGACTGCGTTGTTGTCACCGGTGACCGGGATTCCTTGCAGCTCATTGACGACCATGTGAAGATCAAGCTGGTCATCTCCAAGCCCGGCCAGACCACGGCAACCCTCTACGATGAAGCCAAATTCCGGGAGGAATACGGCTTCGCACCCAAGCGCATGGTGGATTTGAAAGCCCTCATGGGGGATTCTTCCGACAATATCCCCGGTGTGGCCGGGGTAGGTCCCAAGACGGCCACGGACCTGCTGCTGAAATTCGGCACCCTGGACGGGGTCTATGCCAATCTGGAGGATGCCTCCATCCGCCCCAAGCTTCGGGAGAAGCTGGAGGCGGGGAAGGACAGCGCTTACCTTTCCTATGAGCTGGCAACCATCATTCCAGAGGCACCCATCGAATTTGAGCCTGCGGACGCGGTCCTCAGGGAATACAACAAGCCGGAGCTCTATGCCCTGTTCCAAAAACTGGAATTCGTCCGGCTGATCGACCGCTACGGTCTTCGGGGCGCAGCAGCGGAAGCGGCAATTCCTGCAAAGGCAGACGTGAAGAGCCTGCCCAAGGCGGAGGTCCTGCCGGAGAGGCTATCCAAGTGCGCCCTCTATTTTGCGCCGGACGGCAGCCTGGGTATTGCCTGGGAAGATGGCGTGTGCGCTTTGACGCCTATGGAGCTGCACATGGCGGCGCTGCCACAAATGGAGGCGCTGGTGCTCCACGATGCCAGGGCCGCCATGCACCTGCTGGAAGAGGCGGGCATTGCCTATGGCCGCGTGTGCTTCGACACGGCGCTTGCCGCCTATGACCTGAACCCCTCCCAGTCGGACTATCCTGTTTCCAAGCTGGCAACCACATTCCTGGGCAAAACCGTGGAGGATGGGGATGCCGCAGCCTGTGCCGAAGCCGTCTGGCTTCTGGCAGAGCCGCTGAAGCAGGAGCTGGAAAAGCAGGGCGAGACAGCGCTTTACAATGAGATCGAGCTGCCCCTGTGCGCCGTGCTCTACCGAATGGAGCGGCTGGGCATTGCCATTGACCGGAACCAGCTGGCCCAGTTCGGCAAAATGCTGGAAGAGCGGATCGCGGACTGCGAGGCATTGATTTACGGCTATTCCGATGGTCCCTTCAATATCCAGTCGCCCAAGCAGCTGGGAACCCTGCTCTTCGAAAAGCTGGGCCTGCCCGCCGGGAAGAAGACCAAAACCGGCTATTCCACCAATGCCGATGTGCTGGAAAAGCTCAGGGACAAGCACCCCATTATTCCGGCCATTATGGACTACCGGATGCTGACCAAACTCAAGGGCACCTATGCCGACGGCCTGATGAAGGTTATTGGCCCCGATGGGCGTATTCACACCACCTTCCAGAATCTGGTGACGGCCACCGGGCGGCTTTCCTCCACAGACCCAAATCTGCAGAATATCCCCGTCCGGACGGACCTGGGCGCGGAGATCCGGAAGATGTTCGTCCCCAAGCCGGGCTGCGTGCTGGTAGATGCGGACTACAGCCAGATCGAGCTGCGTGTGCTTGCCCACATTGCCGACGATAAAACCATGCAGCGGGCATTCTGTGACGGCCTGGACATTCACACGGCTACGGCCAGCCAGGTCTTTGGCGTGCCTGCGGACCAGGTGACGCCCCTGCAGCGCCGCCACGCCAAGGCAGTCAATTTCGGCATTGTCTACGGTATTTCCGAATTCTCCCTGGCGGAGGACATCGGCGTCAGCCGGTACGAGGCCAGAGACTATATTGACAGCTACCTTGCCAATTACCATGGCGTTCGGGACTATATGAAAAAAGTGGTGGAGGATGCCAAGGAGCGGGGCTACACCGAGACGCTTTATGGCCGACGCCGATATATCCCGGAGCTAAAGAGCAGCAATTTCAATGTCCGCCAGAGCGCGGAACGGATCGCCCTGAATACCCCCATCCAGGGCACCGCCGCAGATCTTATCAAACTCGCCATGATCCGGGTGGACAGGGCGCTGCGGGAGAGTTTCCCTGAGGCGAAGCTTCTGCTCCAGGTCCACGATGAGCTTATCGTGGAGTGCCCGGAGGACCAGGCTCCCCAGGTGGCGGCGCTGGTCAGCCGGGAGATGGAAAACGTGGCCCAGCTGAAAGTGCCTCTGACGGCAGAGGCCAAGTTTGGAAAAAGCTGGTACGATGCCAAATGATCGAAATCATAGAAATGCAACCCTTCCATGTGCCCTGGATCGCCGAGCTGGAAAAAATCTGCTTTCATGACCCCTGGAGCGAACGAAGCATCGCTTCGGAACTGGAAAACCCATTGTCCCATTGGCTGGTTGCCATGGATGGGGAGAAACTGGTTGGTTATGTGGGTTCCCAGACGGTGCTGGGGGAGACGGACATGATGAATGTGGCCGTTTGCCCGGACTACCGGCGGCAGGGAATCGCGGAAGGCCTGATCCTTGCCCTGATTGCTGATCTGAAAGCCCGGGAAAGCCATTGCCTGACCCTGGAGGTCCGGGATTCCAACGTCTCCGCCCGGGCTCTGTATGAAAAGCTGGGCTTTTCGGAAATCGGGCGGCGAAAAAATTACTATCGCAACCCCAAAGAAGATGCGCTGATCCTTCGAAAGGAGTGGAGCTTATGAATATTTTGTCGGTGGAGTCCTCCTGTGATGAGACTGCCGTTGCCATTGTCAGAGACGGCCGGGAGGTGCTGACGGACTGCATCGCCTCCCAGGTGGACCTGCACAGGCTCTATGGCGGTGTGGTGCCGGAGATTGCCTCCCGGAAGCACATCGAGGCCATTTACGGCCTGGCTGACCAGGCGCTCATCAACACGGGCCTGACCCGGGACGACATTGATGCCGTGGCCGTGACCTATGCCCCGGGGCTGATTGGCGCCGTGCTGGTGGGCGTGAATTTTGCGAAAGCCGCTGCCTTCGCCATGGACAAGCCCCTGATCCCGGTGCACCACATCCGGGGCCACATTGCGGCCAACTACCTGGCCTATCCCGATTTGGAGCCGCCGTTTTTGTGCCTGGTGGTCTCCGGCGGACATACCATGATTGTAAATGTGCTGGACTATACGAAGATGGAGATTCTGGGCACCTCCCTGGACGATGCGGCAGGGGAGTGCTTCGATAAGGTGGCCCGGGTTCTGGGAATGCCCTATCCCGGCGGTGCGGCCCTGGACAAAATGGCCCAGACCGGCAATGAGCATACCTACAGCCTGCCCCGCAGCAAGCCCGGCGAGAATCCCTACAATATGAGCTTCTCAGGTCTCAAGACTGCCGCCCTGAACCTGATCCACCACGCCGAGCAGCTGGGGGAGGAGATCCGTATTCCGGACCTGTGCGCCGCCTTCTCTGCGGCGGTATCCGACACTTTGGTGCCCCGGGTAGAGCTTGCTATCCGGGAGACCGGCTGCAAGAAAATCGCCGTTGCAGGCGGTGTGGCGGCCAATTCCCGGATTCGGTGGGACATTCTGGCCGCAGCGGAAAAGCTGGGGGCTCAGGTCTATATGCCTCCGCTGAAGCTCTGCGGGGACAATGGCGCCATGATCGGTGCCCAGGCCTATTATGAGTATTTGGCCGGAAACGTTGCGGATATGTCCCTGAATGCCTACGCCACGAAATCCATTCTGGGAGAGGCACTGTAATGCTGCTGATTGCAAAATCCCTGCGGGGGCTTTCTTTTCCAAAGCTCATGGAGGTCTACGTGGAGGGCAACCGGGAAAACGGGGCGGACCGCTACCCCGGGGAAACCCCGGACCGGCAGCTGGCCCTTGCAGAGGAGGACTTCCGGGAATACCTCAGCCAGGTGTTTTTTGCCGCAGAGGGCGCCGCGTATTTCATCCTTGAGGAGGCAGGGCGCTACGTCAGCGCCCTGCGCTTGGAGCCCTATGAGGACGGCCTCTTGCTGGAGGCCCTGGAAACCGCCCCGGAAGAGCGCCGAAAGGGCTATGCTGCCCACTTGATTTGCGAGACGGTGGCGCATTTGAAGAAGCGCGGCCCAGTCCGCCTGTATTCCCATGTACTGCGTGGGAACACCGCTTCGCTGCGTACCCACGAAAAATGCGGCTTCCGGCAGATTTCCGACTGCGCCCGGTATATTGACGGCTCCGTAAACCGTCGGGCGGTGACGATGTTGTACACGGAAAATTGAAAAAACAGGAAAAAAAGCTTGACAAATGGCCGGGGCTGTAGTATCATATTAAAGCTGTCTGTGAGACGGCACGAAGCGAGCAAGCGCATGGAGAAGTCGCGTAGCTGGCCGAGCGCGCACGATTGGAAATCGTGTATACCCCAAAAGGGTATCGAGGGTTCAAATCCCTCCTTCTCCGCCAAAAAGAACCCCATCCTAGCGGATGGGGTTTTCCTTTTGGCGGAAATAAGAAGGAGAGATTTGAACAATCAAATGCAAGTGTCCGGTGGACACTTGCTGAATGCCGCCCAGTCGGCATTCACTCCTTAGTGTACCAGATCCCTCCTTCTCCGCCAGGTAGAGGAGAAAGTGGAACAGCCCCGGAATGCCGTCCAGGCGGTTTGATGTCTTTGGGTTTGCGAAAGAAATGAACATTTGAAGAGGAACACAACAGATGGAAGAGGTTCGTTTCGTACCTGCAACGGAAAATGATGTGATGGCGATCATCGAATTGCGGAAGCAGGTGTGGATCACTACGTATAGGGGCATTTACCCTGATGAAATGCTTGATAGATTTGATTATGCGTGGCACAAAGAAAAGGAAATGCAGCGCGTTAAGAGTCCGCAATATTCCGTTTACCTGATTGCCAATGACGGAGGCAATATAGGCTATCTGACAATACGGGAAACGAAGAGCGTCGTACTTCAATCCCTGTATGTGCTTCGGGAGCACCAGCATCAAGGGATCGGAAAGCAAGCCTTTGACTTTGTTATCCAATACTGCAAAGAGAAGAATGCCAGGTCTTTTCTATGCTATTGTGTCCCAGAGAATTGGAACGCAAGGCGATTTTATGAAAAAATGGGCGGCACAGTCATTGGAGAGGATTTCGGTAATGAGGAACACTGGATGGATTCTGTGATCTATCAATTCTATGTTCAGTAATTCGTGTCATTGGCATTTGGAGGGATTCCTTTGGTTGATATTCGAAAGGTTACCGGCGGAGACGAAAAAAATCTAGCCTATATTCAAACGGAAAGCTGGAAAGCAGCCTTCCGGGGCATTTTGCCGCCGGAAACCCTGGATGGGTGTACAAATTTTTCCAAAGCAGAGGCGATGTATCGAAAGCTGTTGGAGGAAAAGAAAGGCAATGGGTATATTCTTGAAATAGACCATAGACCGCACTGCATCGCCTGGTGGGATGCGGCGAGAGAGGAAGCTATGGCGGGATACGCGGAATTGATCTGCATCCATTCGCTTCCGGAAAATTGGCACTGTGGCTACGGAAGCAAAATGATGGATGCGGTTCTGGCGGATGTCGCAAAGGCCGGATATACGAAAATCCTGCTGTGGGTGTTTGAGCAGAATGCCCCAGCCATTGCGTTTTATAAAAAGCACGGCTTTGCCGCCAGCGGAAGAAAGCAGCCTGCCTTCGGAGCGGTAGAGGAAATGTATGTGAGGATGCTGTAATTGCGTCCGATGATCTCCGGAATACCAAATGGAAAAGAAGAATGCCTCTACCCATAGCTGGGTGTACGTAAGACAGTATTGCGCCGAGATCGACGAAGCGGCACGAAACCGCATGGAGCTGATCATGCGGTCACTGGCAGAGCAAAACGGTGTGACCGAACAGCTGAAAGCCGAAAACCAAATGGAATGGGTGCGGCAGATGAACGCTTGCAAGGCACAGGCAGAGGAGATTGTGAAAGCGGAATTGATTTATGATTGAGCGAGAAAGTCCGGGCAGAAAACTGTTCGGGCTTTTCTCATATATTCCAAAGTTGCGGTAGAATTGTTCACAAGTTTTATGGTATAATTTGAATATGAAATTGAGCAACAAATCGGAATTTATGGAGGAATGATAGTGAGTTATATTACAATGGAAATATGGACTGGAATATGGATATTAGTGAGATTACTTCCAATGGCACTTATTATTTTTGCAGGTGTTATGATTATCGAAGTGGGTATTGAATTTATCCAGAAGAAGAAAATTGAAGTTAAGATTTTAAATTGGTTATGTCAATTCTTATGGATTCTAATAGTTGTATCAATATTAAAAATTACAGGAATTATTGGTGGTAGTTTTGGAATATCCTCACCACTTGATAGTTATATTAGTTTTAAATTATTTGAGGATGGATTTAATGCGGCAACTATTTTGAATATATGTCTATTCGTTCCATATGGATTTTTGCCAGTATTTATTTTTAAGAATATCCACAAGCATTGGTGGAATGGCGTTATACTTGGAGCAGTATTTTCGATTGGTATAGAATTTTTGCAAACATTTATTGGAAGGTTTGCACAGTTAGATGATGTGATTATGAATACTTGTGGGACTCTCGTTGGATTTTTGATAGGATGCTTGTTACTTCGTATAACCACAAGGAAAAAATAAATTTCAGTTTGGCGAACTGATAAAATCCCTTTAGGAACGAAAGGGCGCACTTCTATACTCTCCTATCGGGAGTATGTGCGTCCTGCGGAGCTTCATTCTCCGTCAGCAGAAAAAACTGCCAGACCGAGAATGTTTCGTCACTTTGTTCCGTCAAGGGAGCTACACTCCCTTGCGACGCTAAAGCGGCTATCCCTTGTGGACTTGCCGTCCGCAAACGGTTTTGACAAACCGTTTGCCGCCAGCAAGTTTGAAGATTAGACATAAACAAATCCTCCGCATGGTCTAAGCCATACGGAGGATTAACTGTTTTACGGACACCCGTCTATTGGGCAGAGGCATTTTTTCATGGAAAACGGTCCTTTATTTTTCGGCATACAGCAGCGGAAACGCCTTTTTGTCCGTTTCGCTGAGAAGATAGGCAAGGATGATCAGCCCAATTCCCGCAAGGCCCACGGCCAGCCAGGCGACGGAATAGCCTTGGCTGTCCAGCAGGCGGCCCAGGAACAGGTTGCCAACGCTGGAAAAGGCACCGCTGACGATGGAGACGAAGGAATTCACCCGCCCCCAATGGGTGGCCGGAATGCGCCGGGTCATATAGGGCTGTTCCCCCAGGGTCTTGAAGACCTCGCCGATGGTGAAGATGACCATCAGCAGAAAATACAGCGCCATTTGCAGCTGCACATAGCGAAAGCTGTACAGTCCCAGCACGATCAGGGTTTGACCGATGAGGAGCTTTTTCACATCCCGGATTTTTCCGAGGAAGGTGGTCACCAGCGGCGTGGCTAGGATGACCACCAGGGCATTGACGCTGGTCAGCAGGCCGAAAATCTCCGCGCCCTTGGCCCCGTACAGGGATTCCATATTCAGCGGCAGCAGATAGTTGAACTGGGCATATACAAAGCTGCCAAAGCCCCCCACCAGCGCATAGAGCACCACGCTTTTCCGCTCCCGCAGAATGCTGATCAGGCTGACCTCCTGCCGGTCCTGCTCGTACTGGCTTATGTGGGCCTTTTCCACGCTGAGCCGCTTGATGAAGATGATGATCAGCAGGGTGGAGGAGAGGGTTGCACCGGCGGTGATGAGGAACGCCAGCCACAGGTAGTTCTCAAAAAGTAATCCGCCCAGGGTAGGGGCCAGCACCAGGCCCAGATTCATGCCCAGGTATTGCAGGCTGTAGGCCTTTTCCCGACTGTCGCTGTCGCTCAGGTCCGCAACCAGAGCGTCGTAGGAGGGGCCCTCGATGGTTGCAAACACACTGGCGATGTAGTACAGGGCAATGCTGATATTGGACAGAGGGATGAGCCCCGCAAGGATACAGCACCCGACGGTAACAAGATCGCAGGAGACGATGATATGCTTCCGGTTCCGGCTGTCTGCCAGTTTGCCGCCAAGAAGCAGCATGGGGAACTGGAGAATGCTCATGACCATGGTGATCAAGGCAATGGTTGTGGCATCGTAGCCCAGCTTGTTTTTCAGGATCAGGGTCAACAGCGGCCAGATGAGCGAGCCCATGCTGGTGACGATCCGCCCCCAGAAGAGGACGTAAATTTCCCGGTTCAGATTCCGGTATTGCCCGATAAATTTCTCAAAATGGTTCATATGGGGTATGCGCCTTTCCAAAATATGAGGAAAGTATAGCACGGTTCGTGGGAAAAATCTATAGGAATGAAAAAGATTGACGGGCCTCCGCCAAAAAGCTTCCCCGACGGGTGCGCTGGCTCCTGTCAGCCGAGACGGGAATCTCTCAAAAAAAGAATTGACAAATCTTTTCTTTTATAGTATAATACCCAAGCTGTCAGTTGGCAGCACAAACCGAGCAGCTTATGGAGAAGTCGCGTAGCTGGCCGAGCGCGCACGATTGGAAATCGTGTATACCCC
>ERZ836358.901-NODE-901-length-33149-cov-4.353478_pt1 | contig 33149 bp, 45 predicted proteins | sample MGYA00519942_ERZ836358 | MGnify/ENA primary metagenome ERZ836358 (study PRJEB31850, sample SAMEA3708798) | human gut metagenome | biome: human gut; feature: human-associated habitat; material: faeces | place: China | collected 2014 ...
ACAGACTGTAAATCTGCTGCTTTCAGCTTCGGTGGTTCGAATCCACCCGCGCCCATAATAGAAAAATGCCTAAGAACGCAAGTTCTTGGGCGTTTTTCTTTTTTGCAAACCCACATTGTAACCCACTTTTGAAAATGTAAAATCTAAACATATAAAATTTAGAAAAAGTTAATACAAAGTTCATGAAGAACTAATACAAACAAGTTGAAGTATTGCAAATTTAACACACATATTATATACTATAACTAGAAAGGGGGATTAACGTTATGATGATTACTGTACCAGTTCAGGCTGCATGCAATACAATTCTGTACAAGGCCTTCAATGAAAAAATCTCCGTTACCCCAATGAAGTTGCAGAAGCTTCTTTATTTTTCGCATAGGGAGTACTTAAAAAAAACGGAGCATCCACTATTTAATGAACGTTTTGAGCCGTGGCCGTATGGTCCTGTCCTGCCAAGTGTATATGAGGAATTCAAATCATTCCGTTCTGATCCAATTACGATGTTTGCAAAAAATGCGGATGGAAGCGTAAGCCTTCTTTCGGAGCAAGGTGTTCCGGAAGCGTGTCAAGCAATCAATACAGTGTGGCAGAAGTATAAGTTTTGGTCAGGAATCGAATTGTCTAAACTAACGCATCAAGATGGTTCTGCATGGCGTAAAGCAAAAGATAGTCGATCTCCATTTCTTGAAGAGAAGGATATTAGGGCGGAGGAAATCAATTGATAGCGACGGATGACTATGAAATGGAAGCTCCTCGGACGGAACAGGAAATACCGCCAGAAATCGTATGTTCTTCTTCGGAAATCTCAACTCTTTCACCAAAAGATGCAGCAGATTTAGAACGAAGTGTTCAAGTGAAAAAGGCTGAACAGGAAATACATCTGAAGGATAGCGCATTTTCATTATTGTGTGCTTGTTTGGCGGGAGGCTTTTTTCTTTATTGCATGGATACATTGGTGGTTGCCGGTGGAACGAAGTCAAGCGAAATGTTGACAAATCTGTTTGACTTAATAAAAACGGTAATTACATTTTTACTGGGTTATTTATTTGCTTACGAAAAACCTAAAAAATAAGGCTGCCGTGCATACTCGCATGGCAGCCTTTTCGTTATCCCCTCACCACGGCATTGTAAAGCATCTCTAGGAACTGCACCGCGCTGGATGCACCGGTCAGTGGGTAGCCAGCCAGTTGCTGAACGCCCTCGGGGTTCAGCGCCCAGGCTTTCTCTGCTGCACGCCGGACGGCACTTTGAATGGCGGACCACTTGCAGCGCCGCTGGTCTGAGATGGGGGTATAGATCTCCTTTTGTACGGCTTCCAGCCGGTCCTCCTGTTCACAGATCAGAGCCACGCAGTCGCAGAGAACACGGTAATTCTTTGAGCTCCGGGTGATTCCCAGTGGCCGGAGGATTTGATCCAGCTGGGCAGGGGAGTCCGAAATTTTCATGTCAGGCATAGTTTGCACATCCTTTCCATCCAACTTTAACCGGAAAATGTCAGAATGAGCCGGATAATGCGGAATGCGTCGGAATATGCCGAAATATGCCAAAAGAAAACAGCCCCGGGGAGCCAGATGGTTCCTCGGGGCTGTTGCTATGTACTCTTACTTGATCTTCCCCTGCATCTGATCCAGCAGCTCATCGGCGCGGATGGCCTCGGGAGTAAAGCTGTTGTTCTCCCACCATGCCCAGATGGCGGCAGCGGTGGTCAGGCCAGCCGTCACCCACTGCTCCACGCTGGCGCTGTCGATGGGCAGCACCGGCTTGCCTGCTGCACTCAGCAGCTGATTGACGAGGGCCAGTGCCAGCACAACAGTGCGGGCGATGGTCGCGGCGGGGATGGCGGGGGTGTTGTTCCCAGTGATGTGTGCGTTCATATTGTCAGTTCCTTTCTTCAGTCGTGGATGGGTAAAGCGCAGGCTCTCTTGTACAATTCCGTACCGGTGCCGTTGCCGCCCATCACATGATAGGTCTTGTAGAGGTAATTCAGGTTGCGCAGGCCGTCGCGGGTGATGTACCCCAGCTCCATAAAACGGTAGCACTCGGTATAGATGCGGTCGTGCAGCAGGGCCAGCACCGCGTCCCACAGGGCCTTGATCTTGGGGATGGCGGCAAGGATCGCGCCGCCGATCAGAGCACAGAGCCACCCGGCCCAATACTCCGTGATAAACTGCCACATCGGTCTCACCCCTCCTCATCATCTTCCCACGCCTGCTGGATGCGCTGTCCGTTGTGACACACCGCATCCAGAACGGCATCTGCTTGGATATTGGATGCCAGCAGGGCCTTGTCTTGGGTATTCATGTTGTAGTACCCCGTGAACACCTCACCGTCTGCCAGAGGCGCTGCTATGGCGATGCGGTCGATCTTGTGCTCTTCCAGTGTAGCTAGAACCTCTGAGAGCCAGGGTGCGTATGGTGCATCTGAAATCAGACAACTTGCCATCGGTCTCACACCTCCATTACCGGAATACCGTATTCCTCGGCGCACTGCCGCTCAATGCGGCAGCCGCGTGCGTACTCCCAGCCCGGGGCGAAAACCGCCACGTCAGCCTTAGCCAGAAACTCGATGCTGCGTGCCAGATAATCCAGCGGCTTCGCATCGGGGCCAAAGTCCTCAAAGAACGTTTCCAGAGGAACCGCATCGTCACCAAACACGGCCTTTGCCTTCCCGATCACTGCGGCACGCTCCTGGAGCACCTGCTCGTCCGATAGGCCGTTCATAGGCTGGCTGATAAAAAGCTTCTTGCTCATCGCTTATGCTCCTCTCACTTTCGTCAGTCCGGCCCGCTGGATGATGCCCGCGTAGTCCTTGTAGGCCACGCTCAGGTCTGCGCCTTTGGCAATGCCGGGAATCTTGCCGCTGCTGGTGTACTGCCACATGCCGAAGGGCCAGCCGGGAGCGGGCTTCTTGGTGCGGTAGGCCGCCAGCCATACGTCGTAGGGCTTGAGGGCCGCGCCACCCATGTAAAGGTTAGTCTGCCCGAAGTTCAGGCCGGTGTAGAGCATGGCGTACACGCCCCAGCTCTCCACCACGCTCAGGCAGTGGGCCACGATGTCGGTCAGGGCGGCCTTGCTCAGGGCTTCCTGCAGCTTGTCCTCAATGTCCACGGCAACCGGCAGCTGGAACGTTCTGCCGCCCAGCGCCTGCTTGAACAGGGCCAGCTCCTTGTCGGCCTGTGCCTTGGTGGTGGCCTTGAAGTAGCCGTACACGCCCACCGGCAGCCCTACGCGGGTGCACTCGGCGTAGTTGCGGGCAAAGAAGGGGTCGATGTATGGCTTGCTGGGCTTGCCCTCTTTGCTGTTGCCCATGGCCCGGATCATCACGCCGGAGACAAGGCCGCTTGCCTTGACCTTGTCCCAGTCAATGCTGCCTTGCCAGCGGGAAACGTCAAGAATTGTTTTGGGCATTCTGCGCCTCCTTCTCGGCCAGCAGCTCGGTCAGCTCCTTGTACTCGTCATCAGTCAACTTGCTTGCGGCATAGAAAACGTCCAGCTTGGTGCTCATGCCCTCCAGATTGCCGCGTTCGATCATGCGTTTACAGGTACGGTACAACATAGGTTTGTCCTTTCCGGGGCAGTGCCCCATCTTAAAAATGTTATCGTCCTCTTGGCAGAGGGTTTTACTCAGTGATCCCCAGCTCCAGCAGGGTCAGCCGGTAGGCCTGGTCAACGTTCAGCGCATCGGCATCTGCTTGGGTGCTCTCCATCGTAGCAAGCCGCTCCTCCAGTGTAGGGGTCGGCTTCGGTGCAGCGGCAGGGTCTGGCTGCGTGCCAGCCTCCACCACAACGTAGGCCCCCGGCTGGTCGTCCATGCTCCACAGGGTCTCGCCCACGGCAGCCGCTGCATTGTGGGCGGTAATGGCATCCACAACGGCAGAATAGGCATCGCACTCTTCCTGCGTAATAACCGGCTTCGGGATTTTGGTTCCGGGTCTGATCTCCATTTACATTCACCTCACTTCCAGCGGCCAACAGCAATGCCATGACATGTTGTATCCTTTGATCCAGGTACTGTGCATGATGTCGTTTTTTTGTCCTTACAAACAAACGAAAGCCATGAGACAGGGCAAGCAACAACAGAATATTCCGTGTTAGAAAATGCCACCGGAAATGACCATGTATAATCGCTTCCGTCTGAATTGATGGAGTACCAGCAGATCTGTGTTCCGTCTGAAAATCTTACCCAGTTACTGCCGCTTGCTGCTACCGCCGAAGCACCCGCCGGGCCTTGCGGGCCGGTAGCTCCGGTGGGACCTCTGGCTCCCGTTGCACCGGTGGGTCCCTGCGGCCCCTGTGGGCCGGTGGCTCCGGTGGCACCCTCGGGGCCCTGCGCACCGGGATCTCCTTTGTCGCCCTTTGCGCCTTTCAGGCTGGCGATCCAGGCAGATTCACTGCCGGTGTATCCCAGCTGAACAGCCAGCGCATAGGCGGACTGACCATCAAAGGTTCCGGCTTCCTTGGCCTGCTTCACGGCATTGGTGGCCGCATTGGCCGCGTTGGTACTGGCTTTCTCTGCCCGGTCGGCATCGTTCTTTGCCGCCCCCGCGCTGGTGGATGCCGCCCCGGCATTGGTGGCGGCGGTGGAAGCGCTCCCCGCAGCGGCGGTGGCCTGCTGGGTGGCAGTGTTTGCCGCAGCGGTGGCCGTTTTGGTGGAAGCTGCCACGTCGTTCAGGGCTGTGGTGCGGGCCCGTGCGATGTCCTGTAAGGCGGCGGTGTGCTCCGTTTTCGTGTCCTGCAGGGCCCGCTGGGCGGCGGACTTGCTGGCGGCGGCGTTCTTCTCGCTGGCGGCGGACTTGGTCTCACTGCTCTTGGCTGCCTCCGCGCTGTCCTTGGCGGCGGCAGCACTGTTGCTGGCGTTCTCCTCCAGCGTGGCGATGCGTTCCTTGGCAGCGGCCAGCAGCTCGTCGGTGGGGATGCCGGTCACACCGTCCCGCACGATGCCGCAGAGTGCCTCGTCCAGCCGGGTGTCGGTGATCTGGCCCGTGGTGATGCTGGTGGAGCCTGCCGGGCGGGCGATCTCGGCAAGACAGAGGTCGTAGATCAGCTCGGTGCGGGAGATGGCCGGGGCCGTGGGTGTGCTGGATGCCGTGCCCTGCAGCACCTGCAGGCTGGCGGCTCTGGCACCGGCATCATAGCGCATGATGATGCGGTCGATGCGGGGGAGAGACGGGTCGGCCAGTGGCATGGTCAGGGTGTCGCTCTCCCGCTTGGTGATGGAGTAGCCGGTGAACCGGCTGGGGTGCACCCAGCCACGGCCCGCGCCCACGGTGACCGTCAGCCCGCCTGCGGCTGTCACCGGGAAGTCCTCAGCGGAGCTGAACACGCCCGAGGTGAGGCCCGCAAGGTAGGCCGCCACGTCTGCGGCATCGAAGTCGAACCCGTTTGCAGGGTATAAAACGATTTTGCTCAAAAGATCCTCCTTACAGCTTGCGCCAGACCGGCGTACCCAGCCGCACGGTGCGGGTGGTGCTGTCGCTCTGGCTTTGGGTGATGACATCGGCCACCCGGACGGTGGCCTTGTAGCCCAGCTCCGGGATGGTGCAGTGGGCCACATCCCCGGGGGAGAGCCCTTCGGCATCGATGGTCAGCTCAATGGAGCCGGTGCGGAGCTGTTCCAGCAGCTTGTTGGTGCCCCGGGCCATGAGCCGTTCGAGGTAGGCTTCGCTCCTGCTGGTCTCGCCCTTTTCCTCGTCCGGCTGCACATCCCGGGCATCCACATAGAGCTCCCGCCGGTCGGCTCCGGTGGCATCGGTCAGGCCCACGGTCACGGTGGCCCGGTTCTCGCCCTCACCGGCCCCCTGCACCACGGCGACGTTTGCATAGTCGCTGTCACCAAAGGCCCACGCAGCCTGCTGCAGGGAGCCCCACTTGGTACTGAACCTGTTATTGGGGTCGGCGGTGGGCCGGTAGACCTCGAACAGCAGCTTCTTATCTGCGTTCTTGCCTGCCAGCCGCACCCGGAAGCCCAGGTCGCAGGCCGCACCGATGGTCATCAGGTAGTCCATGATGCTGCCGCCGGAGGTCTGGGCGGTGTAGGTGGTGTCGAAGCCCACAGCAGCACCCAGCTCCAGCTTGGGCCACGGCTGCATGGCACTGACCAGCCTGCGCATGGCGGCTTCGGCGTTCTCGTTCTTCACGATGGCGGTGCCGACCCGCTTGGTGAAGACCCACGTCCCCGGGAAGCCGGTGACCACCAGATTGCTGTCGGTGTTCTCGTTGCTCCGGTGGCAGATGCGCATGGGCACATCGCTGTCACTGCGGCGCAGCCAGCGGCCCTCCCGGAGAAGAGCGAGGTTCTCCTCGGTGGGTCTGACTTCCAGCGTGAACTCGCCCTCGGTGTTGTAGGGCTCGTCCCAGTAAAGGCTCACCCACACCTCCACCCGGCCCAGCCGGACGAGGGTCAGCTCGTCCAATACGTCCAGTGTCACGAGATCACCTCCGGCAGAATGCCCGAAACCATGGGATAAAAGCGAACCGTCACCTGCAGGCTGGTCTCGCCGCTGTCGGCAGTGGCCTTGAGCAAGTTGTCTCCCGGGGCCAGCTCCAGCAGGTCAGAATCTTCATCCAGCAGGGAGAAGATGTTCTCCTCCGTGCCGTCCTCTGTCCGCTTGACGGCCAGCTTGTCGGTGGTGGTGCGGTAGATCTCGATGACCTGCCCCGGGGTCAGGGTGGTCAGGATGCGGATGCTTTGGCCTGTGATGATGTTCAGCACGCACGGGTTGACCACAGCGCCGTCGCTCTTGAGGGTGGCCGTGAAGGGAACAGCCAGCGCCCCGGGGTTATAGGCATTCAGCCAGCCGATGGAGGTGCGCACGCCGAAACGGTGGGGTGTGCTGTAATTGATGGGCAGCCTGAAGCTGGGCACAAAGCCGTTGATGCAGAAGCTCTGGGCGGTCAGGTCGTACCAGAAGGGTTTCGGGCAGAAGAGCATGAAGGCCAACACCGGGTAGGGGTGGATGCTCTTTGTGTAGGGGGTCTTGGAAAGCACGAAACGGCAGAAGTATTTATCCTCGAAGTACATTGTGCCGCTGGTGAAATAGGGCAGCTTTTCCAGCAGTAATTCCGCATCCGCATCGCCGTGGGAGCTGTGGCAGTGGATGATGAGCTCACGGCTCACCCCGGCCACGCTCTGGCGCTCCACGCTCACGCCCACCTGGTTCACGCCCTGGGCGGTCTGTACGTCTACGTCCACGCCGTTGATGGGGTCGAGGGAGTAGGGCGTGCCGTAAGCCCACCCGATGTCGAGAGTGGCCCCGGCATCTGTGACCAGCTGCAAATGGTCTTTTCTGAACGGCATCTCGGTGCCCTCCTTTCATCGTTTCTGGGCCTTGGCCCGGTCGGCTTCCCAGCGGGCTTCCCGCTGGAGGTCTGCCGCCGTCTGGGCCTTGGAGTAGATATTTTGGATAATGTTGGTGTCACCCTCCCGGTGGTAGTTGTTGGCGGCTGCGGCCACCTGTGCCGTGCCGGATGCGGCCACAGACCGGCTGATGGCCATGTTGTCCGACAGCACCAGAGAATGGGCCTGCCGCACCATCTCGGCCAGCTTGCTGTTTGCGGCCAGCAGGGCCTCGGTGTTGGCCTCCACAGCGTCGGTCAGGTCTTTGTCCGGGGCGGGGGTCGTCGGCGTGGTGGAGCCAGGTTTTGTGCCTGTGGTGGTTTTGGTGATGTCATCCAGACTGCGCTCAATCTTTGTCTGGATGCCGTCCACATAGGTGGTCACGGTCTTGTAGGAGCGCTCCACACCGTCCATCAGCTTCGTGCCTGCCTCGGTGACGGTCTTGGTCACCCGCTGGGTGATCTTGCCGGTCTCGTCCTGCAGCTTCTCTGTGAGCACCTTGGTGGTCACGGTGCTGCCGTCGGCACTGGTGGTCTTGCTGGTGTCGGTCATGCTCTCGATGACCTTCTGGGAGTTGGTAGACGTGCCGGAACTGCTGGGGTTGTTGATGGCTTCCTGCTGCTTTTTCCGTGCCTCCTGCCGGGCCTTGCGGTCGGCAGCGATTTGGTTGGCATAGTCCCAGGCGGGGTTACTGACATAATCGAGCGTACCGCCGTAGAGCCACGCCACCTTGTTGTACATCCAGATCAGGCCGTTGATGAGGACAACGAAGCCCTCGATGCCCGCCGCCACGATGCGCATCAGGCCCTCGAAGATGTAGCTCATAAAGTCCTCGACACCCGCCCAGACGGACTGGAAGCCGTTGGCAACGTTTTTATTGGTGCCGCTGAAGTTGATCAGCGCACCCGCCAGCATCCCGATGAGGGAGATGACAAAGAGGATGGGGTTTGCGTCCATGGCCACATTCAGGGCGGTCTGCCCGGCTGTGGCGCTGGCCGCTGCCGGGACGAACTGTGCCACCAGACCCATGGCCAGATTGGCGAGGTTCCCGAACACGCCGCCCAAAGCGCTGCCCAGCTGGTTCAGCGCCCCCATGGCCACGCTCTGGATCTGCGCCTGCTGTTCCTTGGTGCAGGCCTGCCAGAAGTAGGAAGCGGCCCACAGGCCCAGGCTCTCGAGGTCGCCATCCTTGAGGGCCGTTGCCAGCGTCTCGATGGCCCCCAGCGCATCTGTCTGGATGTCGGCCTGGATCTGCGCCCATCCCTCGTCCAGCTTGGTGCGGAACTGCTCCGTGATGGTAGCTCCTACGGTAGCAAAATCCGGCCCGTTGGTGGAGAGGGTCTGGGCAATGCTCTGGATGGCCTGCTCTGCCGCCGGTGCACCGGTGTTGATGCCGTTGACAAGGCCCTGCGTGACATTCTCGCCGATCTCAGTGAACGCCTTCGAGGGCGAGTGGATGCCCAGCACGTTCTTGACGGTACTCACCATGCCGTTGACTTTGCCCTTGACTGTGGACACCAGCGTGTCCCACATCCCGGTGATGCCGTTCAGCAGGCCGTTGACGATGTTCTCGCCGATGTGGCCCCATTCATCCATGCTGCCGTCCCACACGCCGGTCAGCTTTGCGATGCAGGCGAGGGCGGCTTCGCCCAGGTTCTCGATGCTGCGGATGATGCCGTCTACCAGAGTGGTCAGCAGGGCCGTGCCACAGTTCAGCAGATCTGGCAGATGGGAGATCAGCGCGGCAGAGAACTTTGCGGTCAATTCCGCCGCTGCTGTGATCAGCTGGGGCAGGTTGTCGGTGATGCCGATGATGAGCTGTTCCAGCAGCTGGATGCCGGCATCGAAGATCTCGTCCTGATGGTCAGTCAGATACTGCACCAGCTTGGTGATGACCTGAGTTGCTGCAGATGCCAGCCCGGGAATCTTCTGAACAACACCTGCGGTCAGATTTTCCAGAATGCCGCTGGCTGCGTCCAGCATGGCCGCCGGGCCGCCCTCATTCAGAGCACTCGTCAGGGTATTCAGGCAGTCAGTGCCCCAGTTGGCGGCTTCCTTCAGGCCCGGCTCCATGGCCTCGAACAGGTCAATACTCAGGTTCTCTGCCGTGGTCTGCAGGCTGTCCATGCTGTGCTGGAAGGTGTCGGTCATGGTCGCGTAGGCAGTCTCGGTAGCTCCGGCGCTGTCCACCATCTGGCCCAGCACGCCGTTGAATTTATCCGCGCCGCCGGACACCAGGGAAAGGGCACCCGTGCCAGCTTCCACGCTGGACCACAGACCGGCAAAGGCGGTGCCATCATCGCCCACGCTGTCATACAGCACTTGCAGCACATCGCCCAGGCTCTTGCCGTCAGCACTCAGCTGGGCAAAGCTCTTGCCGGTCTGCTGCTGTAAAATCTTGCCGACGCTGGACCCGGTGTCGCCCAACTCGTTCAGCATGGATTTGGTGTAAGTTGTCGCCTCGGCAGTGGCGATACCGTTGGCAGTCATCACGGCCAGACCACTGGACAGGTTTTCCACGCTGACGTTGTAAGCTGCGGCCAGCGGAATGACTTTGCCCATGCTGGAAGAAAGCTCGTCCACGCTGGTTTTGCCCAGGTTCTGGGTGGTCAGCAGCACATCCGAAACGTGGGTCGCCTGGTCGGCGCTCAAGCCGTAGGCGTTCAGGGCAGTGGTCAGGATATCCACGGCGGAGGTCGTGGAGGTAAAACCGGCGGTTGCCAGTTTCGCTGCCTGGCCTGCAAATTCCACAGCGTTGGCCGTGTCCTGCCCGGCGCTGATGGCCTGGTAGGTAGCCTCGGCAATATCCGTGGCCGCAATGCCCATGGTGTTGGACATGTCCGTGATCTGACTGCCCAGCTTCTGGATGGAAAGCTTGCCAAGATCGGCGATGGTCCCGACTTTGGCAAGCGATGTCTCGTAGACGGAGCCGTTCCGGATCGCGCTCTGGGCAAGATTCGTCAGCTGGCTGCTAGCCGTCTTTACCAGGTCTGCGATCAGCGTTCCGGCGGCGACGGTCATGCTGCTGACACCCTGCGTGAAGCCGCTGGTGTCCAACTTGGTGTTGCCGGTAACGCTAAAATCAAATGCCACTGTGTCCACCTCTCATTCGGAGCGCGGGCACAGGGGCACAGGCTGCTATAACTTGATTTCTACCTCCCGCTTACATGCGGGGTTTTTGCATTTTACCCACAGACCGTGGGCGCAGGCCTCGGGAGCCGCCCACACGGGCAGCGCTCTGCCGCAGAAGGGGCAGGGCACTGGGGCGCGGGAATCAGCCGAAGCGGTCGAGAAAAGCGTCCTCGTGCTCTTGCAGGGTTTCGTTCCGCTTCACCCCCTTCAGCCCACCCGGCAGGGCAAAGCGCTCTTTCAGGGTCTCGTAGTAGTCCCGGTCGGCCCTGTCCATGCCGGAGGTGTCCTTCCCCCGGATCTCCACGATCTTGCCCAGCGGCGTTTCCGGCGGCAGGGCGTGCAGCAGTGCTTTGAAGCGCCACCAGTGTACCTTGTCGGCGGTCAGGTCGATGCCGTAGGCCTGCTGAAAGGCCCCCACGATGTAGTCGGAATCGCACCGGTAGTCCAGCACGGGCTCGTCCTGTAGGTCGCTGCTGCTGCCAGTCCCGGTGCGCTCCTCGTCCTCGGGGCCACCGCCCTGGCAGAAACGCACCAGAGATTCAAAGGCTTCCGGATATTGCGCCACCGGAATCGGCTCCACAAAGAAGAGCGGGATGGCCGATGCAATCAGCCGGGCGCTGTCCTCGTTGGTTTTGACGCGGCGGGTGCGGATCAGCAGCCAGACCATGGGCCGGAAGTCAGGGTCGATGGCGCGGCCCTCCCACTCGGTGGGCAGGGTGTCCGTCAGCAGGTCATGCATTGTCCAGTGCCTCAAGCTCTGCCTTCAGCTGGGCACGGCGGGCGGCCTTTGCCGCTTCCTGTGCCCGAAAATCCACCACGGCGGGATGTGCCTTGACTGCGGCCCGGCGCTGCTCACGGTTCATGGGGGCAGGGATGGCCTGTGCTGCCGAAACCTGTGCCCGCTCCTCGGCGGGGTGGATCAGCGCGCTGACACTGGCCTTTTCTGCGGCCATGGCCTCGGCAAAGGCCTTGCTGACCGTCAGGCAGGCGTTGAAGTTGCTGCCGTCCAGCCCAAGCTTCTCAGAAGCACCCTCGCCCAGAACATCATCCAGGTAGTCCATAAAGATGCGGCACTGGAAGCGCAGCCAGGCAGGGTAATCATTCTCGGGGGTGTAGCGGCTACCCTCCGTCCGAGCACGTTCCTGCTGCCGGGTCTGTGCGGCCAGCATCCGATCCACGTCATTGGCGTTCAGGGTGGAAAAATCAAATTCAATGCCGTTGATGATCATGGAAAATCCTCCTGTTACAAAAAGGGCCCCCGTTCACCGGAAACGAGGGCTGTGTGGTGTTGTTATCAGACCTTGGCAGCCTTGGCGGACTGCGTGTCGGCCTGAGTCTGGGGCAGGTAGTTGAACTCAGCCGGAACGCCAACACCCTTCACATCGCAGGCAAAACCTGCGGAGTTGCTGGCAGAGCCGCTGGCATCGGCAGTGACAATAAAGGCAGCTTCGCCCTTCTCGCCCTTGCCGGTCTTTGCGCTGAAGTAGATATAAGGGAAAACCACCTCAGTGCCGGAGCCAAACTTGATCTTGTGGGAGAGCAGGAAATCCTGCGCAGGATCGCCCACGCAGCGGTTGCCGTTCAGAGAGAAGGTGCGCTGGGTCTCGCCCTTCTCGGTGACAGTGCCTGCGCGGATATAGGCCACGTCCTCGGTGGAAGCGTTCAGGGCACCGGAGTGCTCCTTGACACGCTCTGCAAACACGATCCAATCGCCCTCCTTGGTCTGGGCGGAGGCATCGGTCTGGATGGCAAAGATGAAATCATCGGCTTTTTCGGTGCCGGTGTAGTCCGCGCTGGGCACGATGCCCTTCTTGGTCTTGAGCGCGGCCAGAGTTTCGGAAACAGTCATAGGATGGTCTCCTTTCAAAGTTTGGGTTGATAGTAGACGAGCCGGAGCTGCATCTGCATTTTGCAGCTTCCGGAGCCGTTGGTGACGATGTAGCCGGTGGAAGTGACTTCAATGCTCTGGGCTTCCTTGCTGTGCCCGCATTTGCTCAGATCAGGCAGGATGCCGCAGTCATTTTGTTCCATTACCCAGTCGGCCAGCTGTTCAAAGAAGCCGCTGTTCTCAATGGTGAGCACATCGGTCTCCCCGAACTCCCTTCGAGACAGGAAGAGGTAGTTCTTCGCCAGATCCCGCCCGGAGATGTACCTCTCCACAATGGGGTCGGTGGGGCTGTCCTCAATGGAAAAAGCAGTGGCTTCCTCTTCCAGCCCGGCAATGCGGAAGGCCGCACCGGCGGCATCCTGCTCCTCAGCGATGAGCGGGCAGGTCTTGAGCCAGTCCCGCAGGGCCGTAATGGACGCTTTGGGCATTACGTTTCACCTCCCAGCTCTTTTCTGGCGGCGTTTTTGGCGAACTGAACCAGTTCGTCTTTGTGGTCAGCAATGGCCCGCTGGCCCCAGTAGGAGCCGCACAGGTGGTTCTCTCCATGCAGCCCCTGCCCTTGCGTGTGCAGATAATACTGCCGCCTGGCATACGGGGTGTTATAGACCAGCTTTCCGCCCTTGAAGTCAGATGTCTGGTTGACGCTGTTCTTCAGCGTACCGGTATCGAAGGGCACATAAGGGTCCACAGCTTTGGCCACCTGTTGGGAGAACGCATACTGGACTTTCTGAAAGCCCTTGTCCATCTCGGCCTGAAAGCCGGGCTGGAACCTGAGCTTCAGGTCAATAATGGGCGTGCTCATCCTCTCAGCTCCCCTCTACATGAAAATGCGGCAGAAGCGGTTCCCGGTTATCGGAGACCGCCGCCACCGTGCAGCAGATGTGTGTTTTCTCGAGAGCGGCATACTCGGCCTCGGTCAGGCTGCGGACAGCGCCGCAGATGAGTTTGCCGCCCCGCTTGAGCGTCCAGTGTGCGGCCTTTTCCTCGGGCGAGAGCTTTGCCCACTGGAAATAGGGCAGGTACCCGGCGGCAGGGGGCAGCCGGACGTGGACTGTCCGCTGGGGGTCGCCGCCGGAGGTGTCCAGCTTCTCCCGCCAGCTGCACCCGGTGATGACGTGGCAGACAGGCCGGTCGGTCTCAGTGGCGGTGTCGTGGATGAGGTTCACAACGGTAACACTGCACTGCATCAGAAGCACCCCCGATACAGCAGGCCGTGGGGGTCATTGCCCAGCACGTTGGCAAGGATGCCCTGCGCTTCCGCTGCAAGCCGCTCGGAAAGCGCCCCGCTGGCGAAGGTGACAGAGTAGCCATCGTTGGACACGCTGGAAGCCCCGGGCACGGCACAGACGCTCTGTGCGGCGCTCATGGCATCGACGATCTGGACGCAGGCATCGGCCAGCAGGGCGGCGCACCCGGCACAGGCCCTGGCGTGGGGCTCTGCCCGGCCAAAGGTGTGCCGGTCGATGAGCCGGGAAGCCCGGGCGCACAGCGTGTCAAAGGCAGCCTCGTCCAGCGTACCGCCCGCTGTCTGGTACTGTTCGTAGGTGCAGTAAAGCATGGCGGCCTCCTTATGCTGCGACCTTCTTCTTAACAAGAATGGTCTGGCCCTTGGTGACCTTGTAGGCGTAGACTTTGCGGCCCTGCACGGCAGATGCGCCGATGAAGTCGCCAGAGCCGGAGAGATCCTGCAGGTGGACGGGAACGGCCCACTCATCGATGACGGCGAACCAGTTGGGATGACCGGCCACATACTCCACGTTCTCGCCCAGGGTGGAATCCTCGAACACGGTGTAGCCTGCGATCTTGCCCACAGCGCCGGTCTGAACGACCGCGTCGCCCAGGTCGGAAGCCTTGATGAACTCGGGGCTCTTCAGGAGCAGGCCGTAGGTGTCCGGGGAGACCAGCAGCCAGCGGCCTGCGGTGGGCACGCCGATGGAGGACTGCTGAGTGCGTGCATCCACGATGTTGGCGTAGATGGTCTTTTCGGTCAGGGCAGTGGTATTGCCGAAGGCAGTGCCTGCGGTGGTCAGCTCCACGGAGCCGTCAGAATCCATCTGCAGGCCCAGAGAGTAACCGGCGCTGTCCAGGCGGTCAGCCACCAGATTGCCGGGAACGCTCTCTGCATCGAAACCATCGATGATCTCGTTCACGGCCTTGTCGTGGTCGATGTTGACGGTGAGGTAGGTAGTATCGCCGCTGGTCTGCTTTGCACCCTTGGCCTTGTCGTAGTCGTTCACCACCACCTCGGTGTCGCGGACGGGAACCTTGACGGAACCTGCCTTGGGGCTGCCCTCGTAGCGGTTGTTGCAGATCACGCCGACTTTCTTCACCAGCGTCTTGCGCAGCTTGAGGTCGACCAGATTGGAATAGCGGACCTGTGCTTCATGTGCCATAAGAATATCCTTTCTCTCATTCAATGTTGATATCGGGGTTCATCGCCTTGAAGGCAGCGGTCACGGGGTCAACGTCCCCGGCGGGCGGGGTGCCGTGCTCTTTGCCGCTGGAAACGTGAACGGAACCAGCGCCGCCCTCTTCCGCCTCGCCAAAGGCCCAGGGGTTCGCCTTGGCGGCTTCTTCCAGAGCCTTGGAGATATCGTTGGAACGGTCCTTGGAGCCCTTGAGGGCATCCAGATCCAGCAGTGCCCGGACCGCCTTGACGCTGCGGCCCTTGGCTCCCAGAATGGCGGTGTTCAGGGCATTGTCAAAGGCAAAGCCCTCAGCCTGAGCCTGCATATCGCCCTTGAGTTTGGCAATGTCTGCCTCGTATTCCTCGGGCTTCTTCTTGCCGTCAAAGGCGGCAAGGCCGTCCTGGGCGGTCTTGAGCTGAGCCTGGGTGTTTTCCAGCTGGGTCTTGTACTGCTCGGCGGCAGTCTTTTCCCGGTTGACATCGTTGCCGTTCTCGGCCATGATCCAGTTCAGCTGCTCCTCGGTAATGCCGGGGATCTTGTTCTTCACGTCTTCACGCTTCATGGTGGAAAAACTCCTTTCTGTTGGTGAAACCACGGTTTGGTGACACGGTTCTCCGTCCGTGTTCGGTTGTGGGCAGGGTACGCACTGTCCTCTGCGATGGCACCGTTTGCAGGGTTTGAACCTGCAGCATCCGGTTTTGGAGACCGGCGCTCTTCCATCTGAGCTAAAACGGTATGAAAAAAGCGCCCCTGCTCAAACGAGCAAAGACGCTGACGACATTTGGTTGTTACTGTCCCATTTCTTCATAGACAGGACACTTGAGACAAATTTGGTGGGCTTTCTCCCAACTGCAAGGCGGGGTCTTTTCAGGCGGTAGCATCAGGCTGTCGTTGCCGATGTTTGAAATATCCCAGCAAAGGCCGTCTGCGATTTTGTGGTTAAAAATCGGGCAGAAAACCTGCGGGTCAGAAATCGGAGTTGTATTAAAAGCCATGCTGTTTCATCACCTCGACGATTTGTTTCCCAGCATCGTCCAGCCAGCCTACCGTACCGATAGAACCATCTTGCCGGATGACAATGAAACCTTTTTCAGAATAATAAGCGTGCTGTGTACCGTTGCGCTGGCTGATTGCGAGAATGGCGTGTTCAGCAATTTCATTGGCCTGCGCAAGGCTGATCTGCCGTTTTCCCATTTGCTCGATAGCGTGGCCCTCAAAACTTAGGGTGTTTGGCAACGCAGGAGGGGTAACAGCAGTTCCGGTCAATTTGATTTTACCAGATTGACGCAACGCCGTCAAATCGTTGTTAACGGCATCCAGTCGCTCTTGCCGTTTCGCCGCCCACGTCGCCTTACTGCTGGCGCTCCGGCCAAACCCGGCAACGCTGGTGCGGGCGCTGTCCACTCTGCCGCCGGTGACGCTGATAAAGTCGGCCAGCTCCTGACGGGCCTGCCGGAGCTTCACCGCGCTGGCGGTGGTGTCGGCCCCGGCGGCATCCTCAGCCAGATACCGGCGCTTGTACTTGCGCACGGTGCGCTCCCGGGCCCGCTGCATCTGGCTGATCTCGTACCGGGTGTATCTGCCGCCGTTGTACTCGATGTCCCGGGCGTTCAGGGCTTCCAGGCTCTCCTGCGTCCATGCAGGCGGTGCACTCAGCTCAGGGAAGATGGCAAAGAAGGTGTGACGGCAGTTCCAGCCGCAAAGCCCTGCGCCGGTGCCGTAGCCGGTGGCGGCCTCGAAGTCCGGGTAATGCTTGCCCATGTAGTCCACAGCGCCGCCCCGGTGGAACTGCCTGCCCTGCCACTCAGCGTGGGAAGGGCGGGCCCCGCCGTGGGCCGTGGTCTCGAAGAACTCAACCCCCATCTCGTCTGCCCGGGCCACCTGCAGCTTTGCACCGGTCTGATTCACACCAGTCAGCACCGCCCGGCGGGCGGCCACTTCCAGCGTGTCGGTGTGGCCGGTGGGGTAGGTGACATACTTCATGGTGTCGGCCAGACTGTCCACCGCGCTCTTGACGGCGCTCTTGTAGTCGAACGCGCCGCTGCTCACCTTGAGATGGGCACGGTCGAGAGCGGCTTCAAACTGGCCGCTGACGGTGTTGGCCGTGGTGGCAGTCAGGTTGTGAAAGGTTCCTGCCGTCTGCTGGTAGCCAGCGTTGAGCAGGGCCTGCAGGGTGGCATTGTCGGCAAAGGGCGTGGGTTCCTTGCCGTAGTGATAGTAGATCTCGTCCTCAGCCTCCATGGCCCGGGTGGCCGCTTCCTGCATGAGCCGCCGGATCTCGGCTTCGCTCTTGCCGGTGTACCGGGCCAGCTTCTTCACCACGTCCTGCCGGAGGGCTTCGGTCTGCTCATACCGCCACAACTGCCAGTTGGCCGTGGGGGTCAGGGCTTCCATTTTGGAGATGCGCCGGGCCACATCCCGCAGGATATCATCCTCGACCTGCTGCCAGAGCAGCACCAGCCGGTCGGGTGCGTGGTCGAGATAGTCCGGGGCCAGCATCAGGCACCCCTGAAGCTCAGCTCAGGCTGCTTGTTTTCGTCAGCAGCTTCCTGTGCCAGCTTGCGAGCATCCTCTTCACTGACCCCGTACCGGGCAGACAGATACTTGTACCGGGGCAAAAGGCCGCTCAGGGCATCGTCCCGCATCTGGCTCATCCGGGTCTCGGCATCGGTGATGTAGCTGTCGTCCCAGTCCACAGAGATGGGGGTGTCGAGGTCCACCGCCGCTCCCTGCAGGTTCTTTGCCGCCCACAGGATGGCCCGCACGATGCCCACCAGCGCCCCCTCGATGGGGATCTGGTTCTTGTTGGCGCTGGCCACCAGATCCTGACGGCTGCCGTTGTACTCGGTGGCTGTGGTCACGTTGCCCAGCTCGAAATTGTACCGGTGGCAGCCCAGGCCGCATTTGAAGCTGAACAGGTTCAGCATATCCTGCACAGCCTTGTGGTTCTGTTCCACCCGCAGGTCAGGGTTGTATTCGTGGTATTCGCTGGACTGGTCGAGGCTCCCTTCCTTTTGGGGCAGGGTGACGAATTGGCTCTGCACATCGTCATCGGGTGGAATAGAGTGCTCCACGCCCTCCTGGTCCACCACCTTGCGGCAGATGTCCGCAGAGTAGAAGATCTTCTTGTGGCCCAGCCGGATATCCTCCCGGTAGTTGTCAAAGGCAAGGTCGATGCCCTGGGCCTCGGCCAGCGCTTCGGCAAAGACGCTCATGCCCAGCCCTGTGCCGCCATCAAGGTTCTTGACTGCTGCCGGGCTGAACAGGGTAAACCAGGGCGGGGAACCCTCCACCGTGATGCTTTCTGCCGTACCCGGCGGGGCCTGCAGTGCTTCAAACACCGGAGCACCGGAGACCCCATCCGTTACCCGGAACCACTCGTTGCGGATGGTGCGCCGGGTCTCATTGCCGGTGTGGGTCTGCAGATAGACCGCGGGCTTGCCCTCCATCATACACTCGGAGACAAAGGCCGCTTCGCTCACGATGCCCCGCTCCACCCGCAGAGGCAGGATGCAGGAAGCCGGGTCATAGTCCAGCTTCAGGCGGGTATCCGGGCCGGGAACCGCTTTCCCTTTCACGACCGTCAGATTTTCGGCACTCAGCACAAAGGCACCGGTACCGGACCAGTAGGCCTGTTCCACCAGAGCGTTGGCATTGCGCCAGAAGTGCAGCTCCCGGAGCAGGCCGCCCACCTGCTGCTCATCATCGCCCAGCAGATACCGGGCGGTGGCAGCGTCCTTGATCTGGAAGGTGGTGCGGTCGTTCAGCAGGAGATTCGCCCAGTCCTCGCAGACCCGTTTCGGCATCCGCAGGGAAGCAATGGGGCGCTTTTTGGGGCCGTTTGCGTATTCAGCGGCACGGGTGTGCACCTTGGGCACGCTGCCCTGCCACCACTGCCGCCAGGTCTCAATGTAGCCGTAGTAGTCGGCATCGATGGCCCACCCGCGCGTCTTGTTCAGGTAGTTCAGAAATGCGGTGATGTTCATGTGTTGGTCAACCTCTTGAAATCGCGCTCGATGGTGTACTCGTAAGCGTCCAATGTGTCGATATCGGTGCTGCCGTCATCCAGACGCTCGTCCACACCGGGGTGCTTGCCGCTGTACAGGGCCGTGGCAAGGGCATCCCGGAGGGTGGCAGCCTCGGGCAGCAGCCAGAACCGCCCGCCGCCCATCAGGATGCAGGTCAGGCGGATGCGGTCATTGATGCGGATCTTGGCGCTGTTTTCCACCCGGTCGGCCAGCCAATTCAGTTTGCAGCGCCGGAGCCTTGCCCGGATGTGGTTGATCAGCGTCTGCTCTGCGGAATCGCAGAAGATGTACTGGATCTCGCCCCAGCGGGCAAAGACAGCCATGCAGAACTCCAGCAGCCGGTCGGCCAGGAAGTCGGCATCCTGCGCCACCGGGTCGATGCGCTGGGAAGCCAGCCCCACTACGCCGGAATACCCCGGCAGGATAGCCGTTGCCACAAAGGCGTGTTTGGAGCCGTTGCCGCCAAAGTCCACGCCAATGCGCACCCGCCACGGGTGCAGCGGCTTGTCCACAGGCCAGAAAAAACGCCCATCTCCGGCGGCAAGGCTGTCGGCCAGCAGGCGGTAGATCACGCCGTTGGCGGCCATCCACTGCCCCAAGATAAAGCGGTTATAGTAGACCGTGCCGGTGTATTCTTTTTTCAGATCGGCCACGAACTGGGCCGGAAGCGTAGGGTTATCGTCGATGGTATACGCCTGACAGTAGATGTCAGCGACGCTGTCCAGAAACTTCTTGAACCAGTGAGTGGGGCTTTCCGGGTTGCAGGTGCCGTCAAAATGGGAGTGGGGGCAGGAAAGGCGGCTTTTCAGCATCTGGAACACGCCTTCGTCCCATGTGGTGATCTCGTCACCGTAGACGTACTCAAAGGCAGCGCCCTGGATGCGGGCGATGTGTTTCTTGTTGTCAGCGCCGAGGACATAGACCTTCTTGCCGAACAGCTGTACCACGTTGCCTGCTGCCGAGGTGCGGATCACACCTACAAGGTCGGGGCCCCAGAGCTCCCGCATCGGGGACAGCACGTTGCGTTCCAGCGTGCCCAGGGTGTTGCCCATGAGCACCAGCAGGCCCTCGCCCCGGGCCGCGCAGATCCGCTTCGGGATGGTCACAGCGCAGTCCAGGTAGGTCTTGCCGCTTCGGGTGGCCCCGGTCTTGACGTTCCACCGGTGGGAACAGTTGCGCAGGTACTCCTGCTGAAACTCAGTCAATGGCACTGTCCACACCTCCCAGCAGCTCCTTGGCCTTTGCCAGAGCATCCGCGCCCGGGTCCTCCTGCACGGCTTCCTCCCCCAGCATCTTCAGCAGCACGGCGGCGGCCTGAGGGTTGCCCCGCTTGGCCTGCTCTGCAATGCCCATGACCACGCTCATCTGGTTGTCCACGTCCTCCGGGTCAATCTGGTCCCGCAGCATGGCGTTTACCCGGCGGCGGTCGGTCTCCGGCAGGCTCAGGTAGTAGTCAGCCGCCTGACGCATGGACCGTTTGCGGCGGCGGGCCGCACCGGATGCAATGCCGCCCTTCTGGGCGATCTCTCTCTGTTCGCTCTCCGTTCGTTCATTGAACGGAATGAGATTCTTTTCATTCGACACGTCACCACCTCTCTCGTTGTCAGGGTACAAAAAAGCCGCCCCTCAGGACGGCAGAAAATAGCATAAAAAATCCCTGCATGTTTCCATGCAGGGCAATTGACGCACATCCAGCGGGAAAATACCTGAAACCCGCCTGTGGATTCCGGTGCCTCCGGCGTATGTTGGGAGGTCAGAGGGCGGGCAAGGAGATCCCGCCACCCACCACATGAGCTTCCGGTGGGGAGTATGTAGCCCCATGCGTCAGGCTGTACCGCCTACGGGGTCGGCGGCGAATTGGAACCGCCCTTGGAATCGAACCTTCCACGACTACATTCGTGAACGCGCACCACATTGCGCTCAGGCGGCATAATAGAAGCAGCTCGCAGAACGTGATGTCGGACGGGCACATTCTGGAAGCTGCTATGGCATCGGTCTGCCTTTCGGCTTTGCCGATGGTATCGTTATAACACAGTTAAGCGGACATGCGCGGCCATAATTGCGGAGGAATGGCATTCATTGGAATGTTCAGGGCCTCCACAGCCTGCCGATGTAGACGACGAAAATGTCGGTCACTGACGCGGAGTCTGTCAGCAGCCTGTCCACGATGCAGGCCATCAATGTAGCACAGTTCCAAAAGGTCTACCAGAAGAGGGTCTTCGAGTTCTGCGATGACCTTACGGATGGTGTAACACAACTCCTGACTGCGCTGAATTTCATGGCACAGCTGGTGTTGGTAGGCATCCATCATTTCAATGGCGCGGCCAGTCTTATCGCCAGAACATCCAGAACTGACAATAGGGCTGAGTGCCTGGGTGACGCTTTCGGCCTGGTCTTTCGCTTCGCGGATACGCCGGACAAGAATTTTCTGGCGGCGAAGTGATACCTGATATAGCTTCAGCCACTCACATTTTTGGATATAGGTCATTCTGTACTCCCTCCTTCCAGTACCCTCAGTAGCCCTTCCACGTCATACCGCCAGTGAACGCGCAGCAGGTGCTGCTCCACCTCAATGCCATTGAGGGCGGCCCACTGCCACGGGATGCTTTTGCGGGTCTGGGTCTGCATGTGCTCCAGCACAGCGCTGGCCGGAACGGCAAAGGTGCGGTTGACCCTGCCCCGGTAATTGATGACCACATGGGCGGTCTGGCCCTTGAAGGATGCTGCGTGGGCCATATCGGTGATGTGTTTGAGCTTGTGGTACTTCTGCCGCTCCCGGTCGAATCGGCCCAGGATCTTTTCCAGTGGGATGCTGGGCGTTTCGATGGTCTTGAGCTCGAAGTAATGGTGCATGGGGTAGCGGTACACGTCGAAGTCGCAGATGTTATCAATGGAGAAGCTCAGGTTCTCGTTGCCGCCGTAATAGGTGGCCGCGCTGTCTTTCAGTCGATAGCACCAAGCATCCTTCGGCATGGAGCTTTTCCAGTCTGCCTCGAACTGTTTTCCGGTGTTCAATTGGTTCTCCTTTCGTCGGAGGCTGCCCAATGCCCGGCCAGCTGTCGGGTCGGGGTAGTGCTCATGGTTCCGGTACATTGGAATCCTCCTTTTTCTTGGTGAGCGGACGGCGACGGGCTGCGTTTTTTAGAAAATCATTCCCGCTGGGCTCCGGCCTGTCCACCCGCCTATTGCGTCCTGCTCCAATGGGGTTCGTCATGCGGTACTCCTCGGCAGACCTACAGCCCTGGGTTTCGGCCTCGATCAGAGCCTTCCGCACATAGGCCCAGCTATGCGCCCCGGCATCAATGCACTTGCGCAGGATCACCCGCGCCAGTTCCTCGCCTAGCCGGTCAGCGTATCCTGTCAGCTCTCTTTTCCCGGAGGCACTCAGCTTGCCGATATCCTGTTCAAACTCTGATACCAAGGGTGAGGTCGTCGGTCGTCCGGTCGGCTCCGGCGCAGCCGCAGACGACGACTTGTTAGCTTGTTGGTTTGTTAGACTTGTTAAGTTGTTGTCGGCAGCCTGTCGGTTGCCTGTCACTTGCCTGTCACTTTGCCTGTCACTGCCAACAAGCGAAGCATAGTTTTCTATCGTGACAATGCTGTATTTTGAACCTGTTTTGACTGTCAGATAGCCTGTCGCCTGTAAATGTTCTAAGCTTGTCCGGATGTTCCGAACACTCAAATCAAGCTGTTTTGCCAGTTGAGATTGGCTTGTAACCAGCTGTCCGGGCCTGATGCTAATGCCCTGCCACTGCTTTTCCTGCCAGTTGGCGGTGAGTAGCAGGTGGAAAAACAGGCGGGCAGTGTTGGGCTCTGAATACCATTCCCAGTCAGTCAGACCGCGGGGAAAGGCAACAAAGCCACGGGATGGGTCAATGCCCACGGTCTGAACTCCTTTCTGGTGTGGTTAAAACGGCAGGTCATCCGTATCATCGTCGATGAGGGCATCTGCTTCCGGGGTGCCTGCGGCGGGCCCGGCAGGCGCTGCCGCCTGAGAGGCGCGGGGAGCATAGTCGGCCAGGTCTTCGCCGGGATACATCTGCCCGCCAGAAAGGCTGGTCTGCACCGGGGCAGGCTCATCAAAGGGCGTTGGCTCCTGAGTGAGCGCTGGTTCGGGCGGTGCCGGGGCCTCTGTGCAAAGGTCAATGAGGTTCTGCATCCACCGGAAGATCACCATGCCGCCAGGCTGAATGTCGTCGGCATCCACGTCGTAATAGGTCTTGCCGTTATACTCCCGGCTCTTGAGCTCCCGGGCAAAGACAGTGACGGCATCGCCCTTCAGCAGCAGCCCGTCCCACTTGTCCAGCCCGTGCCAGACGTTGACCTGAACATACAGGCCCTCCCAGTTGCCGGTGCCGGTCTTGACGCTGTGTGCCTTCACGTCAAACTTGAGTACCTGCTTCTGGCCCACGTCCTTGAGCACAGGGTCTTTGGCGAGAGTTCCGTGGAGAAGTACGCCGGTCTTGTGGGTCAGGATCACGATTCATCACCCCCGGCAAAGGGGTCGTCTGCGCTGTCAGCGTCCTCCACGGTCAGAGCATCGGCCTGTTCAACAGCTTCCTTGATGCGGGTCCAGCGTGGAGCCGGAACCTGTCCGGCCTCGTCCAGCTCCACGGCGGTGGACTCAGCATCCACACGAACGGAGACCTCGCTTTCATCGTAGAGGGTACCGAAGGTGGAGGGGAACGCTTCCCGCAGGGCATGGACCAGGGCGACTTTGCGGATCATGGTGGCCTTCTTCCCCTTCCACAGGGATTTTCCAGTGTCGTACTCGCCCAGCTTCACTTCCTCATAGCTGGGCCGGGTGCGGTCCTTCCGATAGACCTTGGCCCAGCCGCCCAGAAGTTCCTCGCCCTCGTAGACGATGGAGCCTTCCCGGTGTTCCAGCTGACCGGCTTCAGTGTCCAGCACGATGATGCCGGCCTCAAAGCCGTCAAAGGCCGGATGGCGCTCGGCCATCTGCATATAGCAGTTCTTGCCCAGAACGATGGTGCTGGGGGTGTCCTCGCTGTTGTTATCGTAGTGAATGAGGTAGGCTTCCTTGGTAAAGGGATTCAGCCGGTACTGCTTGCAGGTCTCGAGGAAGATCTTGCATTCGGCATCGGTGGCCTTGGCGCAGATAAAGTTGCGGACATCCGAGAAGCTGACGGTGAAGTGCTGGCCATCTGCGGCAGTGATCTCCACGGGCTTGACCTGGCTGGCAGCCTGCAGAGCGCTGCTCTGGGCGGCACGCTGCTGCATTGCAGTCATCCGGGCGGCGGTGCTGGTGGCCGGGGCAGCGGAAGAAGAAACAGATGCGGACATGGTGGGCGCAGGTGCGCCGGGACGAGAAAAAGCCATAAGTAAAATCCTCCAATTATTTTACAGAACCAAAGGGAATGCCGCGTGCTGCAGCTCCCTGCTTGAACCATTCGATGTCTTCCGGGGTAAAGTCCACCCAGAAGCGATACCGCCGCCGGGCAGGCGGCTGAGATGCGGCAGGGGCGGCGAACTGCTGCAATACCTCGCAGTCCAGCCGCCCGGAAGCTGTCACAAAGGCGTTGCTCCGGGCTTCCTGTGCGGCCTCTTCTTTCAGCTGACGCTCTTCCTCGGTGGGCGGGATGATGACCGGTGCAGCGGCTCTGGCCCGTTCTGCGGCGTGTCGCTGGGCCTCTGCCTCAGCCTGGGCCGCACGAGCGTGCTCCCGGCGGCTGTGTTCATGCAGTGCATCGTTGACGCTCAATGCCCGCAGGTATTCGGTAATGCAGGGTTCAGCGTCTTCGCCGCAGGTCTCCCGGATGAGGCGCAGTTCCTCCCGCCGGGTCTCCACAGCCTTACGCAGTTCCTTTTCGGCCTGGGCGAGGTCAAAGGTTTTGTTGAGCCACTGGGGCACAAGCAGACGGTCAAAAGAAATCAGAGGTTCCAGCTCCCCAATGCAGTCCCGGTAGACCAGCCGCAGGGTGGATGCTTTTTCTTCCCGCTGGGCCTGTTCTACTGCTTTTACCTGCTGATCAATGGCCCCGGAGATCTTCTTACACTGGGCCTGCATCTCTCGGATACTCTTCTGAAAATCCTCCAGCGGGTCAGTGTAAAGCCGCTTGGCGGCGGTCAGAGCAGCAGCCAGCTGCTTGTCCCACTTGTTGACAGCAGCACGGTCGGCTTTAGCATCTTTGATGGATTCAGGTGTGTACACACGGCCTGTATAGGAGGCCAGAAGTTCGTCAAGGTTCTTCTGCACCTCATCCTTGTTCCAGTTCATGGCCGGGATCACCGGGCGCTCTACCCGGACAGTCAATTCATTCGTCATCGGTCAGTTCCTCCTCTTCTGGCTCCCGGTCGGGGGCAAAGTAGTAATCGTCGGGCGGCTCCATGGGCGGGCCGTAACGGTCAAGATCCAGACAGTACATCTCATTCATCCCTGTCACCTCCGTCATAATCAGGCGGCTGGCGGCAGAGCAGGGAGGCCTCCTCCATGATGCTGTTTAGGGTACCGCAGATGGTCTGAAAGGTGCTTTCCAGATCTTCGCCCACCAGCCGGGAATAGCTGGCCTTGCTGTTATCCCACGCCGCCCGCATCAGGCTGGCGCAGTAGTTGGCCTGCTCAAAATCTGCCTGGGCATCATCGTTGATGCGGGAGCGGAGAGCCGCAACCTGTTTCTTCAGGTTGGCGTTGTCCTTGGCCAGTTCGGCGTTCCGGGCATCTGCAAGGCCCCAGGCTTTTTCTGCGGCCCGGCGGTCGATCTCTTCCTCATCGATGACCGCCGTGATGGGCTGTTTTTTCAAAGCGTCTTCGGCATTTTTTGCTCTCTCTTCGGCCCTGTCGCGCTCGGCTTCGGCCTTCTGGCGCTGGAGGTTGGCCGCAATGCGGCTTTCGTCTGCATCGTGGTAGCTCTGCTGGAGCTTGGCGTTCTGCTCGGTCAGCCCCTGCACATCCGCAAGGGCGGCATCCAAGTCGTTTTTGGCAGTCTGGGCTTCATCCTGCGCCTTGCTTACCATGTTCCACGCCTCTTCCTCCCGGGCCTCGGCCTTGTCTGCACGGTCTTTTTCCTGCGAGACCTTCAGACCCAGCCGGTTGCAGTCTTTGGCGGTGCTCAGCTGGTCGGCGCGGGCCTTGTCCCGCTCGGTGCGGAGCTGCTGGTTTTCCTTGAGCAGATCCTGATAGGCTTTGTTCGTGGTGACCTCACCGTTCTTGACCTTCTCCACTAGCTCCTGCGGGGCGCTGGGCTTTGCTACGGCATACAGCAGAGTAGGAGACAGCTCCTTCAGGATCTTCTGCTGGCGGGGACTGCTGCCGTCCAGCAGTGCCGAGACCTGCAGCAGCCGGTATGCGGTATCCTTGGTGATGCCGATAGATACGCACCATGCCCGGAAAGTGTCATCTCCACGATTGCCGTGCTTCGAGTTGTCGCACAATGCGACAACTCCACATAGAGCATCGTGAGCCACGGCAATGGCATTGCCCATGTGGACAAGGCCGCGCTCGGCCATCTTTTTGCCGTGGCGGTATTCGTCCTCGGCAAAGTGCAGGTCCTCCACGGTCTGGTCGGTCAGCCCGGAATAGTCGAACGCCGGGCGCATCTCATCCGGCACGGTGGTTAGGGGCTTGTCCTGCATGGCACCAGCTGTTGATACAGAAGAACCGCCCGCCGATGCGGCAGGGGCCGATTCGCAGTTCTGCAGGGATGTCGCGGGGGTCGATGCGCTTACATCCGCCCCGCTCTCCGAGATGGTCGGCGTTGCCGCTGTGGCAGTCGGGACAGCATTCTCTGCCGTAGTCACAGCAGCATCCGCATTCTGGGCAGGTGCACATGAGAGAATCTCCTTTGCTTTTTTGATGTCGGCAAGAATCTTTTCCATTTCCTGCTGCGGTGTCATGTCCTTGCGGCTTCCATCCGGATTGAAAAACTGACCAAACAGCTCTCTTTTTGCGGCAACACCTTTCAGATTCTGAGTGCATGTGATTGTCAGGCAATAGCGCCCGTCAGATCCATAGTCCGATGCACGAATATCTTTGGAGAATGAGCCGAAAATCTCTCTGTCTGGATAAGTGTCTTTGATCCATGCAGAGACCTGAGACAGAAAGTCGAAGTCCAGACTATGCACTCGACAGGTGCATTTATCCTTGACAGAGCCAGCGAACTCTGACGCATAAGTGAGGGTCTTGCTCATCCGGCACTCGTAGCCCCGAGTCTCCCGGCTGACAGTTCTAGCACTTTCATCCCATTGAAAGTCTCCGTATGGCATGGCATAGGGGCATCCCCAGCACTCATGGCCGGGTGCGTAGCCGGATAGGCGGTTGCCAGTGGTACTGGCATCGGTGGATTTCTTCACTCGCCGTCCGCATTTGCAGATATAGGTAGTCATACCTTCACCTCAGCGCCCTTCAGGCGGTCCAGCATCTCGGTCTGCACATCCTTGTTCATGGGCTGGATGTTGTTGCCCTTCCAGCCGTAGCAGAGGATGGGCCCGTAAAGCTGGCGGCCCCGGTACTTCCGGTTGAGCAGACTGGCGGGCTGGATGGGGCCATCGTACCGGCCCACGAACAGCACTGCCGGGGTGCGGGGCAGCACGATCATCTCGCAGGGAGTGCCCAGCCGGTTCTCAATGGCCCACAGGCTGTCGGGCAGGGATGCGATCACCGGAGCCTTGCCCGGCTCTGCTAAAATACCTTTCATTTGTAAAATCCTTCCTGATATGATATCATCAAAGGTGATGGGGCTTGTGAATTCCATCACCCTTTGGGCTCGTCCGTGTTACCAGCACGGGCGGGCTCTTTTGTTTTCATGCGCCCCTCCGGTTCTGCCGGTAGTCCGGCTCTTCGGTGCGGGCGTGGGTGCGGTCAACGCGGCCATAGCGGCGGGCGTTCTGTTCACGATCCTGGGCGGCAAAGCCCAGCCGCAGGAACGCTACCGCTGCCAGAACCAGGCACAGGGCCGTGACGAACTGGTTGTCAGAGATAGAGCTGCCCAGCTGTGCACCGCCCTCGATGCTCATGCCGTACAGCAGACTTACGGCACCGCTGGCAGCAGCCAGCCAGTACCAGACGCGGGATTTGATTTTCATGCGGTCTTTTCCTCCTTTGCGATTGCCGGGAAGAAATACTCCCCGATTTTTTCTTGCGGAATGTGCAGTGCTCTGCAGATGATAACGATCTCGTCACTCCTCCAAGGTTGTGTCCCCTTGAGCCGTGCGGTCATCGTGTTGGAGCTTACCCCAATCAGGGCCGCAAGTGCGCCCTGGTTGAGATCCTGGTCTTCTGCCAGACGACTGATTTTGAGATAAGGCTTCTTCATGGTGATTCACCTCCTTGTTGTGGTTGCATCCCTTCTGCGGTATAATCGAGCAGGAAAGGGGGTGATAAAATGATTTTTGAGAGCTTTTTAGAGATGCAAGGTTTGAATATGCAAATTGAGCGAAACGGTGAGATCGTTGCGACTGTTCCGGGTCTGCCAAATCGGGAAAAAGCAACGAATCGCCGGTATATTGGGTTTCGCCCGGGGACCGATATCAAAATAGATGATGTTGTTATCAATCCGGCAAAGGAACGGCTTTATATCACAGAAACACAGGCATCGTACTTCCAAAAGGAACAGGAGCAAATAAAAGCGTTCTATATGACCGAGGTCGAGAAAAAACGGAAAGAAACGGAACAACACCAGAGCACTATTTACAATATCGGCACAGCGTATGGCTCTGTAATTGGAACAGCCAACACAGCAACCATCAACTATCAGACGAGCTTTCGTGAACTGCGTGATCGGGCAGAGGCTGAAAATGCGCCAGATAAGGAGCAAGTCCAGAAGCTGATCGACCTTGTTGAAATGATTGTGAATGAGCAAATTCCTCCACAGCGGGGGCTGCTGTCCAAGTTTTCGGAAACGATGGAACGGCATTCATGGGTTACAAGTGCGGTTGCCTCTGCACTTGTATCGTGGTTGACACAACTTCCGCATTGACCTCAATGCTCAAATTCAGCAACGCTTTCCCGTTGCTGGATTGAGCGAACGAGTAGGCTTTCACGTTCTGGATAACCGTTTCATCTATTTGGCAGAGAATACGGTCGTCCAGCTGTGAAAGCTGAATTTCCTGCGCCCGGCCTGCCGTCTCCAGCGGCTCGCCGGGCTTTTTGGTTTCCTTCATCTTCTTCACCTCCTTGTTGATGAATTAAATTCCGCAATCAAGAGAAAAAAATAGCTTGGGTCTCGCTCAGCGTAAGCTCCAGCATAGAGGACAGCTTATCAACTTCCGAGACTTTGAACTCGTTCTCATTGTTGATCTTACGCTGGAGACAATAAGGCGTGATGCCGAGTTTTTCGGCAACAGCCTTCAGTTTGAGACCCTTTGCTTCGATTCTTTCTCTGAGGGCCTTGGTGTCAGTCATTCGAAAAAACACCTCCTTTCTGCGGAATTAAATTCCGCAAGCTCATATTACCACCTTGCGGAACGAAAGTCAACAATATTTGACTGAATTTTCAAAAAATATTGAACTTCATTCACACATGTGGTATTCTAACAGTAAAGAAAGGCGGTGCTACGATGTCTGAGATATATAATCGCATTCGGATGCGTCGGCAGGAACTCGGCTGGACAACAGACGAGCTTGCAAAACGAATGGGATATAAAGATAGATCATCTATCAGTAAGATTGAAAGTGGAAAAGCGGATATCCCACAATCTAAAGTAAAGGCTTTTGCGGATGTGCTTGACACCTCAGTTTCATGGCTGCTTGGCATTGATGAAGCAAACAACACTTCTGACAAGACCGATGCAGACCCCATCCCTCCCGGTTTCCAGCCCATGCCGGAGATGGACATGGTCCCATTGGTGGGCCGGATCGCCTGCGGTACGCCGATCACGGCGGAACAGAACGTGGAGCGCATAGTCTGTGTACCGTCCAAGTGGCGCTCCACATTTACGTTGACCTGCAAAGGGGACAGCATGGAGCCCCGGATACACGATGGCGATCTGGTGGCCATCCGCAAACAGCCGGAGGTGGAAAACGGCGAGATCGCTGCTGTGCGCATTGGAGAAGAGGCAACCCTGAAGCACGTCTATCTGCACGAGAACTTCATTGAACTGAGGCCGGAGAATCCGGCTTTCAACAGCATCATCCTCAGCCGGGAGGATATGAACACCGTTGTCATTGAAGGCAAGGCCGTGGGGCTCTGCCGAGATATCTAAAATGGGAGGAAGTTAAGATGTCACTGTTTGGCAAGAAAGAAAAAGAAGAAATTGCACGACTGAATGCTGAAATGCAGAGCCTTCGGGAAGCTATGCCGTCAGAAAGCCGCACACTGGACGACATCAATCGAGAAATCAAAGCTTCACGTGAAGAACTCGCTCGTGTCCAAGAAAACCTTGAAAGCCGCAACAGCGAGTTGAAAGATGCCTTGGCAGAACTTCAACAGGCAAAAGACCAGATTATTGAAACGAATGAAGAAATTCTGATGCAGAGTTTTGGCCTTTATACTCCTCGGTACTCTTTTATGAATGCAGACGAGTACAAGGCACATCTTTTGGAAATTCGTACCAAACAGAAAGATATGATTAAAGCGAAAACGGCTGTCAGCGGGAATATGAACTGGACAGTCAATGGAAATGCGTCCAAAGGAAAGAAGATGGTCTCTGATATGCAGAAACTTCTCCTTCGTGCATTCAATTCTGAATGCGATGACGTAATTGAACACGTCAAATACAATAATATCGAAGCCAGTGAAAAGCGTATTACTGCCTCTAGGGAAGCAATCTCCAAGCTGGGAACCATTATGGAAGTCAGTATCCAGCCGAAATACTACCGCTTAAAAATCGAGGAACTTCATCTTGCTTTTGAATATGCCCAGAAAAAGCAGCAGGAGAAGGAAGAGCAGAAGGAAGCTCGAGCAAGAATGCGTGAAGAGGCAAAGCTTGCCAAGGAAATCGAAGAAGAACGCAAAAAATTGGAAAAAGAGCAGCAGCATTATCAGAACGCGCTGGAGCGTATCAATGCGCAATTGGCTTTTGCTTCTGAGGCCGACCGCGCAGCAATCGAAGAAAAGAAAGCAGAGCTGGTGGCCCAGCTGGATAAGATTGACAAAGAGTTCAAGGATGTTGATTATCGTGAGGCTAATCAGCGTGCCGGTTATGTTTATGTGATCTCGAATATTGGAGCATTTGGCGAGAACGTTTACAAAATCGGTATGACACGCCGTCTTGATCCTCAGGATCGTGTGGATGAGCTGGGCGATGCCTCGGTTCCGTTTGACTTTGATGTACATGCTATGATTTTTTCGGATGATGCTCCTCGGTTGGAAGCTGCACTGCACAATGCCTTTGCGGACCGCAAGCTCAACTTTGTAAACCAGCGGCGAGAGTTCTTCCGTGTTTCCCTGGACGAAATCAAAAAGGTTGTCAAGGAAAACTATGACCGTTCTGTGGAGTTTGTGGAACTTGCTCCGGCAGAACAATACCGTGAATCCATTAAGTTGAGAGAAGAGGCGCAGAAGGCAAAGCAGAGCGCTCAAGGATAATTTGCTCAGCCCCAGCTGGAAGACGTACAGATCGAGGGCCGCGCCGTGGACTGGACGCACTGGGTGGGGTAAAAAACAGATTGGAAGTGGAGGTTGTACCATGAAAAAGAGATTTCTTTCGATGATTCTTGCAGTTGTCCTGTGTGGATTGCTTCTGGCCGGCTGTGACGGCGGCGGTTCTACCGGAACGGTTCCACCCGCACCAGAAGCACCTGCCGCATCTGCCGGGGTGGTGTCTATTAAGCTCCTGGGTGCTTCTTGGGAGAAGAAGATGGACGGCTACACCTATGTCTATTACAGTGCAGAGCTTTCCAATAGAAACTCAAAGACTGCCGGAGCGTGTCAGATCACCGTCACTTCAAGAGATGCTGAAGGCCATGTTCTGGATGTTTCCAACGACTATACCGGAAGAATTGCCGGAAATGATACGATCCGTTTCAGTGGAAGGGTAATGTACGTCGGCGATGTTCCTTCTGCGGTAGAACTTGCCGTCGGGAACCCCATGGGTGGATACAATGATCATTTCGATGCAACTGCAAAGGCATCCGATTTCCAGTTCAAGAATGTGGCCCGTCTGGACGAATCAAAAATTTCCGGCGATGTTGTCAACAACAGCTCTGTTGATTGTACCAATGTCCGTGTCTCTGTGATTCTGAAGAAAAACGGTCAGGTTATTGGCGGCACATATACATACGCCAATAATGTAAAGGGGAACGGCGGTTCCGCACCATTTGTGATTTATTCTTTTGTAGATTATGACAGCTTTGAGGTTGTCGCCGCAGAGTGGTAAAAAAGGCCGGGAAGACATGAATAACGTTGTAATCGAAGGCAAGGCCGTCGAGCTTTGCCGGGATATCTGAAGTAGGAGGAAGAAGGAATGTCCAAAAGAATGACAACAGATGAGCTGAAGCGCCACATAGCAGACGCTCTGGGAGAGTTGGATGAACTGCTTAACAGTTGGCTCTATTCATCCAATGAAATAGACCAGAAAAGAGCCCAGATCATGTCCTACTGGATCAAAACATATACTGGAATGATCCGGCGGGAAAATGAGTTTAACCCTGCATCTCTTCCTCGTTTGGCCCGGCGGCAAATCGTGAACGTGGACTTTGGATTCCGGGTCGGCTCTGAACTTGGCGGGTTGCACTATGCTGTTGTGCTGGATAAGGCGAACAGCGTAAATGGGGATACAGTCACAGTTATTCCGCTTGGTTCCCTGAAGGAACGCCACAAGGCGAGCCGGAATAAAATCATATTAGAAGATGGAATCTTTGCGGCACTGGATGAAAAGGCGCAGAATCAGGTAGATGAAGCAAGGAAACTCATGGATTCTGTTGCAACTGATCCTGCGCTGAAATCCATGTCCGAGATGGATCGGATGACAGAATCCATGAAACGCTACGCCATGGCGAAGAACAAACTGGAAAACTCCGAGGCCAGCATCAGAAGGATGGAAAAGCTCAAACACGGCAGTGTTGCCAATATCAGTCAGATCGCAACCGTCAGTAAGCTGCGCATCAAGGAGCCTGTAACGCCGCATTCTGTACTTTGCGGTGTGAAAGTTTCGGAACGCGACATGGAGCAGATTGAAAAAGCTCTCTTGGAACTTTACATTTCCAAAGGTGTTGTAAAAAAATTATTCGGAAATTCTGAAAATATCGGTTGACATCCTGCACAGAATATGCTATTATATTATAGCTTAACTTTGCCGCTTCGGCGGCAGCGCGTGAGCGCAATTAGTATTTGCAAAGGCCAACCGCAGAAATGTGGTTGGCCTTTGCCTTTATATAAAGAAAAAACTCCCCCGGTGCTACCTGATATGAACCCCAAAAGTTAGACAAAAATCAAATTAAGCGACCCCAACGGTCTG
>ERZ836358.909-NODE-909-length-33076-cov-5.391478_pt1 | contig 33076 bp, 27 predicted proteins | sample MGYA00519942_ERZ836358 | MGnify/ENA primary metagenome ERZ836358 (study PRJEB31850, sample SAMEA3708798) | human gut metagenome | biome: human gut; feature: human-associated habitat; material: faeces | place: China | collected 2014 ...
CGGCGGATTACAAAGGTGGCAAAGCACTCAAATCCTGTCATACGGAGTTTGTTCATATCTACGGTGCGGCTTTCTTTACATAGGAGGATATGTCAGAACAGGCATATCCTCTTTTTTTTGTGCCCCGTCAAGCATAGTTTTAGACGGTGTAACGCTATGGGTTAGGGGAGCTAAAGCATCGCTTTTTGTTTGAAATAGGAGCTTGTCCGTTTTTTCTTCGTATATTTACCCTCCAAGAATTAAACACACTAAACTAAATATTTATGTTACTGCCAAAACAGTCTCGCAATTGTGTAACCGGGCTGGCTGCCGCTTGCTCGTTGCTATTGATTGCCTGCTCTCCGGAGGAAGTCCGGCAGGTCAATCTTATTCCCAAACCGGAACAGATGACAATGACCGGAGGAACTTTCACGGTCGATAGTCTCGCGTTATTTGGCGGGCAATCTTCCCGGAATATCAAAACAGTGATCGATGAAGCCTGGTCCGGTAACCCGGAAGGTTATCAGTTGGATGTGACGCCGGGAGGAATCGACCTGCGTGCCGGTTCGCCGGACGGTCTGTTCTATGGGATGCAGACGTTACGCCAACTCTATGCTGGAGGAGAGGTCCCATGTGTTTCGATCCGGGATAATCCTCGTTTTGGGTATCGGGGATTGCATCTGGATGTATCCCGTCATTTCTTCTCCAAAGAGGAAGTGATGAAATTGCTGGATGTGATGTCTTTTTACAAGTTGAACACCTTGCATATGCACCTGACGGATGCCGGAGGATGGCGTATCGAGATAGACAAATATCCGAAACTGACTTCTGAAACGGCCTTCCGCACCGAATCTGATTGGCGGAAGTGGTGGGACGGCCGCGACCGTAAGTATCTGCCGGAAGGGACGCCGGGCGCTTACGGCGGTTACTATACGAAGGAGGACATCCGGGAGATCGTGAAACATGCGGCTTCCAAACATATAAACATAATACCGGAGATCGAATTTCCGGGGCATTCGGAAGAGGTCCTGATGGCCTATCCCGAACTGAGCTGTTCGGGAAAGCCTTACCAGAACGGCGATTTTTGTATCGGTAACGAGCTGTCGTTTACATTCATGGAAGACGTATTGGCGGAGGTGATCGATCTTTTCCCGTCCGAATATATCCATGTCGGTGGCGATGAAGCCGGGAAGTCCGCCTGGAAGAAATGTCCGAAATGCCAGGCTTTGATGAAGGAAAAAGGAATGAAGAACGTGGACGAGCTTCAGAGTTACATGATTCACAGGGCTGAGGAGTTTCTGAATTCGAAAGATCGCAAGCTGATCGGCTGGGATGAGATCCTGGAAGGCGGTCTGGCTCCCGAAGCAACCGTCATGTCATGGCGGGGAGAAGACGGTGGAATCAAATCGGCACGGATGGGACATGATGTTGTGATGACGCCCGGCAACTACATGTATTTGGATTTCTATCAGGCCGATCCGAAGACACAGCCGTATGCCATCGGCGGCTATACGCCGATAAAGAAAGTATATAGCTATGATCCCGTCCCGGCGGATTCGTTGACGGTAGAGGAATGCCGGCATATTTTGGGGGTGCAGGCCAATACCTGGACCGAATATATCCAGACACCCGAACATCTGGAATATATGATGTTCCCGCGTGCCCTTGCCGTGGCCGAGATCGGATGGACGTCGCAGGAATTACGGACATGGGAGGATTTCAAACCTCGCATGAATGCGCATATTTCCAAATTGCAGGGAATGGGGATCCGTACTTTTACCCTTTCGGACGAATTGGAAGTGACCATGCAGGTCGATACGGCAGGCAGAGAGATAGAAGTCATACTGGATGCCGAGAAATATCCGGCGGAAATCCGCTACACGACGGACGGTTCCGTTCCGGTGGCATCTTCCGCCCTTTATGCCGGGCCGATAACCGTGCAAGATTCCGCCCATATCAAAGCCGCTATTTTCCGGGACGGTGTGCTTCAGGGGACACCGACGGAAAAGAAAGTGGATTATCATCGGGCCATCAATAAGCCTATACATTATAATAGTAAGCTCTACGAAGGCTATATGGCCGGAGGAACAAACGCCTTGTTGGACGGCTATCGGGGCGGCCTGACTTATCTGGACGGACGTTGGCAAGGTTATTTGGATGACCTGGACTGTGTGATCGATATGGAAGAGGAAACGGATATCCATAAAGTGTCCATTCGTTTCATGCAATTGATCGGTCCGGGTGTGTTCCAGCCCGGACAAGTGGAGTTGTTGACTTCGGAAGATGGTGAAAACTTTATTTCCCGCGGGATTGTTCCGACAACGGTTCCGGCTGATGATCCGGACCTCCTGTTCCAAGAATATACGTTCGACGGTAACTGGAAAACCCGTTATATCCGTTTGAAAGCGCCGAGGGCAAATCCCGGTTTTATTTTTGCGGATGAGATCGTTGTTTGGTGAATTAAAAATTAAGAATTAAGAATTAAAAAATAAGAGTTGGTGTTATGAAGATGGTGTTGTTTTCTTTTTTATTGGGTTGCTGTTCTTTGCTGGTTTCCGCGCAACAGCCGGTAGATTATGTGAATCCGTTTATCGGGACAAGCAACTACGGGACGACCAATCCCGGTGCGATTTGCCCCCAGGGAATGATGAGTGTTACCCCCTTCAATGTGATGGGGTCGAAAAGTAATAAGTTTGATAAGGACAGCCAGTGGTGGTCCACGCCTTATTCGGCGGATAATAATTTCTTCACCGGTTATGCGCACGTCAATCTGAGCGGTGTCGGTTGTCCGGAGATGGGAAGCCTGTTGTTGATGCCTACCTCCGGGGAGCTGAATGTGGATTATCACGCATACGGCAGCGAATACAAGAACGAGGTGGCCCATCCCGGCTATTACAGTAATATCCTGACGAAATATGACATCAAGACGGAAGCTACCGCCTCCATGCGTACCGGCCTGACACGTTTTACTTTCCCGAAAGGGCAGGGGAATATCCTCTTGAATTTGGGTGAGGGGCTGACGAATGAAACCGGTGCGACCGTTCGTATGGTGAGCGATACGGAGATAGAGGGAAGCAAGCTGCTCGGTACGTTCTGCTATAACCCGCAGGCTGTTTTCCCGATCTATTTCGTGATGAAGCTCAGCAAAGCCCCCAAGCAGGCCGGCTACTGGAAGAAACAACGCGAGATGAAGGGAGTGGAAGCCGAATGGGATGCCTATTCCGGCAAATATAAATTGTACACGAAGTATGACCGTGAGATGAGCGGTGACGACATCGGCGTCTGGTTCAAGTATGATACCGAAGAAGACGAAGTGATCGAAGTAAAGATGGGTGTCTCGTTTGTCAGCATCGAAAATGCCCGCCTGAATATGAACACCGAACAGCCGGATTTCAATTTCGACAAAGTGCGTGCGGCAGCCGGCAAGATGTGGAACGACGATCTGTCGCGTGTGATGGTGGAAGGCGGGACGAACGACGATAAGACGATTTTCTATACCGCCATATACCACCTGCTGATCCATCCGAACATCATCCAGGACGTGAATGGCGAATATCCGATGATGGAAAGCCTGAAAGTCGGCCATACTACCGGAAACCGCTATACGGTCTTTTCGCTCTGGGACACCTACCGCAATGTCAGCACATTGATGACATTGCTCTATCCCGAAAAACAGCTCGACATCATCCGCACCATGATCGACATGTACAAGGAAAGCGGATGGCTCCCGAAGTGGGAACTGTACGGACGCGAGACGCTGACGATGGAAGGTGATCCGTCTATCCCTTATATCGTGGATGCTTATATGCGCGGTTTGCGCGATTACGATATCGAGACTGCCTACGAAGGGATGCGCAAGGGTGCTACTACTCCCGGAGAGTTCAACCTGCTCCGCCCGGACAATAACGACTATATGAGCAAAGGCTACGTCCCCTTGCGCGAACAGTATGATAATTCGGTTTCGCATGCCTTGGAATATTATATCGCCGACTGGAATCTCTCGTTGTTGGCAGATGCGTTGGGAAAGAAGGAAGACGCCAAGCTGTTTCGTGAGCGGGCTATGGGGTATAAGCATTACTATTGCAAGGAGTTCGGTACGCTTCGTCCCATCCTGCCCGACGGCACGTTCTATTCCCCTTTCGATCCGAAACAGGGGGAGAACTTCGAGCCGAGCCCCGGTTTCCATGAAGGAAACGCCTGGAACTACACGTTCTATGTCCCCCATGACATCAAAGGCCTTGCCAAACTGATGGGCGGTCAGAAGAAGTTTGTCGATAAGTTGCAGATGGTCTTCGACAAAGGGTACTACGATATGGCAAACGAGCCGGATATCGCCTATCCGTACCTCTTCAGCTATTTCAAGGGAGAAGCCTGGCGTACGCAGAAGCTGGTCTGCGAACTGTTGGGCAAATATTATCACAATGCCCCGAACGGGCTTCCGGGTAACGACGATACGGGTACGATGTCTACCTGGGCGATCTTCTCGATGATGGGATTCTATCCGGCCTGTCCCGGTGACCTGGATTATGTTGTGACTTCTCCGACCTTCAACAAGGTGACGATCCGGCTGGACGAGAAGTTCTATCCGAAAGGCGAATTGGTGATCGAGTCCGCCCGCAAAACCCCGGAAGATATTTATATCAAAGAGGTGACAGCCGGCGGGAAGAAGCTGAAAGGGTATACGATTTCGCAAGACGAACTGGTGAATGCCGGGACATTGCGCTTCACGCTGGAAAACAAGCATTGATTTCCCCTCTCAATTTTATTTGAAATGGCATTTAAACGTTGAAAAACGGTTTCAAATTTTCTTGAAGCCGTTTTTCACTATTGAATCTCCGTTTCAATATTTCTTGAAGTGCCTTTTTAATGGTGAAAAACCGTTTCAAGAAAAATGGAGATGGGTTTCACCATTGAAAAATGGCTTCAAGAAAATTAGAAACGACTTTTCAACGTTTAAATGCCATTTCAAATATTCTTGAGACCTATAAATTATTATCTTTGCACACGTAAAAAAGAAAAACAGTTTAATCCATATTATATAATGTATAGAACAAGAACATGTGGCGACCTGCGCCTTGCCGATGAAGGCTTGGTGATTACGCTGGCCGGCTGGGTACAGAAAACCCGTAAGATGGGTGGCATGACGTTCGTGGATATCCGCGACCGTTACGGTATTACGCAATTGGTGTTTAACCAGGAAGTGGATGCCGCTCTTTGTGAGAAAGCAAATAAGCTGGGACGCGAATATGTTATCCAGGTGACGGGAACCGTTCGCGAACGTTCCAGCAAAAACCCGAATATCCCTACCGGTGAGATCGAAATCATCGTTTCGGAACTGAATGTCCTGAATGCTGCCGTGACTCCTCCTTTCACGATTGAAGACGATACGGACGGGGGGGACGACCTGCGTATGAAATACCGTTATCTGGATTTGCGCCGCAACGCCGTCCGCAAGAACCTGGAACTGCGTCATCGTATGGCTTTCGAGGTGCGTAACTATCTGGACAAGCAAGGATTCCTGGAAGTCGAAACTCCGGTGCTGGTAAACTCGACGCCTGAGGGGGCGCGTGACTTTGTCGTGCCTTCCCGTATGAATCCCGGACAGTTCTACGCTTTGCCTCAGTCTCCGCAGACGTTGAAGCAGTTGTTGATGGTTTCCGGTTTCGACCGTTATTTCCAGATCGTGAAATGTTTCCGTGACGAAGACCTGCGTGCGGACCGCCAGCCCGAATTTACACAGATCGACTGCGAAATGAGCTTTGTGGAACAGGAAGACGTGCTGAACATTTTCGAAGGAATGGCCAAGCATCTGTTCAAGGTGATCCGGGGCATCGATATAAAAGAAGCTTTCCCGCGTATCAGTTGGCACGATGCCATGAAATATTATGGAAGCGACAAGCCGGACCTGCGTTTCGATATGAAGTTCGTCGAACTGATGGACATCATGAAGGGACACGGTTTCTCCGTATTCGATAATGCTGCTTATGTCGGCGGTATCTGTGCGGAAGGGGCGGCTTCTTATACGCGCAAGCAGCTGGATGCGCTGACCGAGTTTGTGAAACGTCCGCAGATCGGTGCAAAGGGCATGGTATATGCCCGTGTGGAGGCAGACGGCAATGTGAAGTCGAGTGTGGATAAATTCTATACCCAGGAAGTATTGCAGCAGATGAAAGAGGCCTTTGGTGCAAAACCGGGCGACTTGATTCTGATCCTTTCCGGCGACGATGCGATGAAGACGCGCAAACAACTTTGCGAATTGCGTCTGGAAGTGGCCGGTCAGTTGGGCTTGCGTGACAAGAACAAGTTCGCCTGCCTGTGGGTGATCGACTTCCCGCTGTTCGAGTGGAGCGAAGAAGACCAGCGCTTCTATGCAATGCACCATCCGTTTACTTCTCCCAAACCCGAAGATATTCCTTTGCTGGACAGCGATACGGGAGCCGTCCGTGCGAATGCATACGACATGGTGATCAATGGTGTCGAAGTGGGTGGCGGTTCCATCCGTATCCACGACAGCAAGTTGCAGGATAAGATGTTCCAGTTGCTGGGCTTCACCGAAGAAAAGGCACAGGAGCGTTTCGGCTTCCTGATGAATGCCTTCAAATATGGTGCGCCTCCTCACGGTGGTCTGGCTTACGGTCTGGACCGTTGGGTCTCTTTGTTTGCCGGCCTCGATTCTATCCGTGACTGTATCGCGTTCCCGAAAAACAACTCCGGCCGCGATGTCATGCTGGATGCGCCCGGACAACTGGATGATTCGCAGTTGGAAGAATTATGCCTGAAAGTAGATATTAAGGAGTAATATACCGATAGGTCGATTTGCCGGTATGCTGGTGAATGGTTCACTGGCCTATTGGCAAATTGATTTATTTATAAATTATTGATTATGTTAAGGGTTAAGGATATACTGAAAGAAATCGAACAATACGCTCCGTTGCCATTGCAGGAGAGCTTTGACAATGCAGGGGTGCAGGTAGGCGATGTGAATCAGCCGGCTACCGGTGCGCTTCTTTGCCTCGACGTCACCGAAGAGGTGGTGGACGAGGCGATAGAGATGGGGTGTAATCTGATTGTCTCTCATCATCCTTTGGCCTTTAAAGCCTTCAAATCCCTGACCGGTTCGACCTATATCGAGCGGTGCATGATGAAGGCCTGCAAGTATGACTTGGTGATCTATGCCGCCCATACCAATCTCGATAATGCGGCGGGAGGCGTGAACTTCCGTCTGGCGGAACTGATCGGGCTGGAAAATGTCCGTGTCCTGAGTCCCCAGAAAGGAGCTTTGCTGAAGCTGGTCACTTTCGTGCCGGAGGCCTATGCCGATTTGGTGAGGACGACCTTGTTCAATGCGGGAGCCGGAGCGATAGGCGACTATGATTCCTGTAGCTTCAGCCTGCCGGGGAGCGGGACTTTCCGTGCCGGTGAAGGGACGAACCCGTTCTGTGGCGAAATAGGCGAGTTGCATGTGGAGTCGGAAATCCGTATCGAAACGATATTGCCCGCTTTCCGTAAGTCGACGGTGACGCGTGCGTTGCTTTCCGTCCATCCTTATGAAGAACCGGTATTCGATTTCTATCCTTTGGATAATGCCTGGAACCAGGTCGGTTCGGGGGTAGTGGGAGAGTTGCCCGAAGAAGAGAGTGAATTGGGCTTCCTGCAACGGATCAAGGAACTGTTCCAAGTGGGGTGCGTGAAGCATTCCGCCCTGACCGGCAAGCCGATACGCGAAGTCGCTTTATGCGGGGGGAGCGGCGCTTTCCTGATCAAAGACGCAATCAGTTACGGTGCGGACGTTTTCATTACGGGGGAGGCTAAATATAATGACTTTTACGATGTGGAAGACCGGATTCTGCTGGCGGTTATTGGTCATTATGAAAGTGAAGTCTGTACAAAAGATATCTTTTATAACATAATATCGAAAAAATTCCCTACCTTTGCGGTACATTTTTCGAATGTTAATTCAAACCCGGTAAAATATTTATAGAATGGCTACAGATAAACAATCAGCTGAAAAAGAGATTACAGTTGAAGAAAAGCTTTCTACGCTGTATCAGCTTCAGACGATGATGACTGAAATTGATAAGATCAAGACACTTCGCGGCGAACTTCCCTTGGAAGTACAGGACTTGGAAGATGAGATCGCTGGTCTGGAAACACGTCTTCAGAACTATCAGTCAGAAATTAAAGATTTTGAGAATGCTGTTGTAGAACAGAAACATAAGATTACGGAGTCAACCGGTCTGATTGAAAAATATAAAGCGCAGTTGGATAACGTGCGTAACAACCGTGAGTTCGACAACTTGTCAAAAGAAATAGAATTCCAGGGACTTGAAATCGAGTTCTCTGAAAAGAAGATTCGTGAATTCGGTGAAGCGATCAACCGTAAGAAGGAAGAGATCGCCGAACTGTCCGAAAGACTGGAAGGCCGTAAGGCTGATTTGGTTCAAAAGCAGGGTGAACTGGAACAGATCATTTCCGAAACCAAGCAGGACGAAGAGAAACTGCGCGAAAAAGCAAAGAAACTGGAGGCGAATATCGAACCGCGCCTCTTGACTGCTTTCAAACGTATCCGCAAGGGGGCACGTAACGGCTTGGCTGTCGTATATGTACAGCGTGGTGCCTGCGGTGGTTGTTTCAACAAGATTCCGCCCCAGAAACAGTTGGATATCAAGTTGCGTAAGAAAGTGATCGTTTGCGAATACTGTGGTCGTATCATGATCGACCCTGAATTGGCAGGCATAGAAGAATAATCGGATGCGCGACGTTGTCCGTGCATATATAGAGAAATATCGGTTGCTTACGGAAAACCGTCCGGTTCTGGTCGGTGTAAGTGGCGGAGCAGATTCAATAGCCCTACTCACCATTTTGGTGGAGTCGGGCTATTCCTGTATTGCGGCGCATTGTAATTTTCATTTGCGGGGAGACGAATCCCTGCGTGACGAACAGTTTGTAAGGGAGTATGCCCGAAAACTGGATGTCCCTTTCCTGATGACGGACTTCGATACCCGGAAATATGCAGCCGACCGGCATCTCTCCATTGAAATGGCTGCCCGCGAGTTGCGCTATGGCTGGTTCGAAGAGCAACGGGCTGCAACCGGGGCGCAGGCTGTCGCTGTGGCTCATCATCGTGACGACAGTGTGGAAACGCTTTTGATGAATCTGGTACGTGGGACCGGCATCAGGGGAATGAGCGGGATTCGTCCGAGGAACGGTTTCGTGGTGCGCCCTTTGCTTGCCGTGAGCCGTGAGGATATCTTGGAGTGGCTTGCCGGACGCGGTTTGACGTATGTGACCGACAGTACCAACCTTTCCGATGCTTATACGCGCAATTTTATCCGCCTGCGTGTCCTTCCGCTTCTGAAGGAAATCAATCCTTCCGTGAAGGATGCGATCGCCCGTACGTCCGAACATCTGTCGGCAGCCGAAGCCGTTTATCTGCATGTGGTGGAAGAGGCGAGGAATGCTGTGGTCGAGCAAGGGGACCGCCTTTCGATTGCCGCCTTGATGCGTTACCCGTCGCCCGATGCTATTTTATACGAGTTACTCAAAACCTATGGCTTTACTCGTCCGGTGGCGGAGGATGTTTATTTGTCCCTGACGAAAGAATCGGGCAAAACCTTTTTCTCTTCTACGCACCGGTTGATAAAAGATCGGGACTATTTATTGTTATCTCCCCTTGTAAAAGAAGAGGTCCGTGAATATATACTGACCGGTGGCGAGAAAGTTTGGTCCGGTCCTGTCGAACTTTCTTTCGAGAAGATTGTTATTAAGGAAGATTTCCATATCCGGAAAGATAAAAATATCGCTTATTTCGATTACGACAAACTGGCTTTTCCGCTTACCCTGCGTACATGGAAAGAAGGAGATTGGTTTATTCCTTTTGGCATGAAAGGGCGGAAGAAATTAAGCGATTATTTCTCGGATCATAAATTCAGCCGTTTAGATAAGGAACGGACGTGGCTTTTATGCAGCGGAGGCGCTGTTATCTGGATTGTAGGAGAACGTTCCGATAATCGTTTTTGCCTGGACAAAACAACTAAAAGTGTGTTAGTTGTGAATTTTTTTCCGACAAAAAGCGAGAGTAACTGAAAATATTATTACATTTGCAAAGATTTACTCCGCAGATGTGTTACTAATGATTCAAATTAGCTCAACAATCCGGTTTTCACATGAAATTATTAATTATCAAATTATAAAAGATACAATGATTGCGTTGTACGCGTGCCGTGTCCGGTCGTGTAAGTACGTCGTTTTTATTATTCACTTCGCATTATGCAAAAATATAACATTCTAGAACTAAATGAAAAACTCCTTCCTGAGTTGCAAAGTATAGCGGAAGAGTTAGGTATTAAAAAAGTAAGTTCCCTTAAGAAAGAGGAACTTGTATACAGAATTCTTGACGAACAGGCCATTTCATACGCCGGCATCCAGGCTGAAAAGGAGAAAGAAAAGGAAGCAAAGAAAGCAGAAAGGCAGACTAAGGCTAAGAAAACAAAAGCTGCGGCTCCGAAAGGCGCAAAAGCTGATGCCAAAACGAAAGTCGCTGCTCCCACCACACCCGTTGAAGCTTCGGTAGAAGAGGTCGCTCCGGAAGCTCCGGAACAGCCCGAACGTAAAAGACGGACTCGTATTGACAAGAAAGAAAAAGTGGCCGCGGCTGTTGTTCCTGTCCAGAAAAACGAAGAGGCAGCCGTTTCCAAAAGTCCGGTTTCAGCCAATGCTCCTGTATCCGAAACTCTTGTCCAGGTAGCTGATGCTACGGCCGACGTCCCTGCCGAAACGGTAAAACCGGCAGCAAAGAAAGTGGTTAAGAAGACTGACAAGCCTGTAGAGAAACCGTTGCTTCCTCCTGTTGTCGTGGAATCGGATAACGGAGAGCTTCCGGCCGAAATCGCTCCCGAAGTAACGGAAGAACCGGCTGTCGTGGAAACTCCTGCCGCTTCGACTCCGGCAGACGAACCTAAACGTGTGGTATTCCGCCATCCGGACACCAAATCAGTTCTCGATCAACTTTTCCCATTCTCTTCCACACCTGCAAAACCGGAACCGAAAGCGCGTGAAGAACAACCTGCAGCCGCCCAGCAGCAGAACAATCCTCGCCAGAATAACAACAGACAGAACAACCAGAATAATCATAACAACCAGCGCAACAACAATAATAACAATGCTGTGCAGGAAAAACAGTATGAGTTTGACGGTATACTGACAGGTGTCGGTGTGCTGGAAATGATGCCTGACGGATATGGTTTCTTGCGTTCTTCCGATTATAACTACCTGACTTCCCCGGATGATATTTACGTATCGCAGTCGCAGATCAAGCTGTTCGGCCTGAAGACCGGCGACGTGGTGGAGGGGGCTATCCGTCCTCCGAAGGAAGGTGAAAAATATTTCCCGCTTGTCAAAGTGGACAAGATCAACGGCCGTACGCCAGAAGAAGTCCGTGACCGTGTTCCTTTCGATCATCTGACTCCGCTTTTCCCAGACGAAAAATTCATGTTGACGGCCCGCAAGTCTTCGAAAGTATATGATAATATCGCCGTACGTGTAGTAGATCTGTTCTCGCCGATCGGCAAGGGGCAGCGTGGTCTGATCGTGGCACAGCCGAAGACCGGTAAGACGATGCTGTTGAAGGATATCGCCAATGCGATCGCAGCCAACCATCCTGAAGTGTATATGATTATCCTGCTGATCGACGAACGTCCTGAGGAGGTGACCGATATGGCCCGTAGCGTAGATGCCGAAGTGATTGCTTCTACTTTCGACGAACCGGCTGAACGCCATGTGAAAATTGCCGAAATCGTATTAAATAAGGCTAAACGTATGGTGGAATGTGGACATGATGTCGTGATCCTGTTAGACTCTATCACACGTCTGGCTCGTGCTTACAATACGGTTCAGCCGGCTTCCGGTAAAGTGCTCTCCGGTGGTGTGGATGCGAACGCATTGCAGAAACCGAAACGTTTCTTCGGGGCTGCCCGTAACATCGAAAACGGCGGCAGCCTGACGATCCTGGCAACGGCATTGACTGAAACCGGTTCGAAGATGGACGATGTGATCTTTGAAGAATTCAAAGGTACGGGTAATATGGAATTGCAGTTGGATCGCAAGCTGGCAAACAAACGTGTTTATCCGGCTGTCGATATCACAGCGTCCAGCACGCGCCGCGACGACCTGTTGCAGGATGAAAACACCGTGAACCGTATGTGGATCCTGCGTAAGTACCTGGCCGATATGAACTCTATGGAGGCTATGGAATTTGTCAAGAAGCGCATGGAACAGACATTCGATAATATGGAGTTCCTGGCTTCGATGAACGGATAAGTTAGGGGATTCTCGATATTGATAAAAACGCAGATCGGGCCCGGCCTGGTCTGCGTTTTTTATATTGGATTCGAATCTCTGTTTTCTATATTTTGCAACGCTATGCACTTATAATCGTCGGCCGGCATTTGTATAAATGCCGGTTGACATATTTATAAACGTTAGCCTATGCTTCCTTCCTCGGTCTTCCTCTGCGGCGTTGGTTGTTGCCGCTGCCGGAGCGGTTGTCGCTTTTCCCTTTTCCGCCGTCTTTGCGGGGGCGTCCTCTGCCACGACGCATGTTGGAGTATTTTTCGGGCTCGTATAAAGGTGTTTCGCCGAATTTGGGATCGACCGGTATTTTATAGATTTCCTTATCCAGGAATTCTTCGATGCGTTTGAATTGGAATTGTTCTTCGGTTGAAATGAAAGTGATGGCCAGCCCTTCGCCGTTTGTTCCGCGGGCGGTACGGCCGATGCGGTGCACGTAGTCTTCCGGGTCGTGGGGAATGTCGAAATTGATAACCAGCTTGATGTCGTTGATATCGATACCGCGCGAGACGACGTCAGTGGCGACGAGGATGTCTATACGTCCGTTCTTGAACTCTTTCATCACCTCTTCACGCTGTGACTGCTCAAGGTCAGAATGCATGGCTGCGACGTTGAACTTCATCCGTTTGAGAGTGGATGCCAGCTCTTTTACTTTCATTTTCGAGGACGAAAAAATGATGACACGCTGCGGACGGCTCTTTGAGAACAAGTCTTCCAATATGCGCAGTTTCTGCATGTCATAGCAGACATAGGCCGTTTGCATGATTGTTTCGGGTGGACGGGAGATGGCTATCTTGACTTCTTCCGGGTTTTTCAGGATCGTTTGGGCCAGTGTCCGGATCTTGGGAGGCATTGTGGCGGAGAACATGATGGTCTGGCAGGTTGCCGGCAGTAGTTTGTAGACCTGCATGATATCGTCATAAAATCCCATATCGAGCATCCGGTCCGCTTCATCCAGGACGAAGAAGGATACTTGCGACAGATCGACAGTGCCCAGTTTGATATGCGACAACAGACGTCCGGGGGTAGCGATCACGATATCGGCCCCCATTTCCATCCCTCGCTTTTGCTGTTCCCAGGCAATACCGTCCGTGCCTCCGTAGACGGCAACGGCGGAAACCGGGACAAAATAGGTGAAACCTTCGATCTGCTGGTCGATCTGTTGGGCCAATTCGCGTGTGGGAGCCATGATGATAGCATTGATGGCATTGGCCGGATGTAATCCTTTGCTGAGTTCATTGATCACCGGCAACACATAAGCCGCAGTCTTTCCTGTCCCTGTCTGTGCACAGGCAATAATATCTTTCCCTTCCAAAATGACCGGAATCGTCAGTTCCTGTACTGGAGTTGTCTCCAGAAAATTCATTGCGTCAAGGCCGTCCAATACGGCCTCTTCTAAGTCCAATTCGTCAAATCTCATCTTTCATCATTAAATTCCCGGTAAAGGTAGATAATATTTGGCAATATTTGTTATATAGAACGCAGCTCTTCTTTCAAAAGAGTTATTTTTTCAAGGGAAGATTGATTTTTGTGATATTTTCCGGGGAAGATTGTGATAAAAATAAATATCTTTATACCCAAATTAGCGTTTTAAAGCATTTTGTTTATATGGGTGGCATTTATGGTGGGAAGGACATCCGGCCAATCTCACAAAAGCAAGATTCATTACATGGATTGATCAATACGATTTTGGATAAACTACCGTTAGGCGTTTTTGTAAAAGATGCAGAAGATGGTTTCAGGTATCTGTATTGGAACCGCTTCATGGAAGAAATAACCGGTATCGGTACGGAAGAAGTTGAGGGTCACAATGATTTCGAACTGAGTTTTGATGCGATCATGCCCGCAGAAGAGCGTTTAGGGCTGGATCGTGATGTCATGGAGACGGGTAGGACTATTGAATTTAGCGGGAAGATTTCTGATGCGTATGGCATCCCGAAGGATATCGAAGTCACGAAATTCCCGATTGTCTTGAGCAATGGCAAACCCCTTTTGCTGGCTTTGTGGCGTGACGTCACGGTCCGCAACAAGATGGAGAATACCTTGAGACGTTCGCAGGTACTTACTAAGATGGCCCTGCATTCCAATGATATCCGTCTCTGTTCCATATTCGTGAATCCTGACAGCAAACGGAATTATGATGATTCGGTTGTCCAGGTAAATAACTGGTTGCCGGGTAAAGAAGACGAGCTGGTCGATATTTCATGGCCTCGTTTTGCCGCGCGGGTTCATCCTGACGACAGGGAGAGACACGATGAGGCTTTTCGGAAATTATGTTCGGGAGAGATATCGGAAATGAAAATCGAGTTGCGTGTGAAATACCCGGGAATGGATCATTACCACTGGCGTGAATCGTCGGCAACCGTCTACGAACGGGATGAACGGGGAAGGGTGCTTGTGATCCTGGGATGTACGATCAACATACAGGAACGCAAAGGGCAGGAGCTGAATCTGGAAGAAGCCAAGCACAAGGCGGAGCTTGCCGATAAGATGAAGTCCAAGTATCTGGCGGATATGAGCCATGAGATCCGCACCCCGCTGAATGCGATCACCGGTTTTTCCGAATTGATGGCTTTTGCCGATTCGGATGAGGAGCGTAGGGAATATTATGAGATCATCAAGACCAATAACCTGCTGCTGATGCAACTGATAAACGATATTCTCGACCTGTCCAAGATCGAAGCCGACGCTATCAGGATCAGTTATGAACCGGTCGATATAAACGGACTGATGGATACGATATTCGCCTCTATCAAACTTCGTATGCCCGAAGGAGTGCAGTTGTTCTTGGAAAAAGGTAGCTGCACGTGCTGTTTCGGAGCCGATAGTATCCGTCTGTTGCAATTGATCAATAATCTGGCGAATAATGCGATTAAGAATACCAAGCAGGGAAGTATCACGCTGGGATATACCTGCCTGCCGGATAAATGTCTGGAATTTTATGTGAAGGATACGGGAACCGGCATTGCAAAAGATAAACTGGAGAGCCTTTTCACACGCTTCGTCAAGGTGAACGATTATGTGGAAGGTATCGGTTTGGGGCTTGCCATCTGCCAAGGGTTGGTTACGAAAATGGGTGGTTCCATGCACGTGGAATCCGAATTAGGGGTCGGTTCGACTTTCTCCTTCGTGCTGCCGTCGCATGAGGGATAAAGTGATGCATTATTTATAATATTTCTTGTATATCTTGTCGAATGTACCGTTCTTGCGTATCTGTTCCAGCCAGCTGTTCAGGCTGTCGAGCAGGATAGGGGAGTCTTTGCGGACTGCCCAGGATTGGAGTTGCGTGAAACTTATGTCTGTTTTGATATCTATTTCCGGGAGTTGCTTTTGGGAAAGGACAGCCGTCTGCTGGTCGCAAACGGCATAATCGATATCTCCTTTGGCTACCATGATGGCAAGCTGTTCCTCGGAGTATAATTCGTCTTCTATCACGTAGATCGTATCGCCGATCTCATGTCCTAAGTTTTGTAGCCTGAGCTGGGCGGGAGAATCTTTTGGGATATATAGGGTCTTACCGGCCAGATCGAGTTGGTTGCGGATGGGCTTGAGCCCGTTATTGGCCGCTTCCGTCCGTTGTATCAGGACTTGTTTGTCGAGGACGATCGGTTCGGTGAACAGATATTTCTCTTTGATCTCGCTGGTGATCGGGATATTGCGGGCAACGGCATCGCAATTGTTTTCTTCAAGCATATCGAAGCTTTCGGCCAGGCTCATTTCCAAAAATATCTGTATTTCCAGACCTGATAATTGGGCGATAGCCTGGCTCAGTTCATATTGGAAACCTTCTATCGTGTCACCTGCCACATAGTACCCCGATTGATTGTATTCGGTCACCAGCCGCAGGATTCCTTCTTCTTTGATCTCCGGATAATCGCGTGGGAAGACTTCAGCCTTCGGCATGGTTTTCAGGCGCCATAACATGATCATGGTTGCTACGGCGATTATCAGCAGCCCGGTGTAGACTCCTATCAGTTTTCTCGATTTCATAAGATCAGTTGTTGAATGTGACAGCCACGCCCATTTTCAGGACGAACGGATCCAGCGGATAGTGCGCCAGCGAGAAATAGTTCGGATTGACGAACTTGGAACCCAGGTTATAACCCATCACAAAGAAACGAGCCTGTTTCAGGTGGAAGTTGACGTAGGCATTGACAAGCGGGTAATTGCCGACTTTCACTTCGTCCTGTACCTGGAACTGCTGTGTGGCCGGTTCGTAATACGGGGCGTAGTAAGAAGTGTTATAATACATATTGGCTCCCAATTGCACCATCAGCACCTTTGCTACCTTGAATTTCAGATACATATTGGTATACAGGCTGATTTGAGGCAAAGGCAGTACGCTTTTGTCGCTGCTCAGCTGGTAGGCCACTTCGTTTTCCCATCCGAAAGCGCGGTACATGACATCTTGTTTGATGCGGGCGTTTATCACTTGCAGATTTCCGCTTTTCTGTTCCGGCATTCCTTGTTTGTTGAAGAATACATAGTTCTGTATGCTTTCGACCCCGGCAGACAACTGTGTCCGTGTGGACTCCAGGTTGATCTTGACTCCGGCATAGATTTGCTGGATCATGTTCATATCCCGGTTATCCCACCAGAAATAGCGGGAATGGAAGTGACGCATATAGAAGGAAGGGGTGACATTCTTGATGTATCCTTCCGCACTGATCGTCGCATCTTTTTTTAATAGCTTGAATTTGGTTTGCAGGTTTCCCGTGGCCCGAAATTCCCCGATATCGTCGCCTACGACACAAAGTTCTCCACGGGCATTGTAAGTCAGAATGTTTCCCCGGCGTTTGGAGATTTCGGCTCCGATATATGTCGAGAATTCGTCATACACTTGTGTAATCGGAAATTCGATGGTGGAGGGAGAAGCGTTTAACCCGCTTCCATATTCGGGGTCGTAAGACAATCCCGGTATCTGGGCCGGCAACTGGAATTTGCGCTTGTCGAAAGTGGCAAAGGCAGTGATGCCGAACTTGGCCCAGTCTTGAAAACCTTCGCGGAGGGAAAGACCGAACGTATTGCGCAGATTCCAGTAGGAAGTGCGGTCGTCGACACCCGTGCCGTTTTCCAAACCGAATACACGCGGGTATCCATCCGGGGTCAGATAACATTCGTTCAGGTTCTCGTCCGCTTCCGAGCGGAAACGGCGGCGGTTGTCCTGATATTCCAGTGTATGAATGATACTGGATACGGGAATAAATACTTTCACGGGATTTCCCAGCGTGTCCACTTCCCCTTCCAGTTCGCGCTCGAATCCGAGGTTATAATGGTGGCTGAGGAAATACTGTTTGCCACGTACCCGGTTCCATGCCTTGACCGGATAGCGTGTATTGAATGCCTTGGGGTCGTCCTGGTTTCTCTCGCCGGCAAAATATTGGTCCGGGTTGGTGATAACCGAGTCGTTGGCCAAGCCTCCGTTTTCGTAATTGATGAAGTTGAAGTTGCTCAAGTAAGCGTGCGCTTCGTAGCGATCCGACTTGTAACTGCCGAAAAGGCGGTAGCTTAACAGCTTATTACCGTTATTCTTGTAATATCCGCGGCTGTAGATATAGTCCAAATCGCCACCTACGTTGATCTTCGGACCGAAGTTCATGGTCAGCGTGCCTTTCAGCCGTTCGTTTTTGCTTTCACTTCCCCCCATAGTCGTGTACATCACGTTTGTATAAGGGATTTTCGTGTTGTAGTACTGTGCGTTCTGAGGGTCCGTGATATAATAATCGTAAGCGTCGGCAAACAGGAAATCCCGTGGTTCCTTACGTTCGGAAAAGATGCGGGTTTGTGCCGGTGACCCTGTATTGGCCAGGTAGCCGACTGCCAGCGATTCGGATTCCACCAGCGTGCTGTTGGCGAAATTCAATTTATGCGTGTCCAACGGGGCAATATAAGGATCGCCCAACAGAGGGGTTAGCCGATAGGCCGTGATACGTCTGTTGCTTATTGCTGCGCTGTCTGGAATCAGCAGGCTGTCAGGGACTTCCTGATTGGCTTTGGATAGGTTTCCGAGTGAGAATCCTTTCCGGTCTCCACCTGGTCGGCGTTGTGCATGCAGGGCCGAAGCGGATATTATCAAGAGTAATAATATGTATAGGCTATGCTTCATGAGGGGCAAAGATAGTGATAATGTACCAATATGAACAATGTGCCAATATGCCAATTAATATTAGTTATATTTTTATTGGCATATTGGCACATTTAGCTAAGCACCTTAATGGCACGTTTGCACATTGGTTATAATCTCCATGCCTTTCTTGATAGCCGCCTCGTTCATCGGGATGAGCTTGTGGTGGCGTTCGGGCAGGGATTTCTTCAAGCCTAACAAAACGTTTTCCAGTTTCACCATCGGAACGATTTTCAGCAGTCCGCCGAGGATCAGCATATTGAATGCTTTCTCGTTTTTCATCTCGGTAGCCGCGTCCATCGCATCCACACGATATACACTGACATCGGTCCGTTTCACCGGTGTATGGATTCCGTATCCGTCATAAATAATGATACCGCCTTTTTTCACCTTGTTTTCGAACTTCTCCATCGAAGGTTGGTTCAGGATGATGGCAATGTCATATTCGTTCAATACGGGAGAGCTGATGCGGTCGTCGCTCAGGATGACGGTTACGTTGGCTGTACCGCCTCGTTGTTCTGGGCCGTAAGAAGGCATCCAACTGACTTCCTTTCCTTCCATCAGGCCGGAATAAGCCAGGATCTTACCCATTGACAAAACCCCTTGTCCACCGAAACCTGCTATTATAATTTCTTGCTTCATTGCTTCAAAAATTAATAATTACTTATTATTCCTTATTCTTGAGATCTCCTAACGGATAGAACGGGAACATATTCTCTTCCATCCATTTGTTAGCTTTCTCAGGTGTCATTTTCCAACCGGACGAGCAGGTGGAAACGAATTCGACAATCGAAGTGCCTTTGCCGGCCATCGAGTTTTCGAATGCCTTGCGAAGCATCTTTTTAGCCTTGCGGACGGCTGCCGCAGTATGTACGCTCTGGCGGGTGACCAGGCAGGTCCCTTCCAGTTGTGCAAGCAGGTCGCCGATCTTCAAAGGATAACCGTTTAGGGCGATATTACGGCCATACGGACAGGTTGCAGTCGGCATTCCTTCCAGTGTGGTAGGAGCCATCTGACCGCCTGTCATACCATAGATGGCATTGTTGACAAATACGATCACGATATTTTCTCCACGGTTGGCAGCATGGATTGTTTCGGCGGTACCGATGGCAGCCAAGTCGCCGTCGCCCTGGTACGTGAACACCATCTTGCCCGGATTTAGTCGCTTGACGGCTGTCGCGATGGCAGGCGCACGTCCGTGGGCCGCTTCGATCCAGTCGATATCCAGATAGTTATAGGCAAAAACGGCGCATCCGACGGGAGAGATGCCGATCGTTTTATCTTCCATCCCCATTTCGGCGATCACTTCGGCAATCAGCTTGTGTATCACGCCGTGGCTGCAACCGGGACAGTAGTGCATGGGATTTTCATTCATCAACCTGGGTTTTCCATATACCAGGTTTTCCGGTTTTATTATTTCGTTAATTTCCATACTATGAATAATTTTTCAATGTGCTTATATTAATAATGTGGTAATTTGCCAATGTGCCAGTTAAGGAATGCGTCAACAACAATATGGATTGGCACATTGTCTGATTGGCACATTACCACATTATTAACTTAAAAATCTCATCAGATATTGAACCAAGCGGAAACAGATCGCCGCGCCACCGCAATACAGGAATGGCAGCCGGTTTTCAGGGAAGGCGAAGTAGCAAACGACTGCTGCCACTGCCAAAACCATGAATAACCAGGTCAATATCGTATCAATTTTACTTCCGCGAATCATCGTTGTTAATTTATGATTTATGAATTATGTATTACAAATCAATCATAATTCAAAATTCTTTTTCAGCGCATTCAGCACTTCATCCGGCGTGAACACGATACCTCCGAGACGGCCGAAATGTTCAACCTTTACTTTGCCGTTTACGGCCAGACGTACGTCTTCGACCATCTGTCCGGCGTTCAGTTCGACGGAAAGCATGCCCTTTACTTTCTCGGCATAAGCGGCGATCGCTTTTGTCGGGAACGGCCACAAAGTGATGGGACGGAGCAAGCCGAGCTTGATGCCTTCCGCACGTGCTATTTCCACCACCTTCTGGCAGATACGGGCAGAAGAACCGAAAGCGATCAGCAGATATTCGGCATCTTCGCACTGGAACTCTTCGTAGCGGACTTCATTTTCTTCGATCTTCCGATATTTAGCTTGGAAGCGGATGTTGTTTTCCTCCATCTTTGCCGGGTCCAGCTCCAATGAAGTAATGACATTCGGTTTACGGCCGGCTGTCTTTCCCTGTGTGGCCCACGGGCATTCGGCTATGATTTCTTCCTCTGTACGGCGTGTATGGAAAGGAGGCAATACCACTTTTTCCATCATCTGCCCGATGATGCCGTCTGCCAGGATAATGGCCGGATTACTGTATTTGAAAGCGAGTTCGAAACCCAGTCCGACAAAGTCCGCCATTTCCTGTACGGAAGAGGGAGCGAGCGTGATCAGGCGGTAGTCGCCATGTCCGCCGCCTTTGACGGTCTGGAAATAGTCTGCCTGGCTGGGCTGGATTGTCCCCAGGCCGGGACCGCCACGCATCACGTTCACGATCAGACAGGGCAGTTCGGCTCCTGCGATATAAGATATACCTTCTTGTTTCAGACTGACACCGGGGCTGGACGAGGAGGTCATCACACGTTTGCCCGTACCTGCACCTCCATATACCATATTGATGGCTGCCACTTCACTTTCAGCCTGTAACACGACCATTCCGGTTGTTTCCCACGGCATTTCGGCCATCAGGGTTTCGAGTATCTCCGACTGCGGAGTGATCGGGTAGCCGAAGTAACCGTCCACACCGTAGCGGATAGCCGCATGGGCGATGGCTTCGTTACCCTTCATTAATTTTACTTCTTCTGCCATACCTTATATTTAATTGTCAATTGACAATTGACAATTTTGTTTTGTGATTAATATTCTGATTCCTTTTTCTGTTTGTTAAATTGTCAATTGTGCATTGTCAATTGTCAATTCTCTTCTTGTAGATGGTCAAACAACCGTCCGGACAAACCAACCCGCAGCTTGCACAACCGATGCAGTCATCGGGGTTTTTCATGTACACATAATGGTATCCCTTGTTGTTTACTTCACGCGGGTGCAATTCGAGAACATCCGACGGGCAGGCTACTACGCAGAGGTTACATCCTTTGCATCGCTCTGTGTTTACAACAACAGCTCCTTTTATCTTCGCCATAATTTATTATATTTAAAAACTAATGTAACACTAACTATCTCACTTGCGACTGCCAAAGGTAGTAAAAACTTTACAGAAAGAGCCTTTTTTAGAAACTGTTTTGATTATTTCACCTCGAACGATATTGTCTTTCGATTGCCCTGGTCGTCGATCAGCGTCAGGCGATGTTTGCCGGGGGAAGCGGAGAAGCTGATCTGGTGGTGGTCTGTCGTTTCGCCGGCATACGTGTCGTCGAGATGCCAGTAGAGGATGGCATCCGGACGGGCGTGGGCAGCTTTGAAGACAAACTGCTCCCGTTTGCCGGAGAAGCCTTTCGGAAGATAAAGGATGGCGTTATGCTCCGGATAGATCAGTTCGATCTGCCGGCCCCTGTCTTCGCCGCATCCCGGTTTGACAGGAGGCAGGGGAGCGTAGTCGATATGATAGTTCCGGTAATAATATTCTTCGGAAGGAGGCAGTACGAACCACGGGCGTGCGATCATCCGGCCGACCGATTCGCACGAGCTGTTCACCCGGAAACGGCCGTCCGCAGAAAGATGGACAAGCCGGTGGTAGGGGCAGACTTCCGTCTTGTCGGCCGAGCGCGGCATGTAGAGCGTGTCTACCCGGTCACAGATAGCGGATGCCTTGTGCCCGCTGAGACGGCAGATGGCCATCGGGAGGAGTTCGTCGTAAGGCATGTCGAACCAGCCGCTTCCCGGAAGGAGCGAGAACAGGTCGAAGAGGACGGGAGCGGCATTGCCCACGCCTGTCAGTCCCGGCCGGCCTTCTCCCGAAGCGTTGCCCACCCATACGCCGACCGTATAGCGCGGGGTTGTCCCGATCGCCCAGGCGTCCCGTCCGCCATAGCTCGTCCCCGTTTTCCAGGCCACCTGCTTCATGGAGCCGAATTGCTGCCAGTCCGCCTCCTCTTCAGGGCGGTTCAGCGCCGACATCGCTTCGAAGGCGAACCAGATGGAGGCGGCGGAGAGGAACGGCTTGTCCGTAAGCCTTTTGTCGGCGACAGAGCGGACCGGATCGGCCGGAGGAGCCGGGTAAGGAGTGAGCGGATGAATATCCGCCGGGTCATACCGCCCGTTGTAAGTCCGGTAATGTGCGAGCGTACGCGCCAGTGAAGCATACATGCCGGTGAGGTCCCATAACGTCCCTTCGGCGCCTCCCAGGATCAGCGAAGCCCCGTAATGTTCTTCGGAAAAGCGCAGCGTGGTCATGCCCGCCTTTTTCAGCAGCGACATGAACCGCCCCGTGTTGTAGGCCGAAAGCATCCGTACCAGCGGGACGTTGAGCGAACGTTCGATCGCCCGGTGTGCCGGGACCGCCCCGTAGAACGTCTTGTTGTAGTTTTGCGGCGAGAAGCCGTTCAGGTTCAGGGGGACGTCTGAAACGAGCGTACCGGGGAGCAGCTGCCCGTCGTGCAGCATGGCGGCATAAAGAAAGGGCTTCAGGATGCTGCCCGTGCTGCGCGGCGAAGTGATGATGTCTACCTGGTTCCCTTTGCGGGCGTCGGCCTTGAAAGTGACGTTTCCCGCATAGGCCAGCACCTCGCCCGTTTCGGCATCGGCGACGAGGGCGGCCAGGTTATGGATGTGGTTGGAGGCGTAGTCGCGGGCGTAGCGGTTGACGAGCTCCTGTGTCTGGCGTTGCAACATCCGGTTGACGGAGGTCGTGATACGCGTTCCCGGAACGTCGGCCGCCAACCGTTCGAGCAGGTGAGGGGCTTCGTCGGGCAGAGGCACGGGCGCTTCGGGAAGCGGTTCGAGGAGCGACAGTCCGTATTCGGTTTCGTCCAGTATCCCTCTCTCCTTCAAGGCGGTCAGGAGCTTGTCGCGTTTGGCTTTCAGCCGTGCCCGGTTACGTCCGGGATGGATCAGGGCGGGCGAGTTGGGCAGGACGGCGAGTGTGGCGCTTTCGGCCCACGAGAGGTCGGCGGCGCTTCGCCCGAAATAGCGCCAGGCCGCCGTCTCGATGCCTACCACATTCCCTCCGAACGGGGCGTGCGAGGCATAGAGGTTCAGGATCTGATGTTTGCCGCAGACTGTTTCCAGGAGAAGGGCATAGCCGGTTTCGACCATTTTTTCATACAGGGTACGGTCGCGGTTGCCCCGCGCGATCCGTGCCAGTTGCATGGTGATCGTGCTCCCCCCGCTGACGACCTTGCCCCGGCTGAGGTTGATCCGCATGGCTCGGACGATGGCAACCGGGTCTACTCCCGGATGCCGGAAGAAGCGTTTGTCTTCGTAGGTCAGCAGGCAGGTCACGAACTTGCCGGGAAGACTGTCTGCCGGAGGGAAACGCCATTGCCCGTCCGGTGCGATCCGTGCCCCTAACAACTGCCCGTCGGAAGAATAGAGCAGGGTGGAGCAGGCCTCCGGAAAGAGTGTCCGGGGGGCGGTCAGATGCAGGACCGTTCCTATCAGCAGCTTTATGAAAAACAGGTGGAAGACAATCATTCGCCATTTGGTTTTACTCCTCTAAGTTAGTCATTATTTTCGCGATTTCCAACCATATTTCCTTGAATTTTTCTTCGTCCGTGTGCTGGCTGAAGGCATTTGCGAGGCGGAAGAACCAGTGGAGCGTCGTTGCCGGCTTCAGCCCCTTTTAAAGTCTATGTAGATACGTTTGCTGATGTGGGCCGATTGGCAGAGGGTGTCGATGCTGATGCCCTCTTCGATCCTTTTCTTGTCGATGAATTCGGCAACTTGGCTGATTAGGCCGGGATTTTTGAAGTCTTTTGTCATGATATGAGTTATAATTAGTTAAATAGCAGGAAGTTTCCGGTTGTCCGGTTCCCTTATGTGGGAACTTTTGTTTGCCGGATAGTCCGTATTTTTATGCTGCTTATGACAGCGAGTGCAAATGTATAATTAATTTTAATAGTATTATGGAAAAATCTTTCAGCCTGTTTGCCAATTTCAAGCAAACAACCCCATCGGAGATCACGTTGGACCGTGTTTACCGGCTCATCACTACCGACTCCGACTTGCGTGACCGTACCGAGAAATTCCGCTTCTACCTCCGGGTAGGAAACAAGCAAATGTCGGCCTGCGAAAAGACTTCATGCCCCGCCTTCACTCCCGCCGTGCGATGCGAAGGAGGCAGGAAGCGTATGCATATCAAGGCTTATACCGGTTTGAGCCTTTGCGATTTGGATCATATACCGGAAGAACGGATGGCGGAGGCTTTTGCGGCGGTCTGTGCCGACCCCCATGTCCTTTTGGCCTACCACACGATCAGCGGACGGGGGCTGCGCGTCATTTACGCTTTTCTCTTTGAAGACGGCAGTTCCGTCGCGGACGCCGACCCTGCCGATCGGAAGACGCTCCGGGTCTATCAGGAGGGCTACCGACAGGGTAACGAACTTTTCGCCCGCCTCGCCGGGCTGGAATACGACAGCAGTTGCAAGAATCCCGAACGGATCAGCGGTACGGCTTATGATCCGGACGCCTATTACAATCCGGAAGCCCTGCCGCTCCAGGTCAAGCTGCCGCCTGCTCCCTCCGCGAAACCGGGTCGGCCGAAAGGACGGAAGGCGAAACCGGGACGCTATACCGCAACGGCGGGCAAGGCGGCCGAGGTGTCCGGAAAACGGCTGGAGGACGAAGGAATCCGTTATGAGCCGGGCCACCATAACGAATATGTCATGCGCACCGGCTACCTCTTCAACCTCTATGGCGTGCCGGAGGCGGAGGCCGTCGCATGGGCGATCGAGGCGTTTGCCGATTATGGCGCGGAGAACGTCGAGAGCACCTTCCGTTCCTGCTACGCGGGAGAGGAGGAGCATGGCTCCGTGCGCCTGCCCCGGAGCGCTGGCGGCAAAGGCAGACGGGAGGCAGACGAGGCGAACAAGCCGGCCGAGGTGGAGGCGATCGAGGCGTTCCTGCTTTCGCAGGCGGAGTTCCGCCACAATGTCATCACGCACCATTGTGAAATCCGCTGGACGGAGGAGGCCGGCTTCCTGCCGCTGACAGACCGTGACGTGAATACGCTTTGGGGGCGGATGAACAAAACGGTGGGACGCGTCTATCTGACGGATATATACAATGTGATACATTCCGAGTTCGTCCCCCTCTTCAACCCTTTCCAATCCTATTTCGACCATTTGCCATCATGGGACGGCGTGAGCGACCCTATCGGCGACCTGGCCGATACGGTGCATGTCAAAAGCGACCAGGCGGAGTTTAGGGACTATTTCCGGAAATGGTTTGTCGGCATACTGCCCGCGCTGCTCGACGATACGGTCGTGAACCATGAGATCCTGGTCCTTATCGGCGAACAGGGGCTTTACAAAACCACCTGGTTCAACTTCCTGCTGCCACCCGAACTGCGCTGCTATTTCTATACGAAGACGAACAGCGACCGCCTGAATAAGGACGATCTCTTTTCCCTTACCGAATTCGCCCTGATCTGCTTCGAGGAGCTCGACGGCATGCGGCCTGCCGAGTTGAACCAGTTGAAGGCGATGGTCACCATGCCTTACGTCAACGAGCGGGCGGCCTACGGGCGCAACAAGGAACGCCATCCGCATATCGCTTCGTTTTGCGGCACGGGCAATAATGTCCAGTTCCTGACCGACCCGACCGGCAACCGCCGCTGGTTGCCTTTCGAGGTGTCGCAGATCCGGGATCCGCATCTGCATGCCATCCCTTACGAGCTGGTCTACAGCCAGGCCTATGCCTTGTGGAAAAGCGGTTTCTGCCACTGGTTCTCGCAGGAGGAGATACGGAAGCTGAACATGCATAACAGCCGCTTCGAAGTCCCCAACCTCGAAGAAGACCTGATCCGTACCCATTTCCGCAAACCGTTCGAGGGCGAGGCGGGTATCTTCGTCACGGCGGCCGATATCCTGGAGCAGATCAGTTCATGCCTGCGTTACCCCCTGAGTCCGAATAAAATCGGGCGTATCATGGCGGGGCTGGAGTTCGAATCGATCCGGTATAAAGGGAAAAGGGGCTATATCGCAGTGAAAAAGACCGGGGAGGATATCGACAGGGAACGGAGATCCGGCGCTTTGGGATTGTGATTTTTTGCTTCCGGCCCGTTTTTTTGACACAATTGGCACATTTGACATAGGGTTGTAGAAATATATATACGCGAGATAAATAATTAATTATTTAATATACCTACATAGGTATATATATACCAGAATATATATTATTACCTATATATAGTTTAGCAACCCTATGTCAAATGTGCCAATTGTGTCAAATCCCGCAAGGTCCGTCTTCCGGCATTTCCATGATTGCCGGCCCGCGTTCCTGCAAACGTCGGCTCGCATTCCTGCAAATGACGGGCGGCAATCATGGGAATGCCGGGCGGTGTGGCAGGGTTATAGCTTCCCGATCTCTTCGGCCGTCTCGATGGCGTCTTCCAGGATCACGACGTTGGTGAGGTGCTCTTCGTAGGCGTGGCGTTCCCCGCGTGTCATGGAGTCATCCTATGGTTCTCCCAGATATTCGAAAATCAGTGCCACCTGCCGGGAGGTGAAGAGCCGTTGTTTCGTGTAGTAGCCGGTCTGTCGCAACGCTTCCGTGAGCGGGCGGTTCAGGCGTATCCAGGCGGCGAGCCGGTTCAGTGCGGCCTGGGAGGTGATCTCCGGTGCATAGGCCTGTGCCAGTTCGCTCTTGCTGTAGGGACGGATTTTCATGATTTTTCTGTTTGATTGTATGGTTATAAAGATACGGAAAAAATCTGGGATACGGAAGTGTTTCTGCTCATGAATCGGTTATATATCTAACCTTATTCATGGTTGGCTCACACTGTCTCATCCTGTCTCCCGATCGCCTTTTGCGCCTGCCGTATCTTTGTCTCAGAGATTAATAGCAGAGAAGTATTCATTTAAAAAAAGTAAGGTTATGCCATTAAATTACAGTATTGTTTTGTTGGGCAATCCGCGTAAGCCGGACGATCCGAAGAAAGCCTACGCCCGTTCGCAGGTCAGCAAGGAGCTTACGTTGAAAGGGCTTTCGCAACGTGTCGCGGCCCAGACGACCGTGAGTCGTGCGGATGTTTCAGCGGTATTGATCAGTGTGGTCGAGAATATGATCGAGGCCCTGCGCGACGGGGAGCAGGTTGATTTCGGCGAGTTGGGCAAGTTCCGTTTGCAGGCGACCAGCCGGGGAGCCGATAGCGCGGAGGTGTTTACTGCCACCAATATCACCGGAGTCAATATCCAGTTCGTTCCCGGCGACGATCTGAAAAAGATCTTCAACGGTATGAGTTTCAATCCCGTACCCAGCCGTGCATCCGTACGTGCCGTACTCCGTGCCGAGAAAGCAGGCGAGACGACGGTCGACCTGTCGAAGAAACCGAACGAAGGAGGCGGGAGCGGAGGCGAAGATGACCGGCCGGGAGAACTTTAAGCAATTGATAATTGACAATTAAAAGCAAGAGAAAAGCGTAGGGCAGGACCCTGCCCCATGCTTTTCAAATCATAAATCATAAATCTCATCATGGAACAAAAAAACGAAAAGAAATCTGTCTGGGGAGTGCTCCTCAAAGTGATCATCGCCGTAGCCAGCGCCATTGCCGGTGCGCTCGGCATAAGCGCCTGCTCGTTATGACGGCGGGATGTTTCTATCAGAATTATCGGGAGGTACGCCTCCTGATAATTCATTGCAGCGCGACGCGCTATGACCGCGATTTCCCGGTGGAGGCCTTACGGGCTTCACACAAGGCGAGAGGATTTGCCGATATCGGCTATCATTTCTATATCACCCGCGACGGCTATCTCCACCGTTGCCGTCCCGTCAACCAGATCGGCGCACATGCAGCCGGGTGGAACGACCGGAGCATCGGCATCTGTTATGAAGGCGGCCTCGATGAGGCGGGAACCCCTTCCGACACCCGTACCTACGCCCAGAAATGTTCGCTGCTCGACCTGCTCCGCCAGCTCCGGCGGGACTATCCGGAGGCGAAGATAGTGGGACATTGCCAACTGAGTCCTTACATCCGCAAGGCCTGCCCTTGCTTCGACGCCAGGGAGGAGTATGCGGGATTGGAAGAGGAAGTGTCAAGAAAATAGACAGTGGTGTCTAATTATTGGACAGTAAGATCGAGTGGTTTCGCTTTTATCTTGTTGACTGTTTGTTGGTTGTGCTATTTGGCATATTTTTTGCTATTTTTGAAATGAAATGACTAAATAATTCGAGTATGAAGACTTTGTTACACAACTTTTCCGGCGCGTTGCGGCGGTTCAGGCTGCCGGTCGTCTTGAATCTGATAGGGATGTCGGTTGCTTTTGCAGTGTTTCTTATTTTGATGATGCAGGTGACGTATGAGTGGGGGTTCGACCGTTTCCATAAACATGCCGATCGCCTGTACAGGTTGGAGATCACACACGGAGAGTCCGGGGCACAAGCCTGCCTGAGCCGTCCGCTGATCGAAGCGTTCACCGCTTCGTCGCCACATATCGAGAAAGGGGCGTTCCTGAACGGGTTTGTCGATAAAGAGAAGATGACGGTCGAGCATAACGGTGAGCGCAAACCGTTTTTGGAAATCCTATACCCCGTTTCCGCTGATTATGCAGATGTATTCGAATTTACCATGATAGAGGGCGAACGCCGTGCCTTGGACATTGCGGACCAGGTATTGATCCCGCAGAGCATGGCCCGGAAATTCTTTGGCACCTCGTCTGCTTCGGGCAAGGTAATCACCGGCGAAGGCTGGACCGCCACCGTCGGCGGCGTCTATAAGGATTTTCCGGATAATTCGATTGTCAGGAATGCGGTCTATCGGAAAATCCCGGACAGCTACGGCAAAGGTGGCTGGACGCAGAATAATTTCGAATGCTATGTTCGCCTCGACCGCGCGTCGTCTGCCGACGGCCTCGTCGACAACTTCAAGCGTAACTTCCATCACGAGCAGTTGACTTGGGAAACGATGGACCTGCGGTTGACCGCCCTTCCCGATGTCTATTTCGAGACGGATTGCAGTTTTGACACCCAGAAACAGAAAGGCAGCTATGCGTTGATGCGTTTGTTGTCGGGCATAGCCTTGTTGATCGTTGTGATAGCCGCTATCAATTTCACCAACTTCAGCAATGCACAGGTCCCGATGCGTGTGAGGAGTATCAACACGCAGAAGGTGTTGGGAGGTTCTGTCGGGATGATCCGCTTTTCGTTGGTTTTGGAGGCGGTCGGAATTTGCTTGTCGGCTTATCTGTTGGCGCTGTTTTATGTGTATAATCTATCGCTGACTTCGTTTGCTGATATCGTGGTCGGCGGCCTTTCTCTGAAAGGCCGGCTTCCGTTGGTTGCCGGTGTAGGGGTGTTTGTCATCCTGATCGGGGTGGGGGCGAGTTACTGGCCTGCACGATATATCACTTCGTTTCCGCCAGCCTTGGTGCTGAAAGGCAATTACGGTTTGTCCCCGAAGGGAAAACTGCTGCGCAATGGCTTGGTGTGCCTGCAATTTGTCGTGTCCTTTATCTTGATCATCGGGGCTTTGTTCGTGAATCTGCAAAACAGGCAAATGCTTCGTATGCCGCTCGGGTTCGACAAGGAACAGGTGGTCGTGGTCGATCACCTGACAAACAAATTGCAGGGGCAACCGGAACTGATCCGGCAGAAGCTGGAAGGAATACCGGATGTCGAGTCAGTCTCTATGGTTTCGCACCTGATCGGAACGACGGATAATTATGCCCGTATGGGGCGCTCGCATAATGGCGAAATGGTCAATTATCTGCTGGTTCAGGCCGATCCTTCTATTTTGGACGTATTGGGTATCGAACCGACTGCCGGGCGCAATTTCCAGCCGGAAGACAATCTTGGCGACGGTGTCTATATCTTCAACGAGATGGCACGTAAACAATACGGCTTCGAACCGGGTGACCTTCTCTCGCTGGATATGACCTATGACGGGGGTGAAACCCACCTGAGGGAGGAAATAGCCGGTTTTATGCCGGACTTGAAGTACAATTCCTTCAAAAGTATCACGGAACCGTTTGCCTTCTATGTCGGCAAGAATCGAATGGTCGGTGCACTTTCCCGGTTGATGATCCGCACCCGTGCCGGTGCCGACTACGAAGGCTTGAAAACAGCACTTGCCGCATCCCTCTGCGGGATAGACCCCGATTACCTGCCGAGCCTCAGTCTTTTCGATGAGAAGCAGGACTACCTGTATGAAAAGGAGCTTCGGGCCGGCCGGCAGATCACCTTCTTCAGCTTGGTGACGGTTTTGATCTCCCTGATCGGGGTGTTCGGAGTCGTGATGCTCGAAAGCGAATACAAACGCAAGGAGGTAGGCGTCCGGAAGGTTTTCGGTGCAACGGTTGGAGATTTGTTACGTCTTTTTAATAAGATGTATTTGCAGATCACGGCGGTTTGTTTCGTGGTGGCTGTTCCGGTCGCTTACTATGCAATCGTCCGTTGGCAGGAAAGTTTTATATATAAGGTCAGCCTTTCGTGGTGGCTGTTCCTGTTGGCGTTTGTGTCGGTGACGGCTATCACGCTGTTGACCGTATCGGTCCAGAGTTGGCACGTGGCGAATGTGAATCCGGTCGACAGTCTTAAAAGTGAATAGATGTGACAACTGAATATGAAAACGATTTTACGAATTATGATGCAGGTGAATTATGATTATACGTTCGATCTCAGTCACCGATCTGCCGATGCTATCTTCAGGGTGGATATTGTGCCCGGAAACAAAGGGTCACAGGCCATTATCTGCCGTTCGTTCGCACAGGCGTTTACAGCATCTTCGCCTCTTATAGAGGAAGGATGCCTTTTGAGTGCTTGGACCGATAGCCGTTTTTCTATATAGAAAAGGGCGGACGAGCTATAAAGAAGATGCGTGGAACGTGATCCCTGGAGTCCTGAAAGTGTTCCGTTTCGATATGCTCGAAGGAAGCGAGCGGTCTTTGGATGAGCCCAACAGCGTAGTCCTTCCAGAAAGCATGGCGAGAAAGATCTTCGGTGACGAAATCATCGGTTTTATCCCGGATATCAAGTTTGCCTCTTTCCGCCAGGAGGTCACTCCGATGGCGTTCTATCTCTGGGGAAAATATCAGTGGGGGCAGGAAGGCAATTATTATGATGCCGCCTATGTGAAGTTCAAGGCCGGAAGTGATCTTCGTGCCGGGATGGAGCACGTACGCGAATCACTGGAAAAGTTCGATTCGGAATATCCTTTTGTTGTCCGCTTCTATAGACGAGGTTTTGCAGCGTACCTACGAAAAGGAATTGAAGATCGGCTCCTTGATCACCTTGTTCAGCCTTGTCGCTATCTTTATTTCGATCGTGGGCGTGTTCGACCTTGTCGTGTTCGAGAGCGAGTACAAGCGGAAAGAGATTGCCGTGCGCAAGGTGTTGGGATCGACGACGGGAGAGATCTTGTATAGGTTCAACGTAAGCTACTTCTGGATATTGCTGATATGCTTTGTTTTCGGTGCTCCGGTCGCCTGGTACGGCATGCACCGTTGATTGGAGAACTTCGCCTACCGTACGCTGATGTACTGGTGGGTGTTGCCGCTGGCTTTCCTGACCGTAGGCGTGATCACGTTTCTGATGGTGACATTTCAGAACTAGTGTGTCGAGAATGAGAATCACCAAGTCTATGGCCACTTTTTCCAGATTATGAAGTAGGGTATATGCCCGTTTCTCCCCGAAATTGGTCTTGGTAACCATTACTGTCTGATTGTAATTGTTGCCAATGCTTTGGAACTGGTGGTAGAAATTGGTCAGGTGGATGTCATAGTCCATCGTCGCCTTATCGATTTTCACGACCTTAATTTCCTTATCCAAAAGTACCGCTTTTATGAATCTTGCACGGTAAACCATGCCTGATTTCTGAAACAGAAATTCAAACTGGGCGTTTCCCTTGTGAGTTGAATTTGATATCGTAACGATACACTGCCAGGCCAGTTTTCGGCTTTCTGCCCGTACTTCGTTCTTCTTTGTACTGTTTTCTTCCATACGCATTGAGTTTTTCAGTTTCTGATTTTCCGTCATGGATTTCCGACTTTGGAGGAAATCTCTCCCGAGCCTTTAGGCGAGTGGCAAGTTATTTTGGGCTGTCCGACTTTTTGGACAGCCCCTTCATTTCCCCTGCATGAAATCCCATGCTCTATTTTAATCGGTCTGCTCGGTTGTCGCTCACGCACTCTATTCGTGCGGCGATTTCCTTTTCTATCGTTCCTATCCATTCTTCTCCGACACCGGCCTCCCGGCCGTATTCCGGAAAACGCAAGATGATGCCTATGGCCTTTTCTATGAACGGTTCTGCAGCCTTTATACCATACCGGCGGGCTACTTCCAGCAAATCCTCCGCTGTAATGCCCTCCGTCTTGTTGTTGACTGTCATGCTGTGGCGGTTGACGTAATACGGTGCGTCCGGATCGACCGAGAACGTGTAGTCGTAGGCCGGAGCAACGTGCCAACGCCCGTCATCGCCCATCAGGAAGCTGAAATTCTTGTTATGGTCATCGACGTTCCCGCCCAGCACG
>ERZ836358.913-NODE-913-length-32837-cov-13.436368_pt1 | contig 32837 bp, 22 predicted proteins | sample MGYA00519942_ERZ836358 | MGnify/ENA primary metagenome ERZ836358 (study PRJEB31850, sample SAMEA3708798) | human gut metagenome | biome: human gut; feature: human-associated habitat; material: faeces | place: China | collected 2014 ...
TCTTCTCCTTGCTGGTGTAGAAGCCGGTGCACTCCAGAACGACATCAACGTTCAGCTCGCCCCAGGGAGCATCCTTTGCGTCCTTAACAGCATAGATCTTGATCTCCTTGCCGTCGACGATGATGGAATCCTCAGTAGCCTCGACAGTGTGCTTGCCTTCGCCGATCTTGCCGCAGAAGGAACCCTGAGCAGTGTCGTACTTCAGCAGGTGAGCCAGCATCTTGGGGCTGGTCAGGTCGTTGATTGCAACGACCTCGTAACCCTCAGCATCAAACATCTGACGGAAAGCCAGACGGCCAATACGACCAAAACCATTGATAGCAACTCTAACAGCCATGTTAATAATACCTCCTAAATGTTCTTACCCTTTTCATCGGATAATCTCACGGTATCTTTATTGTAGTCCAAAACGCGAAAAGTTTCAAGTGTCTGCTAAAAAATTAACAACTCGTTTGTTCACTTTTTGGCTTTTGTATGATTTTTGTCCCTTATCTGGGCCGGTTTTCAGCAATTCAGCCAACAGAGTGCTGGCCTTTACTTCTTTCTGGCCGCAGGCCCTGCGGTGCGCACGGTGCAGAACACGCCCAGCGTCCCAAGGCAGGCTATGCCCAGACCAAAAAAGATGGAGGGCAGCGCCGTGAGGACGAACTGTGAGGGCATCGCCAGCGTCAGGGTCTGGGGCAGCTCCCAACAGAAGCCGAGGACAAAGGCTGCCAGACCGGAGGCGCACAGGGCTTTTCCATCCGACGTTTCGGGCAGCCAGAGCGCCCGCACCAGACGGGACAGAAAGACGAGCATTCCCAGCAGCACCCAGACCTGCGCCGTGGGTGAAACGCGGTGCCAGCTGGAGCTGTTCTCCATGAAGCGGCTCAGAACGCACCAGTAGAACACCAGTGTGCCCCAGATGCCGGAGGCCATGCTCTTTGCGGGCGGCTGCCAGTCCTTCCGCAGCCAGCTCTTCGCCAGCCGGGCCAGCCACTGGCCACACAGAATTTCCAGTATCGCGCGAACAAACGAGCCTGCGCCAGTCATTCCAACGGCGAAGCGCAAAAATCCTGCGGCAGTAAAGAATGCCCCTGCCATCGCCGTGACGATGCCGGACGGTTTGCAGTGGTCCTGCAAGTTCTTCGGCTCACAGGCCAGTTTCCGGCCCGCAAATAGGCTCACCAGCACCGCGATGCCCAGCGCAGCATACCGCAGCCAGACCGAACCGGCGATGCACAGGCCGCTTTCCAGGTCGGTCCAAAAGCCCAGATCCAGGCCCCGGCCAAGGGCCAGTGCCGTTCCTACAACAAAAACAAGTGTGAGTAATGGATTCATCAGCGTTCCTCGATCGGTTTATATTTCTGGCGCACGCCCAGATACTTGTAGGCGGGCCGGATGATACGGTTGGCGAAGACGACCTCCTCCACGCGGTGGGCGCACCAGCCCGGCACACGGGCAATGGCAAACAGCGGGGTGTAGATGTCCTCGGAGATGCCCAGCATGTTGTAGATCAGCCCGCTGAACAGGTCCACGTTGGCGCAGACGGGCTTCGTGCTGCCCTTTTCCTCAGCGAAGATGCCGGGGGCCAGCCGCTCGATGCTGCACAGCATGTTGTACTCTTCCTCAAAGCCTTTCTCGTAGGCCAGGTGTCTGGCGCGGTTCTTCAGGATGACCTCGCGGGGGTCGCTCATGGTATAGACCGCGTGGCCCATGCCGTAGATGAGGCCGGAGCCGTCGCCCGCCTGCTTACGGAGGATGCGGCGGAGATACTCGCGGACCTCATCGTCATCGTCGGGGTGCTCGACATGCTTCAGGATATCCTGCAGCTGGCGGTTGACCATCAGGTTCGCACCGCCGTGCTTGGGGCCTTTCAGTGCGCCGATGGCCGCCGCGATGGCCGAATAGGTGTCGGTGCCCGAAGAGGACAGCACACGGGTGGTGAAGGTGGAGCAGTTGCCGCCGCCGTGGTCCGCGTGGACCAGCAGGCACATATCCAGCAGCTTGGCCTCCTCGTGGGTGAACTTCTGGTCCGGGCGGTAGGTGCTGAGGATGTGCTCCGCCGTGCTCTGGCCGGGCTTGGGCAGATGGAAGAACATGCTCTGCTTATCGTAATAGCGGCGCTTCATCTGGTAGGCGTTGACCATCATGGTGGGCATGCTTGCAATGAGGTTGATGCTCTGGTTCAGGATGTTCTCCAGGCTCAGGTCCTCGGCGTGCTCATCGTAGGAATACAGGCCCAACACACAGCGCTGCATCTTGTTCATCACGTTGGGCGAAGGCGCGTTCATGGTGTCCATAAAGCCATCGGGCAGTGCGCGGTGCTCGGCCAGCAGCGCACAGAAATCGTCCAGCTGGGTCTGGGTGGGCAGGCTGCCGAACAGCAGCAGCCAGATGACCTCCTCAAAGACGAAGCGGTCGTTGCGGTAGGCTTCTTCCACGATCTCCTCGATGTTGACACCGCGGTAGATCAGCTTGCCGGGGATGGGGATGACATGCCCCTCCTGGTCCTTTTTGTAGCCGACGACGTCGCACACGTTGGTCAGGCCTGCCAGCACACCGGTGCCATCCGGATTGCGCAGGCCGCGCTTGACCCCCAGCCGCTCGCTGGTCTCCGGGTCGATGTAGTTGTTGGCAATGTACTCTTCGCAGAGTGTCCGCATCGTCTGCGGGTCCAGCGTTGCCACTTCTGCATGTTGATAGTTCATGCGCAGATTCCCCTTTCTGTTTCGAATTTCTTATACCTTTCCCTGCCATCCGCGCTGATGGCACATGTCTATCATAGCGCTTTTGTGAAATAAATTCAAGAAGAAGATGAAATCTGCGCTTTTTCTCCGCGTGTTCCTGCTACACTGGCCCAAACGAAACTGCCTGTCCGGGAGGGACTGCTATGAAACGTTCCTTTTTTCTGCTCTGTGCCGTGCTGTTCGTGCTGGGCAGTCTGCTGCCGCTGGCCGGATACCGGCTGGCCAAAACCGTGCTGGGGCCTTCGGCACCGGCGTCGTCCGCCGCGGCCCCGGAACCGGAAACGCCCGATTCCGCCTCTCTGCCGCCCTCCGACCGGGACAGCGAGACCTTCCTCATCGCCGACCAGAGCGATGGCGCGGTCGTGTCGGTGCCCCGCCGGGACTACCTCATCGGGGCCGTAGCGGCGGAAATGCCCATCACCTGGCCGGACGAGGCGCTGAAAGCCCAGGCCATCGCGGCCCACAGCTACGTGCTCTACTGCCGGGACCACGCACAGGACCACGCCGCAGGCTGGCTCACCGCCGACCCGGCCCGGCGGCAGGGCTATCTGACCGATGCCGTTCTCCGCAGCTATTGGGGCACGGCCTATGAGGCCAACTACGCCCGGCTCTCGGCTCTGGTGGATTCGGTCCTGACGCAGGTGCTCTACTATGAGGATGCCCCCGCCGGGACCAGCTATTTCGCCATCTCCAACGGGCAGACCGAAGCCAGCGAGAACGTCTGGGGCACCGCCGTCCCCTATCTCATCCCGGTGGACAGCAGCACCGACCAGAACGCCGACAACTACATCTACACTGTCTCGTTCTCTGCCGCACAGCTGCAGCAGCTCCTGACCGGGCTGGGCCTCACGCCCGACCTCTCCGCGCCGGAGGGCTGGTTCGGGGATGCCTCCCTCACTCCCTCCGGCTACGTGGCCTCCCTGCCCGTCTGCGGCCAGACCGTGACCGGCCCGGCGCTGCGGAAGACGCTGGGCCTGCGGAGCGCCTGCTTCACGGTGCAGTATCAGAACGGCAGCTTTTTCTTCACCACCAGAGGTTACGGCCACGGGGTCGGGATGAGCCAGTGGGGAGCCAGAGCGCTGGCCGAGCAGGGGCAGACGGCTTCGCAGATCCTCGCCCACTACTTCCCCGGCACCCAGCTGCGGCAGTGAGCCGCGCCGACAAAAACCGCCGTGTGCATCTGATCTGCACCCGGCGGTTTTTCGGTATCTTTTACTGGAACAGACTGTCCAGCCAGCTCAACACGCTGCTCTGGGTCGTCTTCTCCGTTGTGGGGGTCTGTTCCACCACGGTGGTCTCGGTGGCCGTCTCCGCAGCCGTCTCCTCGGCCACGACTGCGGCCTCCAGCTCTTCCAGACCGACGCCGTCGTCGTTGGCGTCGGAAGTGATGTACCAGTAGCAGGACGCCCCAGCGATCGAGATGCTGGCGCTGGACAGCGGCACACGGCCCGCAGAGACGCCATTCGCCGGGTCTGAGCAGTAGAAGACGCCGTCTGTGTAGTCGGTCAGCAGCACCGCGTGGGGCTGGCTGCGGTCATACAGGACGATGCCCTCCGGGTGCTCCTGCAAGATCCGGATGAGGGCTTCGGTCTTGGCCGCCTTGCCGGAAGGGAGAGTGGCGTAGCCAACGTGCATCGCATTGTATGTAAAACTGTGGGACAGACCGCCGGCCCACGCCGTGCTCTTGATGCTGTTCTCGGTCACATCGACCCAGCCGTCCAGACCATCGAGGTAAGCGCGGCGGCGCAGCATCATCGCAGCCGAAGCCAGTGTGCAGGTGCCGCCCCGGCTCTGCTTGAAGTAGAACCCGGCGTCAACGTTTAAGTCCACAGCCAGAGCCGCAGGCAGAAGCGTCATCATCAGCGCCAGCGTCATGAGCAGCGCCGACAGTTTTTTCCATGCGTGATGCGGTGCAGTTTCCACGTTGTTCCATCTCCCTTGAATCGCGTCGTTATTCACTGCCGTAAAGTATACCAGTTTGTTACTCTTTTGTAAACAGTTGCTCGGCTTTTTTCTCATATTTTACACGCTTTGGTCACAATTCAGGAGCAGATTGCACAAAAGGCACTTTTGTCTGTTGTGGTTTTCGTACAAAAGTCTGTTGGTTCTTTCCGTTTTCTTTTTGTGCAGATTATGGTATACTTTCAAGCAGGATCAACGAAACCGAAACTTTGCAGGAGCAGGTAGATATGAAAGCAACCATCGTCATCCCCAACATCAACGGCAAGGGCTGGCTCAGGGACTCCATCGAGTCCATCTATGCCCAGACCGAACAGGATTTTGAACTCATCGTCGTGGACAACGGCTCCACCGACGAAAGTCTGGAGCAGGCCCGCAGCTATTGCACCCGCCCGAACTTCACTCTCATCGAGAACGGCCGCAACACCGGCTTCTCCCATGCGGTCAATCAGGGCATCGCCCGCGCCAAGAGCGAGTTCGTGGTGCTCTTCAACAACGACGCCTTCGCCGAACCGCAGTGGCTGGCGGAGCTCATCCGCACCGCCGAGACCGACCCCCGGATCTTCGCCGTGCAGAGCCTGATGATCCGCCACTTCGACCGCGAACTGGCCGACGACGCCGGGGATTACGTCACCTGGATGGGCTTTGCCTGTAAGACCGGCGACGGCCGCCGGGCCAGCCGCTACACCAAAACGAAGCGTATCTTCTCGGCCTGCGGCGGCGCATCACTCTACCGCAAGAGCATCCTGGACGAGATCGGCGGCTTCGACGAAAACTTTTTCGCCTATTTTGAGGACGTGGACCTCAGCTGGCGCGCCAACAATGCGGGCTATCAAAATGTGCTCTGCCCTGCGGCCAGATGCTACCACATCTGCGGCGCCAGCACCGGTGCCGTCAAGTACAATGCCTTCAAGAGCCAGCAGAGCGGCCGCAACAGCATCCTGCTCCCGCTCAAGAACGAGCCGCTGCTCATGCTCCTGCTCAACTTCATCCCGCTGGCGCTGGGCTATCTGCTCAAGTGCTACAAATTCCACAAGCAGGGCTTTGGTGAGGCCTGGGACAAAGGGATGCACGAGGCCTTTGCCCTGCTCCGCTCCGGCCAGCTCGGCAAGCGCCCCTTCCGCCTGAAAGACCTGCCCAACTACATTCTGATGGAACTTTGGATGATCTGGAACATGGTGCCGTATCTGTGGTATCGGCTGGTCATCGTCCGGTTCGACCTGAAATAATTTTGATACAAAAAAGCACCGGAACCTTCCGTTATAACACCCTCAAGCACATCGTCAGCAGTTTCCTGGTGGAGACAACCGTGTGAAGACGGGCCGGATGTGAGGGGATAAAAAGAAAAGCAACCCAAAACCCTTCGATTTCGAGCTGCTTGCAATGCCGGTGGTGGGGGTCTCCCGCGCACTGAGCAACAGCCCGCAGGGCTGATTGCTCCCCTGCTGTGCAGGGTCGTGCTGTTCGACCCGCTCACACGCCGCAGATAAAAAGAAAGCCCCCCAGACAAGCTGGAGGGCTTCCTTTTTATGCCGGTGGTGGGGGTCGAACCCACACGTGTTATTAGCACAAGGGATTTTGAGTTTTTATCCTCATCTTCCATCTGGTGTCATCCAGTGATATCTAGTGATATCTGGTTCCCACTGTGCAAAGGCAAAATTCACGCCTCAACGAACAATAATTTGAAATATCCACGATTTTTCGATGCGTTTTTCCTCTACTCTGTTTTTTCGGTTTGGACCGCCCAAATGGAAATTGGAGGGATGTTCAGGAGGGATGCAGGGCAAAACGCTCCTCTGCTTAGGCACAAAACGAAAGGAAAGTCAAGGATAATGAATCAAAATCAAGCAAAAGAGTATTATAAAAAATTATTTGTGAACTATCCTGATGTGCTGTCTGTCGAAGAAGCAACAACTTTACCAGAAATTCAACTGCGCCCGCCCGACGGATTATCATGGGCACAGCCTGTCGGTCAGCGATGTGATCATGCTGAATCAGGACGGAAAAATTTCGGCGCATTATGTGGACAGCATCGGCTTCAAGGAGCTGCCGGGGTTTCTGGATAAAAAGCCGGAACGCACCTCGGTTTTGCAAACGCTCAAAGAGAAGTGCGACGCCCCGGAGTGCAACCCCGCCGCCTGCCGGAAAGCGAGGGATGCCCATGAACTTTGACCATGAAGAACTGATGCTGATGATGCTCTACAACACTGGCTCCCGGCTGGGGCTGATGCAGGAACTACGGCTCATGCAGTGTTACCCGATGCCCGATGAAACCGCCCTGCGCGAACTGTCTGAAGGTGTTATCGAAAAACTGAAGCTGATGACCGATGCGCAGTTTGCGGAGGTTGAGTTTCCTATGGACTGATTTTTGCCGCCTGCGGGCGGCGTACATAGAATTTTTCATTAAAGAAAAACAGCCGTTTCCGCTTAAATAAAGAGAAACAGCTGCCTTTTTCAAAAATTTGTTGTCACATGGAAATCCAGCCAAGAGTATTGGCCACTGAACTGATCAGAATGATTGCTGCGAAGACAGGGCAAAGATAGCGAATCATAAAGTTGAAAATCTTTTTGCGGCGGAACGGCTTACCGTCCATTGTGACTTCTTCTTCGATTTTTTCTACGCCGATGACACTGGATACCAGCACGCAGGTGGAAATGGCGGCGATGGGCATCATAACAGAGTTTGTCAGAAAATCGAAGAAGTCCAGAAACTGCATCCCGAACACCGTCACCCCGGCCAGCGGGCCGTAGCCAAGCGCGGACAGACTGCCTAAGACAACCATGATAATACCAATGCAGGCGGTAGCCATCTGTCGGTTCCAGCCGAGTTCATCCTCAAAGGTGGAAACGGCACTCTCTGTCAAGGCAATGGAACTTGTAACAGCGGCAAAGAGAACCAACAGGAAGAACAGTACGCCTACAACATGGCCGAACCCCATACTCTCAAATACTTTGGGGATGGTGATGAACATCAAAGAAGGGCCTGCCTGCAGGGTGTTCGGGTCACCGCCAGAGAAGGAAAATACAGCAGGTATGATCATCAGACCGGCCATGATTGCAATGGCAGTGTCAAAAATTTCAACATTTTCTGTGGATTCCTCAATGGAAACATCCTTTTTCATATAGGAGCCGAAGGTCACCAGAATGCCCATGGCAATGGACAGAGAGTAGAACATCTGCCCCATGGCGGTGACAACAGTCATCCATGAAAAGTTTGCAACGTTGGGAATCAGGAAATACTTGACACCGGCCAATGCGCCCGGACGGGTGACCGAGTAAATCGCAATGACAACAGACAAAACCACCAAAACGGGCATCATCAGCTTAGACACTCGTTCCACGCCATTACGGACACCGGCAAAAATGATGGAAAGCGTGAAAACCGTAAAGATGAGAAAGCATACCTCAGCAGACAGGCCGCTGGAAATAAAGCCGGAGAAATAGCCATCCTGTGCTAACTCACTGCCGTGTCCACTGACATAGGCGGAAAGATAACGGATGACCCAGCCACCGATGACCGAATAGTATGGTACAATCAGAATGGGAATGATGGCATTGATCCATCCACCAAACTTCAGCTTGCCGCTCTTGCCAAATGCTCCGAAAGCGCCGACCGGGCTCTTTTTGGTCATGCGGCCCAGCGCGGTTTCTGCCACGATCATGGTGTAACCAAAAGTAACGGCCAGCACAATGTACACCAGCAGAAAAATACCGCCGCCATATTTTGCGGCCAGATACGGGAAACGCCAGATGTTGCCAAGACCTACAGATGCGCCGGCAGCAGAAAGAACAAAGCCGATCTTACCGGAAAAGGCGCTCCGTTTGGGATGCTGTGAATCCATAGTAACACACTCCTATTCTTTTTTTCCTATCCAGAAACAGGATTAGTGTACCATATATCTTAAAGAGATACAATACATCTACCTGCGGGCAATCACAAAACGGTTGCCCGCTGTTTTTATGCTCAAAAACGGAAGGAGGCAACAATGTCAAGCAAAACCGAAGAATATCTCGTCCTTGCCCAGCGCACGGCAAACGGTCTGACGCGGTACTGGGAAAGCTGGACGGACTATGGTGTATCACTTCCCTCTGTTTGCTGTTTCAAAACATTTTTCGACTTTTTTTCAAAAACGTCTTGGCAAGGATTTATTTCTATGGTAAACTTTTTATGAAAGTTCATAGGCAAACCCGGCGCAAGTCGGCGACGCAAAGCTATAGGGACCCACCGGGTCAGCCAGTTGCCAGTAAGAAATTGCTGTTTTCTGCTGTCCGTAAATATCGCTTTATGAAGTCAGATGACGCTTTCAGTCATGGGTTCGCCATGCCTTGAAAGCGTTTATTTATTTTCCAGCGGCAGAGTTATAAAAATTAAGGGGTCATGTTATGAATGTTACAAAACGAGCCAGAACTTGCAGGGGTCTGGCAATTCTAATGACGATGCTTCTGCTGACGGCACTGCTGTCTCTTTCGGCAAGCGCAGCAGAAACAGTAAGCCAGCATGAGCGTGTGAGGGTTGGCTTTTTTGCAATGGACGGCTATCACATGATGGACGAGGACGGAAACCGCAGCGGTTATGGCTACGATTTTCTCCGCTTGATGGCGCGCTACTGGGATGTAGACTATGAATACGTCGGCTATGACAAAAGCTGGGAAGAAATGCAGCAGATGCTGATCGACGGCGAGATCGACATGGTAACTTCTGCCCGCAGAACGCCTGAGCGCGAAGAATTATTTGATTTTTCCCGTCCGATCGGAACCAACAATGGTATCCTGACTGTCCGCAGCGATAATAGCACCATCGTTGAGGGAAAATATAGTACCTACGATGGGATGCGTGTTGCACTCCTGCGCGGAAACTCCCGGAACGATGAATTTGCGGAGTATGCACGAACCAAAGGCTTCACTTACAAATCGGTCTATTTCGATTCGGCTGAGGAGATAGCAGAGGCACTTCAGAATGGAACGGTTGATGCCATTGTCACCAGTTCCCTGCGCAAAATGAACAATGAGCGCATCCTTGAAAAATTCGGCAGCAGTGATTTTTATGTGATCGTCAAAAAAGGAAATACCGAGCTTCTGAACCAGGTAAATTATGCAATCGATCAGATGAACGCCGCCGAGGGCAACTGGAAAACGACCCTCTATAACAAAAACTACGAAACTACCGATACCAAAAATCTGGAGTACACGGAAGAAGAAAAGCGTATCATTGCCCAATATTCCAAGGAAAATCCCCTTCATGTTCTGTGCGACCCGACCCGGTATCCCTATTCCTATACAGAAAATGGTGAAGTAAAGGGCATTCTCCCGGACTATTTTCGGAAGATAGCAGACTATGCAGGACTCTCGTATGAGTTTCTTGTTCCTGCGACCAGAGATGAGTATATCGCATATCAAAGCAATAAGGATGCGGTAAACATCAGTATTGATGCACGATTGGATACGGATAATTACGCAGAGACCAAAGAATGGGGATTGACCGCTCCCTATATCACGATGCGAATGGCAAAAGTGACGCGGAGAGACTTTGATGGGAAGATCAATGTTGTCACCACAGTCAATCAGACCGCATCCACATCGATCGAAGATGTGCTGGCACCCGGTGCGGAAAAACTGATGTGCAGTACCCGTCAGGAGATGATGGAAGCTGTCCGCAATGGCAAAGCGGATGCAGCCTTTGTCTACTATTACATGGCACAGGCATTCGTCAACAGCGACACAACAGGTACAATGACCTACACGCTGCTGGAACAACCCACATTCAGTTACCGCATGGTGGTTTCCTCTACGGAAAACCATGCGCTGGCAGGTATCCTGACAAAAGCAATGTACGCAATGCCGGATAATCTTGTTGAAGACCTTGCAACACAGTACACCACTTATAAAGCAACGAATCTGACACTTGCAGATATGATCCGTCTGCATCCGGTCACGGTTGTCGCCATCATCGTATTTATCTCGTGGATGGCGGTCGCAATGATCATTATCGTGAACCGCTTGCGGACACGCAGAAAATTACAGCTTGCAGCCCAGCAGAAAGCGAAAGAAATGGCTGTCCTTGCAGAGCAGGCGCAAGCAGCCAGCAAAGCCAAAAGCACATTCCTTTCCAATATGTCCCACGACATCCGCACCCCTATGAACGCCATCATCGGCTTTACAAATATTGCATTGCATCAGGATTCTGTGCCGGAAATGCACAACTGTCTGAAGAAGATCGAGGAAAGCTCAGATCATCTGCTGTCCCTGCTGAATGATGTGCTGGATCTGAGCCGCATCGAGAGCGGAAAGGTGGAGTTTTCCCCTGTTCCGGCGAATATCACCGCAGTTACAGACAGTGTGATCGAGATCGTGAAGGGGATGCTTCTGAACCGGGAACTGAACTTTGAAGTGCATCGTGAACCGCTGCAAAATCCCTATGTCATGACGGAACCCGTCCGTATCCGGGAAATTCTGGTCAATATCCTGAATAATGCCGTGAAATTTACCAAGGATGGCGGCACCATCCGTTTTGATGCAGGCAACCGTCCGGGAGCCGATGCACAGCACATCGTAATTTGCTATCGGATCAAAGATACCGGCATCGGTATGAGCGAAGAGTTCCAGAAAAAGCTCTTTGACGAATTTGCACAGGAAGAAAATGGCGTACGGACACAGTATAAGGGCACGGGTCTGGGAATGCCCATCTCAAAGAAGTATATTGAACTGATGGGCGGCACGATCACAGTAGACAGCCGGAAGGGCGTCGGTACGACCTTTACCGTAGAGATTCCCATGGAACTGACAAATGCTGAGAAAGTCGAAAAAACAAAGCCGCTTGTACAGCACAATGACCTGAAGGGGATCAAGGTGCTTCTGGCAGAAGATAATGATCTGAACGCCGAACTTGCCACGATTCTGTTGGAAGATTTGGGAATGACAGTAACGCGTGCAGCAGATGGGCAGGAAGTTGTTGATCTGTTCGCAGAGCATCCGGCGGGCACTTATGATATTATCCTGATGGACATTATGATGCCTAAAATGGATGGACATCAGGCGGCAAAGGAGATCCGTGCAATGTATGCTGACCGCCCGGATGCAGAAGAGATTCCCATCATCGCATTGTCGGCAAATGCTTTTTCGGAGGACGTTCAGGCATCTCTGGACGCAGGCATGAACGGTCATGTTTCCAAGCCTCTTAACATGGAAGAAGTAACCAAAGTTATTGAGCGTAACTTGAACAGGCCGTAACTCCAGCGGATCAATACCTACATATTTCCCCCAAGCGGGCGACCACAAAAAGGTTGCCCGCTATTTTTATACCCTAAAAACTAAAGAAGGAGGCCAAAATGTAGTACAAATCTTATGCGCAATTTTCGTATATGGGGTTAATTCTTTGCTTCCAAATGTAATGGGAGTGATGAAGTACATCGGAGCAGCTTATATCCTGTGGCTTGCGATAGGGTAAAAGTGTTCCATAGAAAACAAGTGCTCTTTACGAGAAAAAATCTTGAAACGCTTCTGTTATAATGTTACAATTGTTCTATATAATGGCATATATATTCAAAAAAGCTGCTGACAGCAGAACGAGAATGATATTGCAAGCACCTTCCTGAAATCGGTGAAGTGAAAATAAAGCCAGAATGAGCCGTCTGGGGCGGAGAAAGAGTGGGAAAAATGAAAAACTCTGGAACGAGCGAAACCATGCAGACGCTGCTGCGGAAAAGCGTCTGTGCAATGCTGTGCCTGCTGCTGTTGCTGTCAGTCGTGCTCCCTGTGAAAGCTGCCGCAGAAACCGCCCCTGTAAAGGTCGTCCGCGTTGGTTCGTTTGAGGACACCTTCAACTATTGCAACGAGAAGGGCGCAAGAAAGGGCTACGGCTACGAATTACTGCAGACCTTATCCGGCTATACAGGCTGGCAGTTCGAATATGTGACCTGCGACTGGTCAGACTGCTTTGAAAAACTTGAAAACGGCGAGATCGACATCATGGGCGGTATTTCTTATACGGAGGATCGCGCTGAGGAGATGCTGTTTTCGGACGAACCGATGGGGGAGGAAAAATATTACCTCTATGCCGACCTTTCGCGCGCAGATATCTCCGCCTCTGACTTCAAAATACTGGACGGCAAAAAGATCGGCGTTGTGATGGGAACGGAGCCGGAAGTGATGCTGACCGAATGGGAGGAAAAATACGGCATAAAAACGCAGCACGTCAACATCTCCAACAACGAGGATGTGAAGCAAAAGCTGGCCAATCACGAGATCGACTGCTTTGTTTCGCTGGAAGAATCCTACTGGGCAGAGCTTGGCATCTCGACCATAACCCGCGTGGGAAAATCCAGCATCTACTATGTGCTCAACAAAGACCGTCCGGATCTCAAGGAAGAACTGGACAATGCGATGCACGCGTTGGACGAAGAGGCTCCTTTTTATACGGCGGATCTGTGTAAAAAGTATTTCTCGCTGGATTATAAGCCCATCCTTACGGGAGAGGAAAAGGCGTGGCTCAGAAAGCACGGTGCGATCCGAATGGGCTTTCTGACGAGTGATAGTGGCGTCAGCACCTATGACCCTGCCACCGGGGAGATTACCGGAACAATAACGGACTATATTCAGTTTGCCGCAGATTGTCTGGGAAATCAGGAGCTGGAATTTCAGTTGGTCGGTTATGACGACAAAGAGGCGGAACTCAATGCGCTGAAATCAGGCGAGATCGACATGATCTTCCATTTCGACCAGAGTCCCAATCTGGCTGAAGAATATCGCGTTGCCAGAACCAATACAACGTGGACCGCCAATATGATGGTGGTCACGAACCAACAGCTCTTTATCGAAAACCAAGTGAACCGCGTTGCCGTTCCCCAAAACAAGATCTCCCTAACAAGGTACATTGCGTTTTATTATCCGCAGTGGGAAATCGTGGACTGCGATACACAGGAGGATGCGGTAAAACTGGTCAAGGACGGACAGGCAGACTGTTTTATCATAGGGGTCGGCAGTGAGGCGAAATACAGCAAAAATTATGGTTTTTACAGCGTTCCGCTGCCCAACCCTGCCAATTCCTGCTTTGCGGTCAAGAGCGGAAACCGCAGCCTGCTGTCCATCCTGAACAAAACGATCAAGGCAATGCCAGCCAATATGCTTACCAGCTCTCTGGCGATGCATAAGAGCTCCGCGCGGAAGGTTACCCTGAGCGATTTTATAAAGGATAACTTTGTCATGGTGCTGCTGGTCGGCAGCATTGTGGTTGCAGCCATTCTGCTCACGATCCTGAAGCTGCTGCGGAAGGCGCGCAAAGCCGAAGCTGCTGCAAAGAAAGCCGCAAACGATACGCAGGAGCTGAATGCAAAATTGCAGGTCGCTGTGGAAAACGCGGAGAGTGCGAACCGCGCCAAATCCACCTTCCTGTTCAATATGTCGCATGATATCCGCACACCCATGAACGCCATTATCGGTTACGCAGATCTTGCCTCCCGGCATCTGGACGACCCTGCAAAGCTGGAAAAATACATGGAGAACATTCAGGTGTGCGGACAGAACCTGCTGATGCTGCTGAACAATGTTCTGGATCTTGCCCGCATCGAGAACGATAAGACGGAGATGGAGTATTCTGTTTCGGATGTCGATAAAGATTTCCGTAATTGCATTGCCATGTTCCGGAATCAGGCAGACAGCAAGGGGCAGACGATTACGGTGACAACACAGCTGCAGTATCCGTATGTCTATGTGGATATTCCGCACCTGACCGAGATCTGCACAAACCTCGTCAGCAACGCGGTCAAATACACGGGAGCCGGCGGCACGATTTGCTGCGATATCACGCAGAAGCCCGGCGAAAAAGAGAGCTGGTGCAATATGGTGATCACGGTTGCCGATAACGGCATCGGGATGTCGCAGGAGTTCCAGAAGCACATTTTTGAACCGTTTGAACGGGAACGTACATCCACCGTCAGCAAGGTGGAGGGCAGCGGCATCGGGATGGGCATCGTGAAAAAGCTGGTCGGGCTGATGGGCGGCACCGTGGCAGTGGAGAGCAAGATTGGTGTTGGCTCCACGTTTACCGTCACCATTCCCTGCCGCATTGCGTCCGAGGATGAAACACAGGCGAAACGAGAAACAAACCCTTCGGATCAAAAGTGCCTGTGCGGTACAAGGATCCTGCTGACCGAGGACAACGACCTCAATGCGGAGATCGCCACCGAGCTGCTGCAGGAAGAAGGCTGTACGGTAGACCGCGCAAAAGACGGCGTGGAATGCGTGGACATGCTGGAAAAGGCTGCGAACGGAACGTATCAGCTGATCCTTATGGACGTTCAGATGCCCGTGATGAACGGCTACGATGCGACAAAAAAGATTCGGAGAATGGACGATCCTCAAAAAGCAAATATCCCCATCGTCGCCATGACGGCAAATGCATTTTCCGAAGATAAGCAGGTGGCGCTGGACGCCGGGATGAACGACCATATCGCAAAGCCGATCAATATGAGCGTTCTTGTGCCGACCCTGCGGAAATACCTTTGATGCGGACGGAAAGTCATCGTATATAAGAATGACCCCTAAGGCAATACCGCCGGGGAGCCTTCCCGTTTTTAGGAAGGCTCCCCGGCGGATTTTTGTTTATATCGCGGCGATTTTGGTTTACAAGGCAACAGACACCGCAGCCGATACCGAACGGCACGTGGAACGGCACACCGCAATGTGCGGTTTCCTTTATGGCGTTCTGCGGCTCTGCCTTAGTTGGGCGCGGTACTCGGCGGGGGTGATGCCGTACAGTGCGCGGAAACTCTTTAAAAAGCTGCTGTAATTTGCAAAACCGCTGGCGGTGCAGGCGTCCAGTACGCCGGTGCCGTCGGCGAGCTCGTTGCGGCAGTGCTGCATACGCAGGTTGGTCAGATACCCGTGTATACTTTCCAGCGTGTACTCTTTGAACACGCGGGACAGGTGCTCCCGGCTGGTGTAGGTGTACTTTGCCAGCTGGGCCACGGTCAGATGCGGGTCGGTGTAGTTGGCCTGAAGGTAAGCAACCGCCTTGGCGACGAGCAGACTGGTGGCCGAGGGCGGCGGGGCATTGTGCCGCCGGGTCACAACTTGGCTGATCAGCAAAATCAGCTCCGTGACTTCGCAGCATTGCACGGTATCGCGTATTTTTTCATCGAGATACACGGTCTGGGCCATCCGCTCCAGCAGACCGCGGAAGTCCCACTGCGTGACGGCGTCAGTGTCCAGAATGACAGGATCGCCCGACCAGACATGCCGCGGCAGGCCGCTTTGCGCCCAGGCACGCTCCCAGATGCCGGGAGCTATCTGCACGACGAGCCGCTCCGAGGTCGTGTCCGTGATGTTGAACTTGCCGGAGTGGTACATCTCGCCCGGGAACAGTATCAGCTCCCCCAGGTGCAAATCGTAGACACTGCCGTCGACGGAGTAGCGCACGCTGCTGCCCGCCACCGGCAGTATCATCTCATAATACGGGTGGGAGTGGACCACCGACTGGACATTCTCCCGGTTTGTATACAGGCCCACGACAACCTGACCGTCCTGCAGGGCGGCACTGGCATCCTCCTGCGTCAGAATGGAATCCACGTAATGCGGCATTTTTTGCAGGATCATGAGCGACTCCTCCTGTCAAGGCAACACCGCACAATTCCCGCCTAATGGCTTAAGCACCGCTCCGGCGGCTGCGGCACGGCATCTGCGTTGCCAAAATGCTCGATAATACACAAAGTATTATCTGCGCTTTTGGCTTAGCATCTGCCGTGCCTCGCTCGCCGTATCGGCACTTAGAATTATGCGGTATTGCCTTAAATTTTGTCTTTGCCACGATTATATCACATTTTGCGACATTTGCATTACAAATACGGAAGAAATTTTGAGAAGGATTTGTTATTATAAAGGCGAAGAAGGGCACAATGCGCAGATTGAACAAAATATATTATACAAATTTGTACAATATGCACATTGTCTGCCAAATAACAAGTTCCACCATTCAATTATACGCAAAATAGAAAGGAGAAAATCTATGAAAGTGTGCTACACCGGCGGCGCTGTCAAGGACTGCGGAAGCTATTATTCCGTAGCCACCAACGCTGTAGAGCTGCGCATCTGGTTCCTGACCGACGATATACTGCGCATCCGCGCGGGCTTTGACGGCGACTGGGATGAAGCCTCCTACAGCCTGACCATGACCGCATGGGAGTCCCGCACCGACGAGCTGATGAAGGACTGCCGCAAGCGCGTCCAATCCGCCGCCGCAGCCCTGACCGACGGCGACAGGCAGGCCGTTATCCAGGGTGCGCGTCTCAAGGTCGTCATCGAGAAGGCACCGTTCCGCATCATGGTCTATGATAAGGACGGCAGCCTGCTGCACGCCGATATTCCCGACCTGGCCTACCGCGAGGACAGCAACCACCGCCGCATCCACGCCAGCCAGATCGAGGCCGACGACTGCTTCTACGGCTTCGGCGAGAAATCCGGCGAGATCAACAAGGCCGAGAAATACATGAATATGGCTCCCGGCGACGCCATGGGCTACAACGCCAAGGAGACGGATTCCCTCTACAAGCACATTCCGTTCTATATCCGCCTGAACCGCGGCACGAAGCAGGCTGTCGGCTACTTCTACCACAATACCGCCGAGTGCGATTTCAACATGGGCCGCGAGAAGCGCAACTACTGGCACCGCTACTCGTCCTACCGCACCGACGCGGGCGACATTGACCTGTTTTTGATCGCAGGCCCGTCCATCCGCGAGATCATCGAGCGCTATACCGACCTGACCGGCAAGAGCGTCATGCTGCCGAAGGCCGCGCTGGGCTACCTCGGCAGCTCGATGTACTACCCCGAGCTGCCCGAGAACAGCGACGATGCCGTGCTGGACTTCATCGACACGACCCGCGAGGAAGGCATCCCTGCCGACGGCTTCCAGCTGTCCAGCGGCTACTGCGCCGTTGAGACCGCCGAGGGCATCAAGCGCTGCACCTTCACATGGAACCACAAGCGCTTCAAGGACCCGGCAGACTGGTTCGCCCAGATGGAAAAGCGCGGCATCGTTGTCTCGCCCAACATCAAGCCCGGTATGCTGCTCGTCCATCCGCTGCTGAACGAGATGAAGGAGAAGGGCATGTTCCTGCCCGCCTCCGACGACAATGCAGGTCTTGACGGTCTGGCTGTCGGTACCTGGTGGGGCGGCCCCGGCCTGTTTGTGGACTACACGAAGGAATCCACCCGTCTGCACTGGAAGCAGTACATCAAGGACGCGCTGCTGAAATACGGCTGCCGTTCCATCTGGAACGACAACTGCGAGTATGACTCTCTCGTTGACAAGGACGCAAAGGTTTACTTTGAGGGCAAGGGCAGCACGATTGGCACGATGAAGCCGGTCATGAGCAACCTGATGTGCCAGCTGTCCAACGAGGCCATCGAGGAGTATGACCCCGACTGCCGCCCGTTCTCGGTCTGCCGCTCCGGTCACGCCGGCATCCAGCGCTATGCGCAGGTCTGGGCCGGTGACAACCTGACCTGCTGGGATACCCTGAAATACAACATTGCCACGATCTTGGGCATGGCGCTCTGCGGTGTGTCCAACCACGGCTGCGACATCGGCGGCTTCTTCGGCCCCGCGCCGGAGGGCGAGCTGTTCGTGCGCTGGGTGCAGAACGGCATCTTCCAGCCGCGCTTCTCCATCCACTCCACGAACACCGACAACACCGTCACCGAGCCGTGGATGTACAGCGACAAAAAGCAGTACATCAAGGACGCTATTGACTTCCGCTATAAGCTCAGCCCGACGCTGTATTCCCTGATGGAGCGCGCGCATGAGAACGGCCTGCCCATCTGGCAGCCGACGTTCAGCGTTTTCCAGAACGACCCGGCCACCTACGATGAGGGCGTGGACTTCATGTTCGGTGATTCTCTGCTGGTTGCGAACGTCGTGGAAAAGGGCCAGACTGTCCGCCCGGTCTACCTGCCCGTGACCGAGAACGAAAACGAGCGGTTCTACGACTTCTACACCCGCGAGGAATACGCCCCCGGCCAGACGATTGAGGTGCCGGTTGATATTGCCAGCATCCCGCTGTTTGTGCGCAGCGGTGCCATTCTCCCGATGAGCGGCAACAAGCTGCACAACCTGATGACCGAAAAGACCACCGCGCTGGACATCCTGATGGCCCCCGATGTGGATTCCGAGTTCACGCTGTACGAGGATGACGGCCACACGAACGATTACCGCAAGGGCGCGTATCTCAAGACGAAGATCGCCGTCAAGGCAGGCGTCAAGACCGTCGTGACCTTCACGAATGAGGGCAGCTACGAGACCGCCGTCGAGAGCATGTACCTCGATATGATCCACCGCGAGAAGTCCCCGTTCTATGTGCAGGTGGACGGCAAAGAGCTGCCGCACTTCCTGCACCGCCGCAAGTTTGAGGAGGCCGAGAGCGGCTGGTACTACAGCCAGCGCCTCAAGAGCGTCCAGATCAAGTACCCCAACCCCAAGAAGGATCACGAGGTACTTGTCTCGTTCGAACAGTTTGATTTGATCGGGATGTAACCCAGCTTCTTGCCTCCCCTAGCAGGGGAGGTGCCCCGTAGGGGCGGAGGGGTTGAACCTTGCCGCAGCCCGAAATATTTCGGGTAATGGCACGGTTCTCTCCCCCAGCCGCTGCGGCGGCAGCCCCCTCTCAGAGGGGGCCAAGGGGAAAACGGCATACATACAAGAAGGAGAAATACTATGTTCAAAAAATTCGCAGCATTGGCTGCTGCGGCTGCGCTCAGTCTGGGTGTTATGACCGGCTGCGGCGCGTCCGGCACCACCGCCGACTCCACCGGCTACAGCGCTGAGAATCCGCTGGTGCTGACTCTGGCCCACGGCCTGTCCGAGACCCACACTGTCCACATCGCCATGACCCAGTTCGCGGACGAGGTCGCTGAAAAGACCGATGGCCGCATCCAGGTCAAGATTTTCCCCAACGGCCAGCTCGGCAGCGAAAACGAGAACCTTGAGCAGCTGCAGGCCGGCGTTATCGCCATGACCAAGGTTTCTGCACCCGGTCTTGCTACCTACAACGATGCCTTCAACACCTTCGGCCTGCCCTATATCTTCAACGATACCGATGACTTCTACCATGTCATGGACTCGCAGGAGATGCAGGACTTCTTCCTCTCCACCGGTGACGACGGCTTTGTCACGCTGACCTATTACACCTCTGGCGCACGCTCCTTCTACACGAAGGATCGCGCCATCCGCACGCCCGCCGACCTGAAGGGCCTGAAGATCCGCGTGCAGGATATGAAGAGCCAGACCGACATGATGAGCTATCTGGGCGGCATTCCCGTCGCCATGTCCTACGGTGACGTTTACACCTCGCTGCAGACCGGCATCATTGACGGCACCGAGAACAACGAGACCGCCCTGACCACCGGCAAGCACGGCGAGGTCTGCAAGGTCTACTCGGTGGATCAGCACGCCATGATCCCCGACGTCCTCATCATGAGTGAGAAGGTCTGGGAGACCATCAGCCCCGAGGATCAGGAAATCATTCTGGAGGCCGCCCACGATTCCACCGATGCCCACAAGGTCATGTGGGACACCGCTGTGGAGGAGGCCGTCAAGGAAGCACAGGAGACGATGGGCGTTGAGTTCGTCTATGACGTCGACAAGGAAGCCTTCCGCGAGGCAACCCAGCCCATGATCGAAGCCTACGAGGAGCAGTATCCCGGCGTCAAGACGCTGCTGGATACCATCGACGCCGCAAGAGGGGAGGAGTAAGCCATGAAAAACACCTTTGCTGCCATCAAATTCTGGATGGACAAAATTTTGAGCATTGCCTGTGCCGTACTGCTTACCTTTATGACGGTGCTGGTTCTGATTCAGGTTTTCTCCCGCTATATCCTCAACAGCCCCGTGGCTTTCACCGAGGAGCTTGTCCGCTACAGCCTGATCTGGACCGGCTTCATCGGCGCGGCCTACGCCTTCTCCACCCGGGAGCACATGTCCCTGACCCTCATCCGCGACAAATTCACCGGCAAGGCGCACACCGCCCTGCTGGTGGTCATAGATGGTCTGATTCTGCTGATGGCCATCTTCGTATTCACTATCGGCGGCTTTAAGCTGGCTGTCTCTGCCAGCCGCGAGTTCTCGGCCCTGCTGGGTATTCCCCGCAGCCTGGTTTACTCCATCGCCCCGATTTCCGGCGTGTTCATCGTCCTGGCGCAGATCATCAACATCTATGAGGACGTCACCGGCGAAAAAGTTGAATCCAAGGAGGGTGCAGACAAATGAGTATCACCATGACCACCGTTATCCTGTTCGCCGTGTTCGGCGTGCTGCTGTTCCTCGGCGTGCCTATCTCCATCAGCATTGTGGCGTCGTCTATCGTGACCGCCATGTCCACCCTGTCCTGGGACCAGATCACCTTTATCACGATGCAGAAGATGAACTCCGGCGTGGAGAGCTTCTCGCTGCTTGCTGTGCCCCTGTTCATTCTGGCCGGCAACATCATGAATAACGGCGGTATTGCCAAGCGCCTGGTCAACTTTGCCCAGCTGTTCGTCGGCAAGATCCCCGGCTCCATGGCGCAGGCCAATATCCTGGGCAACATGCTGTTCGGTGCGCTGTCCGGCTCCTCCGTTGCTGCCGCATCCGCCATGGGCGGCTGCATCAGCCCCATTGAGGAAGAAAACGGCTACGACCCCGCCTACTCCGCCGCCGCCAACATTGCCTCCGCCCCCACCGGCCTGCTGATTCCCCCGACGTCTGCCTTCATTGTCTACTCCACCGTCGCGGGCGGTGTCTCCATCTCCACGCTGTTCATGGCCGGTTACATTCCCGGCATCCTGATGGGCCTGTGCTGCATGGTCGTTGCGTTTATCGGCGCAAAAAAGGCTGGCATGAAAGCCACCGGCATTGACCACAGCCAGAGCATTGCCAAGACCGTCTGGGACGCCGTGCCGTCTCTGCTGCTGATCGTCATTGTCATCGGCGGCATCGTCTCCGGTATCTTCACCGCCACTGAGGGCGCAGGTGTCGCGGTTCTCTACTGCCTGATTCTTTCCATCGTCTATAAGAGCATCGACTTCAAAGGCTTCCTTGGCATCCTGCTCAACTCCGCCAAAACGTCCGGCATCATCCTGTTCCTGATTTCTGCCTCCTCTGCCATGTCCTTCGTTATGGCCTACTCCGGCATCCCGGCAGCCATCTCCAACGGCCTGATGAGCCTGACTGAAAACAAGTACATCATCTTCCTGCTCATGAACATCATCCTGCTGGTCATCGGCATGTTCATGGACATCACCCCGGCCATCCTGATTTTCACCCCGATCTTCCTGCCCATCGCCACCAGCTTTGGCATGACGGAGATCCAGTTCGGCGTTATGCTGATCTTCAATATGTGCCTGGGCAACATCACCCCGCCGGTCGGCTCGGTTCTGTTCGTCGGCTGCGGTATCGGCCATGTCTCCATCGAGCAGGTCACGTCCAAGTTGATCCCCTACTTTGTGGCACTGGTTGCCGCCCTGCTGGCCGTCACCTACATCCCGGCTCTGTCTCTGGGCCTGCCCAGCCTGATGGGCCTGATTTAAATATTGGCTGATTAAAATAGTACAGCCCCCGCCAAGCTCTATGAGTTTCTGGCGGGGGCTGTGCTGCTTTTTTATTCCTTCGATTAAGTCGGAGAGAGCGTATTCCACCCGCGGCGGCACTTCGGGATAGACGGTACAGGTAATGATCCCATCTACGGCGGCTGCAACTGCGGCAACTGCCACCTGAAATATCTTGGAAAAATTGGACGATTCGCTCGTAAAAGGTTGACGCGGCTGCGTTCGGGGGTATATCATATTTGTATAGATCTTTGCGCGGAGGGAGGAACGCACGATGATCCGAATCGGCATTGTGGACGATGAAAAACAAGAAAGAGACCAACTGAAACAGGCACTGGCGCGGTTTGGCGCGGAGAACGGCACAGAACTGAACGTACAGGAGTTCGACTGTGCGGCAGTCTATCTGGCGGCGCAAGACCGTGATTTTGACATTTTATATCTGGACATTGACATGCCACAGATGTCCGGCATGGAACTGGCCGAAAAAATCCGGGAGACAAATCAAGACGTCATCCTCATTTTTTGCACGAATTTGCAGCAATTCGCGCTGAACGGGTACAGTGTCGGGGCGCTGGGCTTTATTGTAAAGCCGATACAGTGGTACTCCTTCCATATGTATCTGACGCGGGCGCTGAAGGTGCTGCAAAAGCGCGCCGGTCAAAAGACTGCGCCGCCGCACATTGTCGTCAAGGACGGCACCGTGACGCGGCTGCTGGATGCAGCAGAAATCGCCTATGTGGAGGTGCGCCAGCACGACCTGCTGTACAACCTGTGCGGCGGGGACGGTAAGACCGAGATCATCAAAAACCGCGGTTCGATGCAGGAAATCGCGGCGCAGCTGACGCCCTACGGCTTTGTACGATGCAGTGCCAGTTATCTTGTGAACCTGCGCTGTATCACGGCGGTAAGCCGTATGAATGTCTATATCGGCGGGGCGGCACTGCCCATCGGGCGCACCTACAAGGACGCCTTCACCGAGGCATTCTCTCGATATATGGCAAAAAAGGAGTGGGAAGACCCGTGCCGGTCATAAATTGGATACTGAACCAGCAAATCCAGCTGGGTATGATTCTATGCGCCTGCCTGTTTGTCCCGTGGGGGCAGCGCCGCAGCTGCTTCGTTCCGCGGTTGGCGGCGGGTGTATGGGTCTTTCTTGCGCTGACGGACACCCTGGCATTCCTGCCGCTTTGGGCAAAATTGCTGCTGTATACGACGCTGCTGTTTGACCTGATATGGTTCAGCTTTGACTGCAGCCCGCTGCATGCCCTGTTTTATACAACCTGTGCCTACGCGGTGCAGCACATTGCCAGTAAGCTGGCCTATATGCCCATTTTTTGGCTGATTCAGCATGGGCGCACGGACAGGCGCGTTGACTTTGTCATTCTGCTTTTCAGCAACCTTGTGGTCTGCCTGGTCATCTACCTGCTGTTCACCCTGCGCATCCGGCGCGGGTGCCTGCTGTTTGACAATGTCAAGACCGTGCTTTACTCCGGCTTTTTCCTGATTGCCGCGGTCTACCTGAGTGTTGTGCTGGAGGATGTCCTGGACAGCAGCGCAGAGTCCTACCCAACCGCCTATCTGGCGCTGAATGCGTTCTGCATCCTGTTTGCCATCACGATTCTGGCGCTGGAATTTTCAAATTGCAGCATCAAGAGTCTGGAACACGAGAATGAAATGCTGGCGCAGCTGCTGGAATGTGACAAGCAGCAGTATGAGCAGGCAAAAAAAGACATGGAAAAAATCAACATCCGCTACCATGACCTGAAACAGCAGTATTCCCGCGCCACGGATGAGGAACGCGCCCGTCTGGAAGAAGAGATGAACAACCTGAACCTGCGCTATTTCACCGGGAATAAGGCGCTGGACATCACACTGACCCAAAAGTCGGCACTCTGCGGGCGGGCAGGTATTCAGCTGGTCTGCTCGGCAGACGGCAGCTGTCTGGAGAATATGAAGCACTACCACATTTACTCCCTGCTGGGCAATGCGCTGGACAATGCCATTGAGTGTCTGACGCAGGTAAGCGATGCGTCTAAGCGGGTCATCACACTGGACATCAGCCGCTGCCGTGACATGGCGGTCATCCGCGTGCAGAACTACACCCCCGCACCGCCGACGCTGCGGGACGGCGCTATCGTCACAACCAAACAGGATACCGAGGAGCATGGCTACGGCATAAAAAGCATCAAAAGCATTGCCGAGCTGTACGGCGGCACGGCAGACTGCTTTGTGGAGGACTCGATTTTTTACCTGGTGGTCACCTTCCCCTGCGGGAAAAGCCAAAAAGAAACTGCATAACCCAAAAGCGACTGCCGAAAGGCGGTCGCTTTTCTTCTTTGTCATTTGTGCCGTGTTTTTTGACGTTTACGCCAACTGCATTGACCCGGTCAACGCTTCCCTTTATGATAGCTTTGTGAAAAAGATACGAAAGGCTTCTGCAAAAGGGAAATGCGCAGCCCTTGGCAGCAAGCGCATCGGATCATTCATCTGTGACAGTTTAGGAAGGAGAAAAACCTATGGCACAAAAGGAAACCTCAAGCAAGTCCCGCCGTTGGCTGGGCTTGTCCGGCGCGGCTGTGCTGGTGGCCAACCTTGTCCTGACCGGAACGACTATTGCGTTCCAGCAGGAAGGCGAAGTCAACCATGCACTCGGCATCGAAGGCGCTGACGCATCTTACGGCGGCACGGAGTTCTCCGCTGACGGCACCCTGTCTGACGCAAGCTACGAAAAGTACATCGAAGCCGCTTATCAGTTCTGTGAGCAGGAAGAAGAAGAGGGCAGCGTGCTGCTCTACAACCGCAACAATGCCCTGCCGCTTTCCGAGTCTGAGCGCAACGTCACGGTCTTTGGCCGCGGCAGCATCGACCCGGTGTTCCGCAGCACCGCAGGCGGTTCCTCCACAAACCCGGATTACCAGAAAACCCCCGTTGACGCCCTGCAGGATGCCGGCTTCAACGTGAACCAGACCGTGCTGGACGCCTACGCTTCCGCCGCCGCGCCGAAAGAAAGAAGCGTTTCCAGCGTGGGCGAATATGACCCGGCGCTGTTCACCGGCAGCGTCACCGACTCGTTTGCGTCCTATGGCGATGTCGCGTTTGTTACGCTGTCCCGCTTTGCCACCGAGGGCAACGACCTTGCGATGGTCAACGACGAGGGCAAGCGTATGCTGGAGCTGGACGACAACGAGAAGGCGATCTTCCAGAAAATCAAGGACTCCGGCAAATTCAAGAAAACCGTCGTCCTGCTGAACTCCGTCTTTGCGATGGAGATGGACTGGCTGGACGAGTACAATGTTGACGCTGTGCTGTGGGTCGGCAACCCCGGCTTCTACGGTATGCCCGGCGCCATCCGCGTTGTGACCGGTGAGGTCAACCCCTCCGGTCACACCACCGCCACCTTTGCCGCCAACTCCCTGTCCGCGCCCAGCGCCGAAAACTTCGGTCTGCACGCCTACAACTACGGCAGCAAAACGCCCCGCGCGGCAGGCGACAGCTTTGTCAGCTATAACGAAGGCATCTACGTCGGCTACCGCTACTACGAGACCCGCTACGAGGACACCATCCTCGGTCAGGGCAACGCCGATTCCACGGTTGGCACCAAAGCCTCGACCGACGGCTGGAACTACGCCGAGGAGGTCTGCTTCCCCTTCGGCTACGGTCTGTCCTACACGAACTATGAGTACAGCCTTGACAAACTGGACTACAACAGCGACACCGACACCTTCACGGCGACTGTCACGGTGAGCAATACCGGCGACAGGGACGGCAAGGCTACGGTGGAGCTGTACGCACAGACCCCCTACACCGACTACGACAAGCAGAACAACGTCGAAAAGTCCTCGATCCAGCTGCTGGGCTATGACAAAATCGACGTGGCCGCAGGTGCATCCGAGACTGTCACGGTCGATGTGCCCGGCTACTTCCTCGCGTCCTATGACGCCAACGGCGCGAAGGGCTACATCCTCGATGCGGGCGATTACTACTTCGCCGTCGGCAACGGCGCACACGAGGCACTGAACAATGTGCTGGCCGCCAAGTGCGGTGACGCCGTTGCGGGCAAGCTGATCGATCAGGACGGCAATGTCGTCACCGGCAACACCGCCGCCGTGGCCACTTGGACCGCCCCCAACACCGAGGTCGATACCCAAAAGTACCGCAACTCCCGTTACAACAGCGATGTGGAAGTCACGAATACCTTCGACGACGCTGATGTGAACTACTGGGCGAACGACGACGAAAAAATCACCTACCTGTCCCGCAGCGCGTGGGATACGACCTACCCCACCACGCTGGAGACCCTGACGGTCAACGATAAGCTGTACGACGGTCTGAATATGCAGACCTACGTCAAGGCAGCCGATGCCAAGAGCGTTTCCGACTTCAACCTCGGCGTGGAGCTGGATGAGAAGATCAACTTCAGCGATATGATCGGCGTCGCCTTCGACGACCCGAAGTGGAACGACTTCCTTTCTCAGCTGACGCTGAGCGATCTGCTCATCAACATGGGCGACTCCAAGGGCATCAAGGCTGTCAAGGCTGTCAACAAGCCCGGCTGCACCATCGTCGATGGTCCCGAGGGCATGAACGGTCAGTTTAAGTACGGCGACCGCCGCAACTGCACCGGCTGGGCTACGCTGCCCATCGTCGGCGCAACCTGGAACCACGATGTTCAGACCCGCTTTGGCGAGATGTACGGCGAGGATGCGCTGTATGCGTCCATCCCCATCGCCTACGCGCCCGGCGCGGACACCCTGCGCTCTCCCTACTCCGGTCGTACCTCGGAGTATTTCTCCGAGGACGGCGTTCTCAGCTACTATGCTGCCAAGGCCGTTTCCCACGGTATGCGCAACAAGGGTCTGATCGGTACGGTCAAGCACTTCTTCCTGAACGAGCAGGAAGCCGGTCGTCAGGGCATCTCCACCTTTGCGAACGAGCAGTCCATCCGCGAGATCTATATGCGCGCCTTTGAGGGTTCTCTGGCTGAGGGCGATTCTCTCGGCGTTATGACCGCTTACAACCGTATCGGCGTTATGTACGCTGCCGCCAACCAGGGCATCCAGCACATCCTGCGCGACGAGTGGAACTACGGCGGCTACATCATCGACGATGCGCTGACTGCGTCCGAGTATTCCTCCGCCCCCGAAATGCTGATGGCAGGCAACAACATCTTCTGCCTGGATACCGCCCGCCCGAACGAAATCGAGAAGCTGATCACCAGCACCGATGACGGCGACCTGCTGCAGAAGGTCATTGATTCCAACCATTATCTGTACTACATTATGCTGCAGTCCTCTATGGGCGGCTCCGGCGCGGAGGACGTTGTCGTTTCCGACGCAGCCCCGTGGTGGCAGACGACCCTGCGCGCTCTCGATGTTGTGTTCTGCGCACTGGCCGTTGCCGCTGTCGTGATGTATGTGCTGCACACCTACACGGACGTTTTCTCCGAGGAAAAGCGGAAGAATCGTGCCGCCAAAAAGAATTGATGGAGGTGGAACCTGATGAATAAAGGCTTGAAAAATAAAGGGCTGGGCAGCTGGTTCTGCCTTGCCGCAGCGCTGGTCGCGCTGATCACCGGCATTGTATTCCTGCTCACACAGGCCACGGCTGCCCCTCTGGGTCACTCCGGCACGATGGCCGGCGTGGTGCTGCTGGTCGGTGCTGCCGCTTCGCTCGTTTTCTTCTTTGTTTCCGTTCCGTTCAGCGCACTGATTCAGGCGGTCATTTATAACATTGCCCTGTATCTTGTCGTTGTGCAGCTGTATTTCGTCTTTGCCGACGTCATCAACCATGTCACCTTTGCAGGCGGCAACGCCGGTCTGTGCGTGTTTTATATGGTCGGCACGTTCATTGCCTGCCTGCTCAGCGTGATCGCCTGCTTCTGCAAGCAGACGAAAACCGGCGAGGCAAAAGCCACCGGAAAACAGTTTGCTGCCGCCGGTGCGGTGGTTGTGGTCGCTGCGGTCTGCGTGGGCGGTTTCTCCCTGCAGAGCAGCAGCCTGCCCTCGAACGGCGATGCGGAGGTTGCCCCCGATGCGGCGCAGACTTCTGCCGATGGTCCCGTTATGAACTACAACGACAACGAGTTCACCTCCAAGACGCTGGATGACCTTGTTGCCATCCCGCAGGAAACCTGGGAAGCCAAGGAGCCGAACGGGGAAGTCGCCTACTTCTTCGAGGGTCAGTACACCGAGGGCTTCAGCACCATCGTGGATCCGGCGTGTCTTGATATGTACTGCTACACCGACGGTTCGATGTGGGGTTCCTTCAGCGGTCCCAGCACCTCCGTGGGCGGCGACTCTATCTCCCATGTTTACGGCTACTGGTACAACTACGATGAAAACGGCGAGAAGAACTTCGTCATTCATCTGCTGGGCAATCAGGACGCCGACGGCACCGTGCGCCCCACCGATGTGGATGGCGGCGCAGATGCGGATATCTTCGTCTTTGACACCGACCACGGCGTATACAGCATGGAAGCCAGCCTGAGCTATGGCGTTATGGGCGGTGCGTTCACCCGCAACATCAACATCTACGGTCAGCCCTATGCCCCTGCCAAGAGCCTGACGATCAATGCCTCCAACCTGCGCACCTTCTACACGGGCGACATCTTCAACCCCGGCGAGCTGGTTGTGACGGCTACCCGCGCCAACGGTGCGGAGGAGTCCATCTGGGGCGGTCGCTTGACCTTCACCGGTTACGACAGCGACACCGCAGGCACCAAGACCGTGACGGCCTCCTTCCTGGGTGCGACCGCTACGTTTGAAGTGCAGGTCGAGGATCTGGTCACTGAGCAGTACACCGGCAGCTATGAGCTGGTGCAGGGCGAAACGCCCACCGCAACGGATGCCGTGCTGCTGGTGGATTACTCCCACAAGGTCTGCACGCTGACTGCCGCCGACGGCTCTGCCTCCATCACCGGCACGCTGGTGGATGTGCAGGACGATGCCCTTACCATGACCCTGAACGGCAGCGATGCCCTGACGGTGCCCATCACCGAGGGGGAGGACGGCAGCAAGCAGCTGACCATCCCCGCCCACGACGAAATCGTTTCCGGCTGGGGCTACAGCAACACCTACTCCATCAACGAGGCTGTGGTCACGCTGGCGGCAGAGTAAGCGTCCATTGCCCCTGATAAAACATAACGGTACTTGCTGAATAAAAGCCGCGTCTGATGTCTGCTTGCAGGCGTTGGATGCGGCTTTTCTTATGAGAAGGGAAAATATATGCAAAATACAGAACTTTTGCTGAAAGAATTGACCTTGGAAGAAAAATGCGCCCTGCTTTCCGGCGCGGAAACCTTCAAAACGCGGGGTATGCCCCAACACGGCATCCCGCAGATCTGGCTGTCGGACGGTCCCCACGGCTTGCGCAAGCAGGCGGGGGAGAGCGACCACTTGGGGCTGAATCCCAGCGTGCCCGCTACCTGCTTCCCCACGGCGTCGGCTGTTGCGAACAGCTGGGATGCCGCGCTGGGCGAGGAAATCGGCGCAGCCTTGGGCGAGGAAGCCGCTGTGCAGGAAGTGTCGGTGTTGTTGGGACCGGGGCTTAATATGAAGCGCAACCCGCTGTGCGGGCGCAGCTTTGAGTATTTCTCCGAGGACCCGTATCTCGCGGGCAAGCTGGCGGCGGGATATATTCGCGGCATCCAGTCCAAGGGCGTAGCTGCCTGCCCGAAGCACTTTGCCGTCAACAGTCAGGAAACGCGGCGTATGGCTTCGGATTCCATCGTGGACGAGCGCACCCTGCGGGAAATTTACCTGACCGGGTTTGAAATTGCCGTCAAAGAGGGGCATCCCCGCAGCATTATGTCGTCCTACAATCTTGTGAACGGTACCTATGCCAACGAGAATAAGCACCTGCTCATGGAGATCTTGCGCGGTGAGTGGGGCTTTGATGGCGCGGTCATCACCGACTGGGGCGGAAGCAACGACCACGCGCTGGGTGTGAAAAACGGCTCCACGCTGGAAATGCCTGCGCCCGGCGGGGACAGCGTGCGCGAACTGCTGGCGGCGGTGGAAAGCGGAAAAATCACCGAAGCAGACATCGACGCCCGCTTGTCAGAGCTGCTGCCGCTGGTGTTTGATACCAAGGCTGCGCTGGACGCTGCCCCGCGCGAGTTTGATGCGGCAGCCCATCATGCGCTTGCCCGCCGCGCCGCCGAGGAAAGCCTTGTGCTGCTGAAAAACGAGGGCTCTTTGCTGCCGTTGGCGGCGGGCAGCAAGGTGGCTGTCATCGGCGACTTTGCCAAGAATCCGCGCTATCAGGGCGCAGGCTCCAGCATGGTGAACTCGACACAGGTGGATGTGCTGCTGGATAAGCTGATCGACTCCGAGTTGAACGTCATCGGGTATCAGCAGGGCTTTGACCGCCACGGTAAGCCGGATGCTGCTTTGCAGAAATCCGCCTGCGAACTGGCGACACAGGCGGATACAGTTGTTTTGTGCATGGGTCTGGATGAAATCGCCGAGAGTGAGGGTCTTGACCGCAGCAATCTGCGCCTTGCGCAAAATCAGGTGGATCTGCTGCAGGCTGTGGCGGCTGTCAACCCGAAAATTGTCGTGGTATTGTACAGCGGCAGCGTAGTCGAAACGCCGTGGCTGGACAACTGCCAAGCCCTGTTGTACGCCGCCTTAGGCGGTCAGGCGGGGGCGGGCGCCGTTGCAGATGCACTGACCGGCAAGGTCAACCCCTGCGGCAAGCTGGCAGAAACATGGCCGTTGGCCTACGCCGACGTACCCAGCGCCGCCGACTTTGCCACCCGCCGCAAGACTGTGGAGTATCGCGAGGGGCTGTACATCGGCTACCGCTACTTTACCACGGCGGAAAAAGCTGTGCGCTTCCCGTTTGGCTATGGTATGAGCTACACGACGTTTGCGTACAGCGATATGGTTGCCGATGAACAGGGGGTCAGCCTTACCGTAACGAACACCGGCAGTGTGGCAGGAACGGAAATTGTGCAGCTGTATGTTGCCAAAAAGAACAGTGAGCTTTTCCGCCCTGCAAAGGAACTGAAAGGCTTTGCCCGCGTAACGCTTGCCCCCGGTGAGAAACAGCGCATCACCATCATGCTGGACGATAAGGCGTTCCGTTTCTGGAATGTCAAGGCTAACCGCTGGGAAATCGAGGGCGGCGAGTACGAGCTGCTTGTCGGCGCAAGCGTGGAGGACATCCGGCTGTGCGAGAAAATCTCCGTGCATGGAACGGCTACCGTGCATCCGTACGAGGATAGGGACTTGGATTGCTATTATAAGGGCGATGTGCTGCACGTTTCCGATGCAGACTTTGAAAAGCTGTTGGGGCATCCCATCCCGAAAGGCAAAACCAAAATTGACCGCAATCTGACCTTGGGCGAACTGAACCACGCACGCAGCCCGCTGGGCTGGCTTGTCTGGCTTGTGCTGACGATCCTGCTGGATGTCAGCTATAAACGCGGCAAGCCGGACCTGAACATCTTGTTCCAGTACAATATGCCCCTTCGCGCCCTGGCAAAGATGACGAACGGCGCCATCAGCATGGGCATGGTGGACGGCATTGTCATGGAATTGCAGGGCTTCTGGATCCTGGGTCTTGTGCGGGTGATTTATGAAGCGATTAAGAATGTGGTGCTGAATGCGCAGATGGAAAAGCGTCTGCGCGGCGCTTGATGGAGGTTGCATTATGCAGTTTTGGAATAATTTTGCGGCTAAACACCCTGCCGCAGCCAAGTGGGTGCGCGAGGGCGGTCTGTTCGTCATCGTGTCGAACCTGATTACCGTGTTCAAGTATCTGCTGCTGCAATTTCTGCCCGCTGCGTTCAGCAGTCTGCCGGTGGTGGATTTCGGCTGGCCCGGCGTGGATGTGACCCTGTTTGGGGAAACCTTCAAGTGGAACATCCTCGGCTACGATGCCGCCCACGGCGGTCTGCCGTATTTCTGCGCTTACATGATTGCTATGGTGATTGGTGAATGCATCAACTTCCCGATCCAGCGCAATTTCGTGTTCCGCAGCAAGGGCAATCTGGGCAAGCAGATCGCGTGGTATGTGCTGGCTTTCTGCGTCATCACCTGCATCGTCAACTCCATCAACTGCGTATGGGTTGCCGTAGCCGGGCTGCTGGTGCCGGACTTTATTTATAACATCGGCACGACGGTTTTGAACGGCGGCGTGTCTATGGTCATTTTCTTCTTTGTCAACAAAATCATCTTCCCTGAAAGCGGGAAGTGATGGAGAGAATATCACTTTACGAGCGCCGCAGATAACGGATTGCAGTTTTGGATGATGAGCAAGCCCTGCTGATGAAATCCGTCATAGGTGGATTGTCGCCGTGAATTGTGCACGTCTCGTAAGCAATTTGCGCTTACTATTGACCGACTGATACTGACTGGAGTAAAAAGAGCCCGGAGGGCCTTACCAAATCGGTAAGGTTCTCCAGGCTCTTTTTTCTCGCCGGAAAGTACATGCAAATGGGTTGCACAGAATAACGATACAACACGGAAAGGAAGAGAACTTATGATTAGACCAATTCTGAAGGCATAAACGTAAAATGCCTGACAATCATTTCATAACCACCTGCATGGATGGTGCAGCCGAACGGGGATA
>ERZ836358.917-NODE-917-length-32731-cov-12.553342_pt1 | contig 32731 bp, 30 predicted proteins | sample MGYA00519942_ERZ836358 | MGnify/ENA primary metagenome ERZ836358 (study PRJEB31850, sample SAMEA3708798) | human gut metagenome | biome: human gut; feature: human-associated habitat; material: faeces | place: China | collected 2014 ...
GAATAATTGCACATTCGTTTTTAAACTGCGCAAAAATAGTGCGCTTTGTATTGCCTCAGACACAAAAACTCTTAATTTTTTTAGAGAAGGGTTCATTTTTCTGTCATAAATTGCCAATATAAAAAAAGATAAGTTACTTTTGCAATGAAAAGACATTTATAAAATGGCTGACGACTCTATATTTTTAATTGACATAGATAAGATTTTAAAGACGAAAGCAGGGAAGAAATCCAAATACATTCCCCGCTTTGTTACTTCATACTTGAAGCGTATTGTGCATCAGGATGAGTTGAACGTCTTTCTGCATGACTCCAAAGATAAAGTCGGAGTTGAATTTTTGGAAGCTTGTATGGAGTTTCTGGATGCTAAAGTGGAAATTAAAGGTCTGGAAAACTTGCCTAAAGAGGGTAAGTGCACTTTTGTGAGTAATCATCCGCTGGGAGGACAAGATGGTGTTGCTTTAGGATATATTCTTGGGAAGCACTATGGCGGTAATGTCCGTTACTTGGTTAATGATTTGTTGATGAACCTGCACGGCTTGGCGCCGTTGTGTATTCCAATCAATAAAACCGGTTCTCAGTCCAGAGATTTTCCTAAAATGGTAGAAGCGGGTTTTTCTTCTGATAATCATATTATTATGTTTCCAGCCGGACTCTGTTCGCGTCGTCAGAATGGTGTGATAAGAGATTTGGAATGGAAAAAGACTTTCGTAACCAAGAGCGTGGAGACGCAACGCGATGTAGTACCTTTGCATTTTGAAGGACGGAACTCGGATTTTTTCTATAATTTGGCCAACTTATGTAAATTTGTAGGTATTAAGTTTAATATTGCTATGCTTTATTTGGCTGATGAAATGTTGAAAAATCGACATAAAACTTTTACCTTGACCATTGGTAAACCTATTCCCTGGCAAACTTTTGATAAGTCTAAAACTCCTGCGCAATGGGCGCAGTTTGTAAAGGACGTTGTCTATAAACTATAACAGACAAAGGAGAGAGAAATATATATATGGAAGAGATTATTGCACCAATTAACAAAGAAATCCTAAAGGCGGAATTAACAGAGGATAAGCGCCTTAGATTTACTAATAAAAGTCATAATGAGATTTATGTCATAACCTATCAGGATTCCCCCAATGTAATGAAGGAAATCGGTCGTCTGCGTGAGATTGCTTTCCGTGCTGCGGGAGGAGGTACAGGAAAATCAATGGATATTGATGAGTATGACATTATGGAGAATCCCTATAAGCAGTTGGTGGTATGGAATCCGGAAGCTGAAGAAATATTGGGTGGCTATCGTTATCTGTTAGGCGATGAGGCTCAATTTGATGAACATGGAAAACCACTTTTGGCAACAGCCCATATGTTTAATTTCTCCGAAACATTCTTGAAAGAATACCTGCCTTATACCGTCGAACTCGGACGTTCGTTTGTGACGCTGGAGTATCAGTCGACACGTGCAGGTTCAAAAGGTTTGTTTGCTCTTGATAATTTATGGGATGGCTTGGGAGCCTTGACGGTTATCAAACCGAATGTGAAGTATTTCTTTGGCAAGATGACAATGTATCCCAGTTATCACCGTCAGGGACGTGATATGATTCTTTACTTCCTCAATAAGCATTTTGGCGATAAGGATAAACTGATTACTCCGATGAAATCGTTGGAAATTGAAACGGACCCGGAACTATTGAAGAACTTGTTTTGTTATGAATCTTTCAAAGAGGATTATAAGGTGCTTAATACTGAGGTGCGTAAGTTGGGTTATAATATCCCCCCATTGGTAAATGCGTATATGAGTTTATCTCCGACGATGCGCATGTTTGGTACTGCTATTAATTATGGATTTGGTGATGTTGAAGAAACAGGTATTTTGATTGCTGTCAATGAAATATTGGAAGAGAAGCGTGTGCGTCATATTGAATCTTTTGTGAAACAGCATCCGGAATCATTGAAGATAACCTCGGGGGCGCATCCTGTTTTAACGAAATAAGTAATTGTATATACATAGAGAGGCCGTGAGGCCGGACAGGTAATTGCCGGAAGGCAGTTGAAGTATTCGGGCAGGTGTAAACTTGCCCGAATGTCTTTTAGGGATAACCTGTGTCGTTTTTCTCCGATACATTAAAACCACTCAGAAACAGTTGATGATATAATAAGTTGCACATACTTATGCCTTCATGCTCTTGTTTTTTGTTTCTTTTGTCGATGAAAGTAAGATATTCGTTAGTCACGGCTGTGGTTAAGTTTAACCACGGCCGTGACTAACTTTAACCACCCGGGTGAGCAGGCTTAACCACGGCCGTGGCTAAGCAATTGCAATAGGCTTCTATACAGCCGGAAGACTGTTGCCTTTTATTTTGCGGTAAAGGTCGAGCGCGTATACGTCGGTCATTCCGGATATATAATCGAGTACAGCCTGTATTTTTTCATACAAGGTAGGTGCATTCACATTATATTGGCTTGACATACGATTGATAAGTAGCTGTGAATAAGCTTTTTCTGGCGTACGCACTGCATTGATCATCAAGTCGATCAGCGTGCTGATTACCCGGAAACCGGCAAGTTCTATATCCAGCACATCACTCGAACGGTAAATCTTATGAAAAGCAATCTCCGAACAATGCTGGTATGCCTCTTTTAAAGGAGAACCGATATGTTTGATGAGTGACCCTTCAAACTCTCCTGAAAGGATTTCTTCTTCATGCTCTACGAATACCCGGGTGCATTCTTTTATCAATGCTCCGATGACTGAAGAACGAAGATAGGCAATCTGTTCATTAACATCCGTTACAATCCGGCAAATCTCTTCTATTCGCTGCTTTCTTTTGTCATCGAAGAATAAACTATATAACTCTTTTGTCTCGGCATGGGTCAGTAACTTCAGCTTGTGAGCGTCTTCTATATCCATCATTTGATAACAGATATCGTCTGCTGCTTCTACCAGATAAACCAGCGGATGACGGGCGTATCTCAATGGTTCTCCTTCTTGGCTCAGCCGGGTGATTCCCAACTCGGTAGCTATTTTTTGGAAATCGGCTTCTTCGCTCAGAAAGAAGCCGAACTTTGATTTTTTTCCTGCCAGACGTGAAGAAAAAGGATACTTTACAATAGAGGCCAGGGTGGAATAAGTCATCACGAATCCACCTTTACGTCTTCCTTCAAACTGATGCGTCAAGAGCCGGAAAGCATTGGCGTTTCCTTCAAAGTGTATCAAATCATCCCATTCTATCGATGAAAGCTCTTCTTTCAAGGCTATTCCTTTCCCTTCCGAGAAGTAAGTTGAGATGGCTTTCTCTCCGGAATGTCCGAAAGGAGGGTTCCCTAAATCATGTGCCAGACAAGCTGCCGATACGATAGAGCCTATTTCTGATATATGAGAGTCTGCCAGTTCAGGATGTTTCTGCAATAGCCGGCTGGCCACATCATTTCCCAAAGAGCGCCCTACACACGACACTTCCAGACTGTGCGTCAGGCGGTTGTGCACGAATATGCTTCCCGGCAATGGAAATACCTGCGTTTTGTTTTGCAAACGACGGAAAGGGGCAGAGAAAATCAGCCGGTCATAGTCGCGTTGAAACTCGGAGCGGTCGTCTTTCCGTGCTTCGTGCAGCTCTTCCAGTCCGAAGCGTTTATTTGATATTAATTGTTTCCAGTTCATAATTCGGGGTTTATATGTTTGCAAAAGTATAAAATCTCCGTTTAAAAAACTGTAAACGCTTAGATAAATCCATTGAATTGTGTAGATTTGCATCTTATTAGATAAGTTAATTTTGAAAATGAAAGTACAGGTAATCAATAAATCAAAGCATCAGCTTCCCCAATATGCTACCGGGCAATCGGCGGGAATGGATATCCGCGCTAATTTGGACGAACCGATTGTATTAAAACCTTTGCAGCGCTGTCTTGTTCCGACAGGATTGTATATTGCCCTTCCCAAAGGGTTTGAGGCACAAATCCGCCCACGCAGCGGCTTGGCTCTCAAGAAAGGTATTGGTGTATTAAATTCTCCCGGTACTATCGATGCCGATTATCGGGGAGAGATTTGTATTATCCTGATTAACTTTTCGGCGGAGGAATTTACGATAGAAGACGGAGAGCGAATTGCACAGATGGTCATTGCCCGTCATGAACAGGCCGAATGGCAGGAAGTGGAAGTCTTGGATGAAACTGAACGTGGTGCCGGGGGCTTTGGACATACCGGTAAAAACTAGAATAGAATAATGAATAACAGACAAACAACTAAAAGATATTTGCCGCTATTGTGGCTTTGCCTTGTGGCTCTGCTCATGTCGTGCGGAACCATGCGGAAGGCGTCTTCTTCCCAAAAAACGCCGGCAGAAGAGCAGAAAGACCCGCTGACACCCGAACAGCGACGTAAATACGATTATTTTTTCCTGGAAGCACTCCGCATGAAGGAAAAAGGTGACCTTGACGCCGCTTTTGAAATGTATAGCCATTGCTTGGACATTTATCCGCAGGGGGCGGCGACTTTATATGAGATAGCTAAATTTTATATGTTCCTCAATCAGCCTGACAAGGGTGAAAGGGCTTTGAAGGAGGCAGTGGCGGCCGACCCGAATAATTATTGGTATAATCAGACACTTGCTGCTTATTATCAAAATAAAGGGGAGGCGGCAAAAGCAATCTATGTTTATGAAGACATGGTAAGTCATTTCCCAAAACGATTGGAACCATTGATGTCGTTGGTGGACCTTTATAACCGTACCAAAGACTATCAGCAGGTAATCAATACACTGAATCGCCTGGAGGAACGTGATGGAAAGTCCGAGGCTATCAGTATGGAGAAGTTCCGCATGTATTTGGCGATGGACAACGACGAACAAGCGTTTACCGAAATCGAGAATCTTGCGAAAGAATATCCATACGATATGCGCTATCTCACTATCTTGGGAGATGTTTATATGAACAACGGAAAGGAAGAAGAGGCGTATTCCATCTTCCAGAAGGTGTTGAAAGAAGAACCGGGATATGCTCCTGCCATGCTGTCTATGGCTACTTATTACGAGAAGAAGGGAGAAGACAGTCTGTATCAGGCTCAGTTGGACTCTATACTGTTGAACGACAGGGTGGAGAGCAATACTAAGATGAACATCATGCGTCAGCTCATCCTTCGTTCGGAACAAACCGACAAGGATAGTATCAAGATAGCCGGTTTGTTTAATTCCATGCTCGAAAGAAAACAGGAGAATGCGGACATCGCTATGTTGGCAGCTCAATATCTGCTGACCAAGAAGATGGACAAGGAATCCGTTCCTGTGCTTCATAAGGTGCTTGAGATTGATCCCGAAAACATTCCTGCCCGCCTGCAACTTCTGAGTTTCGCCATTCGCGAGCAAGATATGGATGAGGTGATAGCACTTTGTACTCCGGCATTGGAGTATACTCCCGAAACATTGGAATTCTATTATTATCTGGGACTTGCCTACCATCAGAAAGATCAGCCTGACGAGGCACTCGAAGTTTTTAAGAAAGGGGTGAACCAGGTAAATGAGAAAAGCGATAAGAATATCGTATCAGATTTCTATGCCATTATGGGAGATTTGTATCATATCAAGAAAATGAATGTCGAGGCATACGCTGCTTATGATTCGGCTTTGGTTTATAAAGAGGATAATATCGGTGCTCTCAATAATTATGCTTATTATCTGTCGGTAGAACGCGAGCACTTGGATAAAGCGGAAGAAATGAGTTATCGCACTGTCAAGGCTGAGCCGACAAACGGAACTTATCTCGACACATACGCGTGGATACTTTTTGAAAAAGGAAAGTATGCTGAAGCCCGTATTTATATTGATCAGGCCATGCAGAACGAGGGTGACAAGAGTTCGGTGGTGGTGGAACATTGCGGAGATATTTATTATATGAGCGGCGAAAAGGAAAAGGCATTGGAGTATTGGCGACAAGCCGAGAAACTTGCCAATGAACCGCCTCAAGAAGGCAGTGAACCGCGTGACGAGAAGGAATTGAAATTATTAAAGAAGAAGATTGCACAAAAGAAATACTTTGCAGAATGATGAAGCGTATCTATATTTATTTGTTCGGAGCCGTATTGCTGGCATTCGTTTCTTCCTGTTCTTCTACCAAGAACATGAGAAAGAGCGTGTCTATCGGTAATTTGTCGGAAACGGAGTATATGACTGAGGTTCTCAACCGTGCGCCGGCATGGGATGCTTTGACGGCAAAGATGTCAATGGCTGTCGACCTGAACGGAAAGGGAGCTACCAAAATAAGCGGCACTATCCGCATGAAGCGTGATGAAGTGATACAATTGTCTCTTACAGCTCCGTTTATCGGCATCGAAGTGGCGCGCGCCGAAATCTCTCCCGATGGGATATTGGTGATGGACCGCCTGAACAAGCGTTACGTGCAGGTATCGTTTGCAGAGCTTAAGGGGTTGGCAAAGGCAGATTTGGACTTTCACTCCCTGCAGGCATTGTTTCTGAACGAAATCTTCCTTCCCGGTAAGACAACATTATCTGCTCGCGATATTTCGGCATTCACCGTTCATCCCGAAAACGAGCATGCCGTGCTTGAGGTGAAGAACGGAAAGAAGTTTGCTTATCGCTTCCGCACCACAGCTGATGAAGGGTTGCTGAAAGAAAGCCATATCGGACTGGCAGGCACTTCTTACGGATTGCGTTGGAAGTATGATAAGTTCCGTCCGTTGGAGAAAAAACAGTTCCCGAGTCACATGTTTGTTTCCTTTGAAGGAGGCAAGAAGCCCGTCACGGCCACTTTTGACTTTTCCCGTCTGTCTACCGGCAGTGATTGGGAAACCCATACCGATGTGCCCAAGAAATATGATAAAGTTGAATTGCAAGATTTGCTCAAACAGCTCATTAAGAAATGAAACGTATCTTCCTACTGTGTATCGCCTGTTGTTTTCTGAGTGCACTGTCGGCACAGAGCACCCGGAAGATTAGGGAGCTGGAAAACAAACGGAAAGAATTGCATCAGCAGATTGCTGAGTCGGAGACTCTGTTGCAATCTACCAAAAAGGATGTGAAAAGCCAATTGGAAAATCTGGCTCTGCTCACCGGGCAGATAGAAGAGCGTAGAAGATATATCCATACCATCGAAACGGATGTGAATACACTGGCAAAGGAAATAACAACTTTGCAACGCCAGTTGACCGCCTTGCAGCGGGACCTGAAGGAGAAAAAGAAGAAATACGAGGCATCTGTGCAGTATATGTACCGTAATAAGTCTGTGCAGGAGAAACTGATGTTTATTTTTTCTGCTGAAAACCTGAGCCAAACGTATCGTCGTATGCGTTATGTGCAGGAGTATGCCAACTATCAGCGTCTTCAGGGACTTGAGATAGAGCGTAAGCAACGTCAGGTAGTGTCGAAGAAGAAAGAATTGGAACAAACCCGCAAAGCAAAAGAGAATCTTTTAAAGCAAGGAGAAACAGAAAAAGCCAAGCTTGAAATTCAGGAAAAAGACCGTCAGACACTTTTGGCTAATCTTAAGAAGAAGCAGAAAGGAATACAGAATGAAATTTCCAAGAAAAAACGTTCTGCACAACAACTGAATGCACAGATAGATCGGTTGATAGAGATTGAAATAGAAAAAGCCCGTAAGCGTGCTGAAGAGGAAGCGCGCCGTAAGGCCGCTGCCGAAGCTGCTGCACGCAAGGCTGCTGCGGCAAAAGCAGCCGAAGAGAATAAAAAGAGCAGTGGGGAAACTGCCTCTACTTCAAAATCGGGTGTTAAAACTTCGGGAAAGAAGGTGGCACCGGTGGAAAAATTCAATTTGAATAATGAAGATCACCGGTTGTCAGGCAATTTTGAGCGTAACCGCGGAATATTGCCGATGCCTGTCACGGGACCGTATGTCATTGTGAGTCATTACGGACAGTATGCTGTGGACGGACTGCGTAATGTGAAGTTGGATAATAAGGGAATTGATATCAAAGGCAAACCGGGTGCAAAGGCACGTGCAATTTTTGATGGAGAAGTTTCGGCTATATTCCAATACAATGGCTTGAATAATATTTTGGTGCGCCATGGTAACTATATATCGGTTTATTGCAATCTCTCTTCTGTAGCTGTGTCCAAAGGAAGTAAAGTAAGTACGAAAACTATACTTGGCACTATTCATACTGATAGTTCAGGTAATTCGGTTCTTCATTTCCAACTGCGTAAAGAGACAGCGAAGCTGAACCCCGAGCTTTGGTTGGGAAGATAAGTTCCCCGGCTTGTGGCAAGCAGGAATTGCTTTCACACAAAAATCCCATGAATAGGAGATTTAAGTATCTGTTATGTGTGAAAGCACATCGCATCAACTTTTCTGACGGAGGAGAATGTTGTTTCCATTCTCGTCTCGAAAGACCCTGGTCTTTTCTGAAAACTTCAAGGTCTTCTTTTAAAATCTCAAAGTCTTTTTTTAAAACTCTTTGGTCTTTTGAAAACATTTACTTTTCTCTCTTGATAAATAATTCATATTTCTATCGGATACCCCGATTATTAAAATGTTAAACGATTTTCTTGATAAAAGATTGTTTTTGTATTAAAAAATGCATAGCTTTGTTCATCAGCTTCTGTCTCTTAAGAAGAATTGATATGGGATTTATAAAAATGATATGTAATACTATGAGTCACTGGGTACCTATAAAGTATATATCCGAGAAATATCAAATAGATGAAAATTATATTTGTAATTTGATTGTACGGAAAGTTGTTACTTCGTCCCAAATTGGGAGAAAGGTAAAACTGATAGACGAGGATTCGTTTGTTTCCTATTTGGATTTGCATAAAGAGATAGAAGATAAAAAGGAAATCATTGCTCAGCTGCGTGATACTGACAGAATGCTGGATGTAGAATTGAGGGCTTGCAATGAAACCCACGTTGCTTTTGAAGTGCAGCAAAGGATTTTATTCCGTGTCTATCGGGCATTTGTGCAGGCTTTTTCCCTGTTTATCAGAAATGAGGAAGAACGCGGTATCTTTTTGTCGCTCAGTATGGGAGAACGGTTGGATTTGATTGCTTCAAAATATTCTCATACACTTCAGACTACATTGAAGATATACAAGAATACTGTTGACCGTGTTTGCAAAAAGAGCTTTAATTTTATAGAAGAGCAGCGGGGTAATGTGACAAAGCTGGAGAAACTGAATCGGAATATGAGGGAAGTGTGTGCCAGGCTGAGAAATGGGGAGGTGAGGCAACGGGCGAAATGTGATCCCAAGTTGAGGCACAAGGAATGTGAAAGTGCTGAAGTGATGAGGTTGACAAAGTTAAGTACAAAGCTTCGGTATGAATTGTCAAAGGAGAGGGATACGGTTAAAATTTTGCGAATCAGATTGCATGACTTTGAAAATGAGCAACTGCAAAAGACAGAACAAATAAAGAAAGTTCGGCAACAAGAGGAGCAGGAGCAAAAAAAACAACGGGAAGTAGAACTATGGTTGCAAGAAAAACGATTGAAGGCAGAACAACTGTGGATGGAAGAGCTGATGAAAGAAAAGTTTTTGCTGCAGGAACAGTTGAGTGACGAGAAAGTACGGGTAAAGAATATGCAAATGAAGTTGACAGAAGTGGAAAGTGCCTTATCTGATTGGAAGCAAAAATATAGCGAAATGCAGCGCGAGTATCGGGCATACGTTGCTAAAGTGGAAGCCAATGGTTTTAAATACTTGATGATTAATTTGAAGAAATGGATAAAGAATAATTATTTATTATTGCTGCTTGTGGCTTTAGCTGTTTGGGTTATTTACTTACTGTATCAACTGTTTTTTATGCTTTTCTGAAAATGAAATGATACGTTCTGATGGTATAGCGTGTCAAAGCCGATTTTGTTATCGTGTTGTCACTTTGGCACGCCTTTCCTATCATATTAATTATATCACCAATCCGTCCAACAATTCTATATACAGCCCGATGGCTTCTTCTATTTCCGATACCATAATATATTCATCGGCCGTGTGAGAACGTGAGGATTTGCCCGGTCCCATTTTTACCGATGGGAATTTCATTAAAGCCTGATCGGACAAGGTAGGCGAGCCAAATGGAACACGGCCCAACTGAATAGCACGTCTGACAAACGGATGTCCGGCATCAATGTGGGATGAATTCAGACGGAACGAACGCGCTTTGGCTTCACTCTTGATGTGAGTGCTGATTTCATTAAATAATTCTTCGTTGGAATAACATTCATTACTGCGGATGTCTACAACAAACGTGCAGATATCGGGAATGACATTGTGCTGGGTTCCGGCATTGATTTGGGTAACACTCATTTTGACCGGTCCCAATAAAGGAGACTCCTTTGGAAAACGATAGTCACGAAACCACCTGATATCCTCCAATACTTTATATATAGCGTTGTCACCTTCATTGCGTGCTGCATGCCCCGCTTTTCCGTGAGCTGTCACATCGACCACCATCAAACCTTTCTCTGCTATGGCAGGTTGCATCTCTGTTGGTTCTCCTACAATACCCAATGCAATGGGTGGAAGCTGGGGCAAAACACTTTCAATACCGTTCTTGCCTGACACTTCTTCTTCGCATGAAGCCAAAAAGATAAGGTTATAAGCCTGTTCGGTGGTAGATAAATGACGGTAAACTTGAAATAAAGATACTACACTGGCACACGCATCATTACTGCCCAGTCCGTAAATTTTTCCGTTCTCAGCCTTCGGAGTGAAGGGATGTTTGCGCCAGCCGTTCACAGGCTTTACAGTATCGATGTGCGAATTGAGCAAGATAGTAGGTTTGTTCAAGTCAAACATGGGGCTGATGCACCAAATGTTGTTTCCCGAACGGCCTGTCATAATACCGGTCTCTTCAATATAGTTTTGAAGAAAATCGGCAGCAGCTTCCTCTTCTCTGCTCAGCGAAGGGATGCCTATTAGCGAATTCAGCAACGTGGTTGCTTCTGAAGTGTAATATGCTAAGTCAATCATATCGATTTTATAATTATTGTGCGGCAAAGATACGATTTTTGCCCGGTAAAGTATGCTTAAAAGTAGTGATAATTAAGTTATGTATGCAACTAATTTTAAAGACGGGATTCTTGTAACTCTTTGATTGGTCGGGAAAATTAATGCCTGTTTATGATGGATAATTCCAAATTAAACGATAACTTTGCCACGTATTTAAAATAATTTATAATGAGCAATTCCCAATTATCTGTCCTGATTCAGCGTCAGGCTGAGAAATATGGCGACCGTGTAGCCCTGAAATATCGTGATTATGATACTGAAACTTGGGTTCCGGTCTCATGGAAACAATTTGCCGAAACGGTAACAACGACTTCCAATGCACTTCTTGAGTTAGGTGTAGGTGTACAAGAGAATATTGGTGTCTTTTCTCAAAATAAGCCCGAATGCCTTTATGTGGATTTTGGCGCTTTTGGTATTCGTGCAGTGACTATTCCTTTTTATGCCACAAGCTCGGAGGCCCAAGTGCTTTATATGTTGGGGGATGCGGATATCCATTACCTTTTTGTGGGTGAACAGTTACAGTATGATGTTGCCTTCCGGGTGATGTCGCTTGGCACACAATTGAAGCAGATTATTATTTTTGATAAGGATGTAAAGCGCGATAAGCGTGATACCTCTTCGATTTACTTTGACGAATTCCTGAAGTTGGGCAAAGCTCGTCAACATCAGGCGGAAGTGGACAAGCGCATTGCCGAATCGGGTAATGGGGATATTGCCAATATCCTTTATACCAGTGGAACGACGGGCGACAGCAAGGGGGTAATGTTACATCATTCTTGTTATGAAGGAGCTATCAAGGCACACAATGAGCGTTTCCCGCAATTGGGTGACCAAGAAGTAGTGATGAATTTCCTGCCTTTTACCCATGTGTTTGAGCGTGCCTGGAGTTATTGGTGTATTTCTATGGGTTGCCAGTTGGCTATCAATTTGCGTCCGGTGGATATTCAGAAGACCATCAAGGAGATTCGTCCGACAGCCATGTGCAGTGTCCCTCGTTTTTGGGAGAAAGTGTATTCCGGAGTTCAGGAGAAAATCAATGAAACGACCGGACTGAAGAAAAAACTGATGCTGGATGCATTGAAAGTAGGTCGTGAGCATAATATAGGATATGTATGCAAGGGACTTACGCCTCCGGCCTTGCTTCACATGAAATACAAATTTTATGAGAAGACTATTTATAGCTTGCTGAAGAAGACCATCGGTATTGAGAATGGTCGCTTCTTTCCGACTGCCGGAGCTGCCATTCCACCTGCTGTTCAGGAATTTATATTGTCGGTAGGTATTAATATGGTGGCGGGATATGGATTGACAGAGTCAACTGCAACCGTGTCTTGCGAAAATGACTTTGATCATGTGGTAGGCTCTGTAGGGCGTATTATGCCGCATGTGGAAGTGAAGATTGGCGAAAACAATGAGATATTGCTTCGCGGTGTCGGCATTACGCATGGGTATTATAAGAAAGAAGCGGCAACAAAGGCTGCCTTTACTGAAGACGGATGGTTTCATACGGGTGACGCCGGTTATATCAAGGACGGACATTTATTCCTTACTGAGCGTATTAAGGATTTGTTTAAAACTTCAAATGGGAAATATATTGCTCCTCAAGCTATCGAAGCTAAGTTGGTGGTGGACCGATATATCGATCAGATTTCCATTATTGCGGATGAGCGTAAGTTTGTTTCGGCTTTAATCATTCCGGAATATAAATTGGTAAAAGAGTACGCCGAAAAGAAAGGCATCAAGTATGCTTCTATGGAAGAGCTGTTGCAGGACCAACAGATTATCGATTTATTTAAGGAACGAATTGATACGCTTCAACAGCAATTCGCACATTATGAGCAGATTAAACGTTTTACCTTATTGCCCCATCCTTTCAGTATGGAACGCGGTGAACTGACTAATACGTTGAAGATAAAGCGCAATGTGTTGAATAAGAATTATGCTGCCGAAATAGAGAAGATGTACGAAGAATAAAGAATTTGATTCATTTGTATTTTAGGCACGGATTGTACGGAATGCATTGTTCTTTCATTAAAAACAGTGAAATCCATGTAATCAGTGCCTAAATTGTTATATCTTTGCAACTTAAAAGAAAAATTCCTCAAAATGATAACAATAGAGCAACTGAAAGACGTAAAAGAACGTACCGCTGCCCTCGAAAGATACTTGGACATTGAGAATAAACTTGTTCAGGTGGAAGAAGAACAGCTTCGTACACAAGCGCCCGGATTTTGGGATGATGCCAAGAAAGCTGAGGCACAGATGAAGAAAGTAAAAGAGATTCAGAAATGGATTGACGGATATCGTGAGGTAAAGACTTTGTCAGACGAATTGGAATTGTCTTTTGATTTCTTTAAAGATGACTTGGTGACCGAGGAAGAAGTGGATGTCGCTTATTCCAAAGCGCTCACTGCTGTAGAATCTTTGGAGTTGAAAAATATGCTTCGTCAGGAAGCCGACCAAATGGATTGTGTGCTGAAAATCAATTCGGGAGCCGGAGGTACCGAAAGTCAGGACTGGGCATCCATGTTGATGCGTATGTATATGCGTTGGGCCGAAACAAACGGTTATAAACTGAGCATCGCCAATCTTCAGGAAGGTGACGAGGCCGGTATCAAAGCTGTGACTATGAACATTGAAGGCAGTTTTGCTTATGGTTATTTAAAGGGTGAGAATGGTGTGCATCGTTTGGTACGTGTTTCTCCTTATAATGCTCAGGGAAAACGTATGACGTCTTTTGCTTCTGTATTCGTAACTCCGTTGGTTGACGACAGTATTGAGGTAAATATTGAACCGGCACGTATGAGTTGGGATACATTCCGAAGCGGTGGTGCCGGTGGACAGAACGTAAATAAGGTAGAATCCGGTGTACGTTTGCGTTATCAGTATAAAGATCCTTATACAGGAGAAGAAGAAGAAATCTTGATTGAAAATACCGAGACTCGTGACCAACCGAAGAATAAGGAAAATGCAATGCGCCAGTTGCGCTCTATCCTTTACGACAAGGAGTTGCAGCATCGCATGGAAGAACAGGCCAAGGTAGAAGCCGGAAAGAAGAAGATAGAATGGGGGTCGCAAATCAGAAGTTATGTATTTGACGACCGTCGTGTGAAAGATCATCGCACGAACTACCAGACATCGGACGTAAATGGCGTGATGGATGGAAAGATTGACGACTTTATTAAAGCGTATCTCATGGAATTCTCGGGTTCGGAGAATGCGTAAAAAGTAAGTAATTTATTTGTTTTCTCCCGGAAACTTTGTACTTTTGAAGGTCTCAAAAGAGAAAGTTTAATCTTAAAATAAAATATTTATGGGAAAGAATAAGAAAGCTAATCATAGCAAGCACGAAGAGGAGAAAGCAAACAAAATAGTAAAAGGTATATTTATCGCTTTGATAGTACTGGCTCTGATCACTATGGTAGGGTATGCTGTCTATGGATAAAACCGCAAGAAATAACTGAAGTCCTGCCGGAAAATCCGTGCGGGACTTTTTTGTTATATTAATAAGGAAATAAGATGGCACAGGAGATAGAACGAAAATTTTTGGTTGTCGATGATAGCTATAAGCAGGAGGCATATTCGCAAAGTCGTATTGTACAAGGATACATTTGTAGTGCCCGCGGACGTACGGTGCGTGTTCGTATCCGGGGCGATAAGGGGTATCTTACTATAAAAGGGGCTTCTAATGCATCCGGTATGAGTCGTTATGAATGGGAGAAAGAAATATCTCTGCAAGAAGCGGAAGAATTGATGAAATTGTGTGAACCGAGTGTGATAGACAAGACTCGTTATCTGGTAAAAAGCGGAAAGCATACATTTGAGATAGATGAATTTTATGGTGATAATGAGGGTCTTGTTGTTGCGGAAGTAGAATTGAAATATGAGGATGAATCATATGAAAAGCCCCATTTCATCGGACAGGAGGTAACCGGAGATGTTCGTTATTATAACTCATCCCTTATGAAAACTCCATTTTGCAGATGGGAAACATTATAGTTTATTTAACGTAATAAAAGTAACTACATATTATAGTTTGCCTATATTTGCACCAAACAAACACTTTTTTAATATATGAAAGACAACATTCTATGCATCTTTATCATGCTCTTTGTTAGTGTGACATTTAATGCAAACGCTCAAAAAAGTCCTCAAGGGCAGTTCTCAGTAAAAGGAGTTTTAGTAGATTCTTTATCAAATGAAGGAGAACCTTATTCAACCATTCGTATTTCGTTGAAGAGTAATCCGGCCAAACCGGTAAAACTGGCTGTGACAGACACGAATGGAAAGTTTAGTGAACGTCTCGTTTCTCCAGGCACTTATCTGATTAGTTTTTCTTCTGTCGGCAAGCGGACCGTACAGAAAGAATTCACTGTATCTGATACAAAGAAGGTAGCGGACTTAGGTCATATTCAAATGGCAGAAGCAACCGAAATGCTGAAAGGAGTGGAAGTGGTCGCTCAGAAGCCACTTGTGAAAGCAGAAATTGATAAGGTTACTTACAGCATTGAAGATGACCCGGATTCAAAAACGAATTCTACTCTCGAAATGCTCCGTAAGGTACCTTTGGTAACCGTAGACGGGGAAGATAAAATTCAGGTAAACGGAAGCAGCAACTTTAAAGTGCATGTAAACGGGAAGCCGAATAATATGATGAGTAACAATCCCACTGAAGTGTTGAAGAGCTTGCCGGCCAACTCTGTGAAGTCTATTGAAGTTATTACTGACCCGGGTGCAAAATATGATGCGGAAGGTGTCGGTGGTATCTTGAACATCATTACTACCGGTGGCGGAATGGAAGGTTATACAGTCACTTTGAATGGTGGTGTCAGCAATCGCGGTTATAATGCCAGCGGATATGGAACAGTTCAGATCGGTAAATTTACTGTTACCGGAAATTATGCTTATAATCATAATACCAGTCCGCGTTCTTATAGTTCAAGTGGTCGCGAAGATTTCACTTCGGATGATTATAAGTATTTGAGTTCGGAAAGCTCTTCCAAGCATAAAGGCAATTTCCAATATGGCAGTATGGAGGGTAGTTATGAAATTGATACTCTGAATCTTATTACTTTTTCTATGAATATGTTTGGAGGAAAGTTTAAGAACAATGGCTATGGAAGCACGAACATGCTGAACGCCCAAAAAGAACATGCTTACAGTTATAATACGTTGAGCCGTAATGAATCGGAATGGGCCAGTGTGGGATTTAATTTCGACTATCAGCGTTCTTTTAAGAAAAAAGGCGAATTTCTGACTTTCTCATATCGTTATAACGGTTCTCCCGATAATAGTGAGGCTTATACAGAATATGAAGAAGTGAAGGATTATCCTTACAGCATGGATTATTTGAGGGATCAGCATTATGACAATGATGCTCGTACTGATGAACATACTTTCCAGCTTGACTATACCAATCCAATCACCAAGCAACATCAGATAGATGCCGGTGTTAAGTACATTTTACGTAGAAATCAGAGTGACAGTAAGTATTTTAAAGCCGATGACAATAATATCTATCAGCCGGATAATGATTTGACCAGCAAATTTAATCAAGATCAAGATATCTTGGCTGCTTATGCCGATTATCAGTTGAAATTGGGTAAGTTTGGCGGTAAGGCGGGTGTACGTTTCGAACATACTATTATGGATGTGGAATATAAGTATATGCCTGACAGAAACTTCGACAGTAACTTCGATGATTTAGTTCCTTCGGCCAGCTTTACTTATCAGCTTGCACCTACCAAAACCATTCGTGCAAATTATAACATGCGAATCAGTCGTCCGAGTATTTGGTATTTGAATCCGTTTAGAGATACAAGTAATCCGACAAGCATCAGCTATGGTAATCCTGACTTGGATAGTGAGAAGTCTCATTCAGTGGGAATGACTTACAGTTCTTTCTCACAAAAGTTTAATATGAACTTAAGTTTGAACTATTCGTTTGTAAATAATGGTATTGAGCGTTATTCATTTATGGAGAACGGTGTACAGAATAATACCTATGGCAATATTGGTCATACAAACCGCACACGTCTTTCGTTGTGGATGAACTGGAATCCGGGCTCTAAGACAAGAATCTCTATCAATGCCAGTGGCTCTTACTCTGATTATAAGAGTGATAATGAAGAGTTCACAGCTCGTAACCATGGTTATCAAGGTAACTTCTTTGGTAATGCACAACAGACATTACCGTGGGATATTCGTTTTAGTGTGTATGGCGGTGGAGGCACTCCTTATATTTCATTACAAGGAAAGGGATCATCTTATACTTACTATGGATTTAGCCTGAGTCGTTCTTTCTTGAAAGAGAAACGCCTGACGGTCTCTATGAATGCGTCTAATATCTTTAGTAAATATAATACTTATGATAATTCTACTACGACTTCTACTTTTATTTCGTGGAGCAAGAGTAAATCCCCCAACCGCTATTATGGCATCAATATCAGTTGGAGATTTGGTGAGCTAAAAGCGCAGGTGAAAAAAGCAGCTCGTAGTATCAATAATGATGATTTGAAAGGTGGCGGAAGCGGTTCCGGTAGTACCGGTGGCGGTCAGGGAGGTGCATAAAAGTTAATTCTCAACCACCTGTTAACTGTTATATTAGGGGGTAAAAACTGTTACTTGGCAGTTTTTGCCCCTTTTGTTGTTAGTTTTTCTGTTATCTCTTTTACAAGAAGTCGTTAATATTGCAACAGAAATTAAAAACAGAAAAAATAACAACTTAAAAATAAAATGGTATGAAGACAGTCGACTTTACACAGCATTTACTGAATGTTCAATCGGAATTATTCCGTTTCGCATTTAAACTGACAGCTGATAGAGAAGAAGCAAATGACCTGTTGCAGGAAACATCATTGAAAGCATTAGATAATGAGGAGAAATTTACTCCCGATACAAATTTTAAAGGATGGATGTATACCATCATGCGCAATATATTTATTAATAATTACCGTAAGACTGTACGTGATCAGACTTTTGTTGACCAGACAGACAATCTGTTTCACTTGAACTTTTCGCAAGAAAGTGGATTTGATTCTACCGAAGGTGCTTATGATTTAAAAGAAATTCACCGTGTAGTCAATGCTTTGCCAAAAGACTATCGCGTCCCCTTTGCCATGTATGTATCAGGCTTCAAGTATAGAGAAATTGCAGAGAAGCTGGGATTACCATTAGGAACCGTAAAGAGCCGCATTTTCTTTACACGTCAAAGATTACAGAATGAATTGAAGGATTTTCGTTAAGTTGACTCTCTATCTTTATTATATAACTTTGACTTTTATCATTACGTCGGCTGTTCGTGAAGAATCGCCGGCGTTTCTTTTTAGAACTTACGCCACAAAAACGGGCGGATCACATAATATCCGAACACAACAGCTAACAATACTCCTGTGCTATTAGCTAAAAAATCAAGCCAGTCTCCGCTTCTATTGGTCGTGAGATAAGTTTGCATCAGCTCTATGCATCCACTCATGGCTATCGGTGCAAGGATACCTCCCCATAGAATATGGCTCCAGTTTATCATTCTGTGGGTTCTTAAATATTCGAACCACAAAATGCTGCAAAGCCCTCCATACATACAGACATGAACTAACTTGTCTATGTTGGGAATCTCTTCCAAATTACTTTTCGGAGGAGTGAAAAAAGATAAGTAAAAGATAACAGCCATAATTACCAAGGATAGCGGATATCTTCTAAAATAATATAGCATACTTTAAAATTTTAGTTATTCATCGCAAAAGTACGATTAATTTTATACTTTTGCACCCCAATAGGTTTCGAATTATAATAAATTGATAGTTTTTTATGCAAAAAAGCGAAAGAGTAAATTTCTGGAGTAAGATAGGAGCGATACTGGCGGCTGCCGGTTCGGCAGTAGGGCTGGGTAATATATGGCGTTTCCCTTACGAAACGGGAAATCATGGCGGCGCGGCGTTCATTTTAATATATTTGGCGTGTGTCCTTGTATTAGGCATGCCGATTATGATGGCCGAGTTTACAGTAGGACGCCATTCAAAGGCGAGTACGGGTAAAGCATATTCCGTTTTAGCACCGGGTACTCATTGGAAATGGTTAGGTTATTTAGGAGTATTGGCAGGATTTCTAATTTTGGGATATTATTCTGTTGTGGCGGGATGGACACTGGAATATATTTTGGAAGCAGGTGCGAATGAATTTGCGAACAAAAGACCGGATGATTTTATTCTGGCTTTTGAAGCTTTCTCTCAGGATCCGGTTCGTCCGTTGATTTGGTTGGTGGTCTTTCTATTGCTTACCCATTTTGTTATTGTAAAAGGGGTGAAAGATGGCATTGAGAAATCCTCTAAGATTTTGATGCCGGTACTTTTTATTCTTATTATCCTGCTTGCAGTGTGTTCATTATCTTTGCCAAATGCGGAAAAGGGATTAGAGTTCCTGTTAAAGCCGGATTTTAGTAAAGTGACCGGTGATGTATTTTTGGGTGCCATGGGACAAGCCTTTTTCTCCCTGAGCTTGGGGATGGGATGTCTCTCCACTTATGCCTCTTATTTTGGAAAAGAGACAAAGTTGGGGAATACGGCGTTGAGTGTAGGAGTCATCGACACATTTGTTGCAGTATTGGCAGGTGTCATTATTTTCCCTGCGGCATTTTCGGTTGGCATTCAGCCCGATGCCGGTCCTTCTTTGATATTTATTACTCTGCCTAATGTCTTCCAGCAAGCATTTAGCGGGATACCTTTCCTGGCGTATGTTTTTTCTGTATTGTTCTATGTGTTATTGGCTTTGGCAGCACTGACATCCACTATCTCTTTGCATGAGGTGGTTACAGCTTTTTTGCATGAGGAGTTTGCTTTTACTCGTGGGCGTGCGGCCAAGATGGTAACTTTCGGATGTATATTGATTGGAGCACTTTCATCCTTGTCATTGGGTGTGATGCAGAAATATACGCTGTTTGACAAAGGTTTCTTTGATTTACTGGATTTTGTTACTGCCAAAATTATGCTTCCGTTGGGTGGAATGTTGGTATGTATATTTGTCGGCTGGCATTTGAAGCGTTCGGTCTCTTATGCTGAGTTGACCAATGAAGGTACTTTGAAAGCGGGTTTCTTTAATGTCTATATATTTATTCTGAGATTCATTGCACCCATTGGTATTGCCTTGATTTTCATCAATGAATTGGGCTTGATTTAGTGCAATAATGTGGAAAGATTTTTTCTATTTCTCTAAAGGAGAACGCAAGGCTATAGTTTTCTTGCTTGGAATGATTGTTACGATAATCGGAGTTTGGCTGGTTTCTCCTTATCTGATAGAAGAATCGAGTAAAGAAACCGGTCAGGAATCATTTGAAGAAATAGAACGGTTCCTAGCCGGTATTCAGACAATCGAGCATAAAAGGAATGCCTCATTCAAAAAGAAAGAGGTTGTAAAAAGGAAGGTGATATTAGCACCGTTCGAACCTAATTTAACCGATTCCATCGAGTTCTTACAACTTGGGTTGCCTCCTTTTATTGCTCATAATATAATAAAGTATAGGCAGGCAGGTGGCAAGTTTGCCACTGCGGAAGCTTTTTCACGTATTTATGGAATGACGGAAGAGCAGTTTCATATTTTGGAACCTTATATTTATATATCCGAATCATTTCAGAAGAAATCTGATACTTTGCGTTATGCGGAAGTAGAGAAGCGTGATACGTTGGCTTTTTATAAATATCCCGAAGGGACCTTGATTGATTTGAACCGGGCGGATACTACGGAACTGAAGAAAATTCCGGGAATAGGGATTGGAATTGCACGGGCTATTGTTGCCTATCGGAATCAGTTGGGAGGATTCTATGATGTAGGTCAATTACAGGAACTCAAATGGATTACTTCTGATATGCAGCATTGGTTTAAAGTAGAAAATGGTCCAATTCATCGGATAAATGCCAATAAAGCAGGGTTAGACAGACTGCGTGCACATCCTTATATTAACTATTATCAGGCTCGGGTTATTATTGAGTTTCGGAGAAAGAAGGATAAATTAAAAAGCCTTTCTCAGTTATCCCTTTATGAAGAGTTTACCGAGAAAGACTTAAAACGATTATCGCACTATCTTACTTTCGATTAATTCGGATAGCCTGCTGCTTCTGCTATTTTCACCGGAATTTCGGTATTGTCTATCCGGCCTTGAAATAACTCTGCACCTGCACCGATGGCAAATACGGGAACATAGCCGCCGGAGTGTCCGCCGCTGGTCCAGCCTACAAGGGCAATATCATTCAAAATCTTTTTGGCTTCAGAGGCCAAAGGTTCGTCCTGCTGATATTCGCTCTTCTGTAAATCTACTTTCTGACCACCGAACGATTCATCATATACTTTCTTTAATCGCGCTTCCTGTTTTTCATTTAATTGGATGCTATCCCAAAAACCGAAATTATCTTTCAGTGATTGTTTGATTACTTCCCAAGATACTTGGTTCTTATATTTTTTTCTTAAATTATTAATGATTCGGGTATAGCCGCTTTCGCTGACTTTTTGTGATTTCAAAGCCTGAAGATTGAGTGTGTAGGGGCCTTTGCCCAATACGATGCCACCGGTTTCATGATCGGCTGTCACCACTATCAGTGTCTCGTCGGGATGTTGTTCGTAGAATTCGTAAGCTACTTTGATGGCATCGTCCAGGTCAACCACTTCATTGAATGCGGTTGCCGCATCATTGCTATGGCAAGCCCAGTCTATTTTTCCACCTTCAACCATCAGGAAGAAACCTTTGGAAAGATCTTTGGACAGGAAATTGATACCGGCACGGGTTATTTCGGCTAAGGTCATGTCACCTTTCTTACGGTCTATAGCGTATGGAATAGCACTGACATCGGTGGCAGAAGATGGTTGCAGCAGAATCATTTTGTCTGATTTCTTGGCTTTCTTTTGATAGTCTTTATAACCGCGTGCCACGCTGTATCCTGCTTTATCTACCAGGGTATATAGACTTTCCGAGCTTCCATCGCCTCCTTTTTTATTGGTAGGATCAAGGAAGTCAGAGCCGGCATAGAAGTCGTAATTGGCCTTAATCAGATCAAGACCTACATTATAATAACTGCTTCTCTGTGCCTGATGTGCATAGAAAGCGGCCGGAGTAGCATGGTCTACACTGACACTTGTGCTGATACCTACCCGGCATCCTTTGTCTTTTGCCCATGCCGCCACACTGTTTATTTTAGTCTCCAAATCTTTCTTCATTCCTAATGTTCCGTTCTTGGTTTTATTGCCTGTGGCAAGTGCTGTCCCGGCAGCTGCTGAGTCGGTTACGCCATTGGTGGCAGAGAATGTGGTGGCAACAGTAGCAAAGGGAAATTGTGTGAAAAGCAGTGGGGTGATACCAATCTCTCCTTTTAGTTCGGAGCGATACATTTCTGTACCTAATACTTGGTTAACACCCATCCCGTCGCCAATGAAATAGAAAACGTATTTAGCCTGTTGGGCCTGTACGAACAGGATGGACAGAAATACAAATGTAATAATGAATGATAGCTTTTTCATGTTTTGTGACTTAAATGATATATAATTAGTAATGCCGACAAATATATAAATAATTTGTTCATGGCAAGGGAAAAGTTTACTTTTTAATGGGTAATGATAAGGAATTATTCTATATTTGTTTTCATATATAATAGAGAGTATGAAAGAATTTATCAAAGCTTTGGTCAGCAAAAACAAAAGTAATATTGTGCCTGCCGAGCACAACCTTTTCGGGCATTTCGTGGGAGAATGGGATTTTGAATGGATTGATTGTTATGGAACTGCTGAAGAGAGGCATATCAAAGGAGAGTGGATTTTTCAGTGGATATTGGAAGGAACGGCTATTCAAGACGTTTTTATCTGTCCTTCACGTAAGGAGCGTTTGACTAATTATCAACCGGATGCTGCTTATGGGACAACGGTGCGGATGTATAATCCGGATACGTTGGCTTGGGATATTTTATATACGGAATTGGGAGGAGCCACCCAATTGGAGGCTAGATGGGAGAAAGACAGAATTGTCCAGACGGTGGTAAATAATGACAATCTGCGTTGGGTATTCTCCGAAATAACACAGACTTCTTTTCACTGGCAACGTTTGGTGCGCACAGACGGTGAGCATTGGACGGTGGAAGCTGAATTGTTTGCTGTGAGAAGATAAAAAAGTTTTTTAGAATAATACCTACCATATATTGTTTTGTTTTCTATTTCTAAAAAAAATATGTAGGTTAAACCGATTTGCCGTATAGGAGAATAGGACCACATTTCCTGCCTCTATGTGACGGTTTTTCTTTATTTTTGCATTTTCAAAAACAAGAAAAGATTTATGGAGCATATATTGGAATTAGCCGAAAAGAATCAGCGGGAAGCATGGGAAGTGATACACAAGACCGATGTTATGAATATTTGGAAGTCCGTCGGGGCAGAGATTAATTTGGTGGGTTCATTGAATATGGGATTATTAGTGAAGAACCGGGATGTGGATTTCCATATTTATTCTTCTCCTCTGACTCCGGCCGGCAGCTTTATGGCGATGGCGAAGCTGGCGGAAAACCCGTTTGTTAAGCGGATAACTTATAACAATCTTTTGGATACGGAAGAAGCATGTATCGAGTGGCATGCCTGGTATGAAGACCCGGAGAACGGTGCCTGGAAGATGGATATGATTCATATATTGAAGTACTCCCGTTATGACGGTTATTTTGAAAAGATGGCTGAACGGATTAAGGCAGTCCTGACTGAGGAGACGAGGAAAGCGATTCTGCGTTTGAAATATGAAACGCCGGATACGGAATATTGCATGGGAGTGGAATATTATCAGGCTGTTCTTCGGGACGGAGTGCGGACGTATGCAGAGTTTGAAAACTGGAGAAGGCAACATCCGGTGACAGGTATTGTGGAATGGATGCCTTGATTCTGTCTGTTTTTCTCTTTATAGAACTTATAAGTCGTTTTCCCGGGCAGACCAAGCGTTTCCTTCCTTTAGACTAAGCTGTTTTATACGGCAGGTTATTACGTTCCACTGTAGTAGGACGTATGTTCCTGAACGCAATAGCCCGAAGCGATAACCATATCAAGATGGTAGTGCATAACACTGCGCTGTACCCACCTTCAAGCAGATTTAGCAAAAGATAGCTTACTTTCGTTTATTAACATAGCCTGCCTACAGGATTTTCGGACTGCCCCTATTCTTGTCGTTTTTTTGCATCCCTGGGGAAAACAAAAAATCCTGATTTCGTTTGGAAATCAGGATTTTACTGCTTTTTGCTTTTCTTTCAAGTGGTGCCACCAGCAACCGAAAGTGGGTTGATATGACACTATCTTTCAGTAAGTTATATTTTTATTACGATGTAAGTCCCTTGAATAAGGTTTTCACAGCTTTGCACCGTTCAACATCAGTTTGTATCTTGGGTACGCATTTCTGAATGCAAAGATAAGTATTATTATATGAAAGCAATATTTTGCTCTTCATAATTTGAATACGGTTATCGTTTTTTCTTCCAATAAGGTTTAGTCCAAAAAGAGTACCCTGAATTGCGATAGCTTCGTTCTGGAACAGCAGCCTGTAATATTCGATCCATATCATAAGAATTGAGATAATTGTCCTTTTTAGCTATGAAAGGATCAAGCCAATCAGCTTTCTCTCTAGCCCATTGTATCTTTGCTAGCAGTTCATCATCAGTTTCACCATCTTCAATTGCATGGTTCTCAAATGCATTAATATATTCTCTTAAAATATTAGTTTTTCGAAAACGTTCAGCAGAGTATAATAGGTCTTTAAAGTCTTCTAGCTCTTTTCTTTTCTCTTCTTCGAATTCTTCTCTTTTTCGTTCTTCTTCTTTACGTCGCTTTTCTCTCTCTTCTGCTTCAATACGTTCTGTCTTTCTATTATCTGCTTCAATCTCTAGGTATGCTACTATACTAATTATTTTATCTTCGATTTTAGTATAAGCCGTATCATGAACTAGTGTTGGGCTATGAAAGCTCGAACTATGATAAATATAAAACTGTAATTCGCCAGAAAAGATATTATTATTGTTATCACAGCGATTACTGCTATTAGGATTTTGCTTTTTTCTTTCAGTTAATCTTATTTGAATTTCCTCACCATCAACAATGGCATAGGTCTGATTGTCTTTGCATTTAATACTATGTCCTCTAAAAATTAAGCCTTTTATAATTGTATCAAAAATAGATAGTGCTCTATCTAGCATATTCTCAGAAACATAGAGGTCTAACGTTTCTCTTATTTTACTTTTATAGGGATTTTTCTTTAAATATTGATTTTCTGATCGCTGTCTGAATTTTTCTTTTGTGTCGATTATTAGAGGATTTTTAGCATATAAGACTTCTGGAACCTTAAAGCATGAAATATCACCACTGCAAATTTCCAGTTCACGTTGCTTGTATGGATTTACGGATTTCTCCATTTCTACTTTAGGTTCTTTGGCTTCTTGAAGTGTTGTTGATTGAGTTGCGTTTGTTTCCTCTTGTTGGAACGGTAGAGGTGTGACTTGCTTACCATATTTCAGTTTTGCCCAATACCCCAAAGGTGGTGTGGGTATATTCATCGATTTACAGCGTTTTCTTAAACCATTATCTGAAAGACCAAAACGTTTACATATGGTTGTCATTGGCTCAGCCCATACTAAGTCATATAATTCTTTGCGTGTCAGTTCCATACTGATTGAGTATTAGTAGTTTCTCTTTGATGTATATTTTTCTTGTAGAGTAGCAACACGTTCCTTCTCAACCCATTTAATTAATTCGTCCTCAAAGAAATAAACTTTGTTTCCTTGTATATAATGAGGTATGGTTCGGTTTCTGACCATTTTATTGATGCCATTTTTAGTTTGATTTAGAATTTGACATGCTTTTTCAATATTTATAGGTCTGTGCTTATCAACTCCTAAACCTAATTGTGACTCTATATGTTCAAGTAAAACTCTCATTTCAGCAATTTCATTTATAAGATAATTTACTGCTTTAGGAGTGTTTTGCAAAGTCAACTCCTCTTTATTGATTGTTTCATCAGTATTCATATGCCAAACAGTTATATTGATTAATAATGCTATGATAATGTAGCTTACTGTTGATTTATAATATAATACCCCCCCGTTTTTTGTGCCCCCCTAAACTCAATTAAACCTGATTTAACTAAAGAATTTAAGTGGCGTTTTGCTGTTGGAATACTTTTCTTTATTAATTCTGCAATCTTGGACGAATTGAGTCCAGGATATTTCTGGATTATCTTTAAAACTTCTTTCTCCTTGCTATTTACAGTATCATTTACAGTATCATTTACAGTATCATTCTTGATACTGATACCTCTTTTGAATATAACCGTAAACATCCCGTCCGTATGAAAATCAGGCTCAGGAAGATTGGCTTCTTTCATAGCTTCTTGCATACGGGGAATGCCGGATGCCACCCTTTCAACCAAATGCATACGGGTAAACAATCCAAAGATTAATGGGTTGCGTGTCATGCTCTTGTGTCCGAAATCTTTAGCTACGATAGGCAAAAGCCCTCCGGGATTAGAAACCTCTACTCGGTCATCAAACATTTCTATTGTAATGGTTGCTCCCTGTTCGTAATAATCACGATGTGAGAGAGCGTTAATAATGGCTTCTTTAAACACAGTAAGAGGAATTTCCCAAATTTCTTCTCTTGGTCCTGCTCCCTCAATTTTATAAGCTACTTGCAGTTTACTTTCTAGCCATGCCATAGCCTGCAAATATTGTTGGTATAGTGGACCGCCAAAGGTTTTATCATCAATGATATATACTTTGGTTGTTCCTTTGAAAAGGACACATCTTGTTACTGCGTGTGGAAACTTTCGTTCAGGTTGTTTCCCAAAGAACATGGCTGCTCCATTCTTGGCTACTCCGTTATCCGTAAACAGTTCCAAATTCTCAAATATCTGTTTGTTGGCAGTCGATGGACTTAGCTTTGCTTCCGTGCGAAAGTCTTTTATCGCTTGTTCATCTGCATCTGTGTAAATGTTGAACCACGAACAAGGGATAGCATCAAAAAATATTTTGTTGCATTCCTGAAAGAAACTGCGCATTTCTTCGACAGTGCGAAGTTTCTGTGAGTTTGCTCCCTCACGCACAAAGATAGAACCGGAAAATATATAAGGTTTATCTTTCCCTGATGGAACATCAATTACCCAAACTGTCTTATCCTCGATATTTACCGCATACATATCACAATGGAGAGCTGGAGATATTTCACTGATAGAGCCTTGAATGGCTGAACGTTTGTCATTTTCCAAACCTGTACCAATAATCTGTCCGTTATCATCTACGCCGATAAGCAAATATCCTCCGTCAGCATTAGCGAAAGCGCAAATTTCCTCTGTTAGTTCACGAACTTTTAAAGGTACACGAACTTTAAACTCTACATTATAGCCTTCTCCGCTATCGATAAGTGATTGTATGGTTTCTGTATTTGTCATAGACATCTATAAATATAATGCAAAAATAGTCATTTCTATTGTTTTAATAACTCTAAAAACAAGGATATATATATGGTTTACTTCAAATTGTTCTTTCTGAAATTAGAGGGGCTGCATCCTCTATACTTTTTGAAAAACTTATTAAGATGGCTTTCATCGGTAAATCCCAATTCTTCAACGATTTCACAAATTCTCATTTGACTATGTAATAATCTATTTTCTACTAACTTTAGTTTGTAGTTTAAAATGTATTGCTGCATAGTTTCATTAGTATGTTTTTTGATATATCGTCCTAAATAATTCTCCGAAATGCCAAAATGTTGGCTTATATCTTTTGCTCTGATTTTACCTGTTTTATAGATGTTTGCTTGAATATACTGCAATATGTCAAGCGATTTGTCCTCAGAGCATTCATCCACCTGTTCAGGCAAGAACATTGCGATATTGCGTGCTACCACAATAATAATCGTATTAATTATTTGTGTTATAATCTCCTTGCTGTATAAATTTCGGTTAATATATTCCCTGATAATCGCTTCAATCATGGGTTTCACCAATAGCTTATCTACTTTATTTCTTAGTATACAACCGGGTTGATGATTAGCATGTTGAAGAATAAACTCCAGTCTTTGGATATTTTCAGCACCGAAAACAGAAGAATGTATATATATGTCGTTAAACTTGATGTCGACAAACTTAGTTGTTGTATGGATTTCGAAAGAATGCGTATCTCCGGGAGTAATCATAAACAAATGTCCGTCATGATAAGGAAACATATTGTTGTTAATCCATTGGATGCCTGTTCCTGAAAGAATATATACTAATTCAAAAAAGGTATGTTCATGCTCTTTTAGCAAGGATTCGTCAAGCTCGCTAAAACTAATTTCGAATGGTTGATGTAGGTTTTCTCTTTTCATGCCATAAATATAGCCCTAAAAAACGGATTAATACCAAAATAACGAAAAATAATACCTAAAATTAGCCGAAAAATCGGTATAACTTTGCAATATATTTAAAATTATAGCTTATGAAAACTGAAATGGAAAAATGTTTGGCAGGTGAATGGTATGATTGCCACGACCCGTTTTTTATGGATTTGAAAAGTAAAGCTCATCACTTGTTGATGAAATATAATTCTTTGCCGTATGAACAAAAGACTGAAAAATATGCCGTACTAAAGGAAATGTTTGGAAGTATAGGCGCAAATGTTTCTGTCGGTCATTCGTTTATATGTGATTATGGATGCAATATACATATCGGTGATAATGTCACCGTAAATACTGGTTGTACATTTGTCGATTGCAATAAGATTACCATAGGGAACAATGTGCTGGTAGCACCTAATGTACAAATCTATACGGCAACTCACCCGGTAGAGTTTAATGAACGACTTGTATTGACAGAAACCCCGGATGGCTGTAAGTATGTCCGTCGAACTTTTGCCCTCCCTGTCATGATAGAGGATGGCTGCTGGATTGGCGGTGGAGTAATTATTTTACCGGGAGTGACAATAGGGCAAAAATGTGTGATTGGTGCAGGAAGTGTTGTAACCAAAGATATTCCGGCAAATAGCTTGGCGGTAGGAAATCCTTGCCGGGTGATACGGAAAATCAATCAAATGTAAGGTTATGATTAAATTAGTAGCCTTTGACTTAGACGGTACAATCGGAGATACAATTCCCATGTGCCTCAAAGCCTTAAAAAAGGCAGTAACTCCCTATGTTACTCTTAATGATGTATCCGAAAATGATATTTTAGAAACTTTTGGACTAAATGAAAAAGGGATGATAAAAAAACTTGTTGGTTATAATTGGGAAAATGCTTTGGATGACTTCTACGTGATATACGAACAAATGCATATAATGTGCCCTCGTCCTTTCGACGGTATAACAGAACTGATTGAGAAGTTAAAAAAGAAATCTATTCTTATTGCTTTGGTTACAGGAAAAGGAGAAAAGAGCTGTGCGATAACATTACGTCAATTTAATATGGACACGTGTTTTGATAAAGTAAAAACTGGAAATCCTTTCAAAAATAATAAAGCAGAGAATTTTAGGGAACTGCTCGCAGATTATAAATTACAACCGGATGAAATGATATATATAGGTGATACAGTTTCAGATATTGTGTCTTGTAGGGAAGTTGGAATACGATGTTTATCTGCTTCATGGATAACTTCTTGCTTAGATGCACAAAAATTAGAAGCTCACAATGCTGGGAATGTTTTTTATTCAATAGCTTCACTTGAATGCTATTTAATGGGATGACAAATATATGTGCTTAATAAAAAAACATTTAGTATTTCTATTGTATGAACAAAATATCAGATTTGAGTTTCTTTCGATTATTATCGGAATGCTCACAACGTAAAGTTTTCGGTATCAGAGTTTATGGAAGCTATTGAGGAATTGGCTATTCATTTGGCTGATTTCAGTATCGCGAACAGGATAATAGCGTTTTATTACGCTATTTTTCATTCGGATTACATAGACTTAAATCGTATCATGTACGGTTTGAGCAAGAAAAAAATGCCTTATTTGTATCCCATTGATGAAGCGATTGGGCTACTGAACAATGAAATACGCCTTGTGGAATGGCGTATCAAGTACCCGGAGCAATTCAAATCACACTTTAACAAACAACCTTTTTCCCCTCTTTATTTGGCAGACAAAACAAATCTGATTGATATAATGGAAATTATCAGCGGTTTATTCCTTTCCAAACATATCGTCTATAAAAATGATAAACCTACTTTCTTGTCCGACTTGTCTAAAGTTACAGGCGCATAATCTATGTTTACTGCCTTTTTCATTTTTTCTATTTCTTCGTTCATTGTACCGAGCAGGGTACGCATTTCCGTCTCTTTTCCGAATACCCGTTTCAGGAGAAGTTTTGTCTTCAGAATGAAGAACAGGATGTTCATTGTTCCTGATCCCTAAGCTCGTATACCTCGTCATCCAGTCTATATTGTTGTATTTGCGTTTTGTGAGAAAACAAAAAATCCTGATTCCGTTTGGAAATCAGGATTTTACTGCCTTTTTTTCTTCAAAGTGGTGCCACCAGGAATCGTAATTTATTTCCAAGTGGTTGAATATCATCCTTTTCTAAAAGCCACTCAACTGTAATCTCCTCCGATTGTTCCACCAATGACTTGCGTTGTTCTGCGCAAGGTTGCGTGAAAGTTTCCGAATACAAAGATAGTGAATTTGTTTGATAAATCTCCATATTTTTGTGTTTTATTGTTGTGTGTAGCATAATAATAAGCTTTACAAAGAATCAATAAAATTAGAATCTATTCTTTCAGAACACTTTATTCTCTTTTCTATCTTAGATATAACCAAATCATAGTTATAATTTGAAAGGAATGGCAATATGTTATTTTTTGACAGTAAATCTCTAGATTCTTCAAAGTACTCATCAGTATTATCTTTTTTTCCATGTTTATATCTATTACGAGAGGCTTTTAAATAATTATCAAATACTATATTGTAATTTTCGTGCTCTTTGTTAAAATCTCTTTTCATATCACTATCTATTAAGAATGAAATAGAATTAATTGAAGTGAAAAAACTTATCACTTCCGAAGTCTCAGAGATTCCATTAACTCGTATCGATATTTCCTTTAAAAATGGAATTATAAGTCTTTTCTGAAATTCAATTGTATCTATTTCACTTAATAACAAAAAGAAGTTAGAGTTATTATCACCAATTGTTCTATCATTTAATATATTGACAAACAACTTATAAAGAAACCCATAAACTTTCAATTTATTTTCATACGCAATAGTAGTAACAAATAGAGCTGCAAAATATTCCTGTAATGACCTATGGGGATAAGTAATATCTAACCCATCTTGTGTCAAAATTCCTATAGCTACTTCTAAATCATATATTATATCTTCATTTCTAAATGATAATCTAAGATCTTTTTTTATTTCTTGCAAACGATTTTCAAAATATTCGGTTGTAAAAGTGTAATTTTGATTAAAGAATGATTTAAAAGAAAAACGCTTCAATATTTCAACGAAATTTTCTTTTGATAATCCACTTTTTTTCTCTCTGACAAAGCCTAATTTAGAAGATGTATCATGAACAGAATATAAAGTGTTAAAAACTTGATTATAATAATCACTTCTTTTTTGAGGAATATTAGAATCTGTTTGATAGGTTATGATAAACATGGATAACAATAAAGGATTACTTAAGAAGCTTTTATACGTTTGCACATCTTCACTATTTATTGTTTGAATAATCTTTTCCGCTAATTCTTTTTCCGTTTCATTGAATTGTTTTTCAATAAAACTTTTAATTTCCTCTATCGACAAGTCACAAACTTCATAATTGTGAAAATTCTCAAGTAATTCAATATTTACAAACGGTCTAGATGTCAATATGTATTTATTTCTTGAATATTTTTTCGTTATTTGACAAATACTCCGAGTTATCTCATCTTTTCTATTTGAAGATATTTCATCAAATCCATCAAAAAACATAATAAATTCCCCAGAACTTAGTAACTTTTCAACAATATAGTCCCCCTCCCCGATATTGTAAAATTTGATGACTTCATTTTTTATATATTCCAATAAATCTCCAGCATAATTATTTAAATAGCGCAACTCTATTTTTAGTGGTATTTTATATTTTCTTGTTATAGTATCTACAAATAAATACTTAACAAGAGTACTTTTCCCGCTTCCAGCTGTTCCTATAATCGTTATACAACTATTCTTTCCGAACAAGTCTTTAATATTCTCAGTACTTATACGTTTCTCAACATCTATTAACGAAATACGATTCCACCTTTCCGATGTTTTACATAAAAATAGAGGTTGATAGAATTTATTTAAATCTACAGGCTCACTGCGATGAAGTATCGTCTTCGTTTTAGAATTTCTTTCGTATTCAATGCTTAAATACTCTAATATTTTATTATTTGCAAAATGACATACCTCATCTGCTATTTTATTAGTTCCCGCTTTTAAAATATTAATTAAACGATCTCCTAAGAATGTTGTAACAAGTTCTTTTATGATTTCCATAATATATATGTTATGTCGACTAATGTATCTGATTATCAATAATTTTTTACACTAATAGAAATAGGTAATAATTGAAAAACCATCAGCCTTTATCATTTTGCTTGATTCTTAATCATTACAATAACTGGGGGTAAAGATAATCAAATTCAGCGACTTGCAGACTATGTTTACTCAAATTTGTACTTCCAATGTTTTACTTTGTCAACCGGAAAGGGGTGGAAGGGACGTCTTTTCGGTGTTTTTTTTATTTGAAGGATATGAAAACCACCGAATTTTTCCGGGAAA
>ERZ836358.930-NODE-930-length-32515-cov-4.385921_pt1 | contig 32515 bp, 26 predicted proteins | sample MGYA00519942_ERZ836358 | MGnify/ENA primary metagenome ERZ836358 (study PRJEB31850, sample SAMEA3708798) | human gut metagenome | biome: human gut; feature: human-associated habitat; material: faeces | place: China | collected 2014 ...
CCGGCGATGGCGATCTCCGCCAGCTGCTGCTGGAACGCCTGCACCGCCTCGCGGTTTTCCCACATCGGTTTCATATCCCTGGCGGCGTATAGCGAGACCAGCGGATTCATAAAGACGGGTTTGTAGCCAGCCGGCAATAGCGCTTCGATCTGGGCGCGACTGTTCGCCGCGGCTTCCATCGACAGCGGCTGCTCACCGGCCAGCTTCGCGACCGCCGGCGATTGCCCGTCGCTTTGCGACAGCGCGACGGAAAGCTCTCCAGGCGTAGCGGAGCTATCACCTGGTACGACTTCAGGCTCTGCGGCCTGGACATTGAACAGCGGAGCAAATGCCATTGCCAGGCTCAGACTGAGCGCTGACAATGGACGACCATACCGTTTCTTAAGCAACATCCCTTGCCCCCTGTTGTCACACATTGCCGCCCACAAATTCGTGGGCTTTAACACAGTATATAAAGACGAAAAGGCTTTTGCCTTACCTAATGTAAAGAAGCTTAAAGATTATACCACCCTGGCATAGCAAGCTGGATAGCAAAAAGGGCAACTTAACGTTGCCCTTTTCAGCGCTTACCCGCCAGTAGTGAGCTGCATCGTCAGGAGGCGTCGGCCGTTCCCGGCAGCGCTTCCGGCAGCGGCGCGGCAAACCCGCGCAGCCCCACGACGTGCACATGTTCGTGATTATTGAACACCTTACGCACCAGTTTATAGGTAGTGCCTTTTTCCGGACTGATGTTCTCCGGCGCTGCGATAATCAGCTGCATCTCCAGACGTTCGCACAGCTCGAACAGGGTGGCGATGGAGCGGGCGTCAAGACGCGCCGCTTCATCGAGGAACAGCAGACGGCAAGGCGAGATATCCTTGCCGCGCAGGCGACGGGATTCATCTTCCCAACTCTGCACCACCATCACCAGAATCGACATCCCGGTACCGATAGCTTCCCCGGTAGACAGCGCGCCGGACTCCGCGCGCAGCCAGCCGTCGGAGCCGCGGTTAACTTCCACTTCCATCTCCAGATAGTTGCGGTAGTCGAGCAGCTCTTCACCGATGGTTTGCGGCGTGCGCTGCCCCATGTCGATCTGTGGGTTGAGACGCTGATAGAGCTTGGCCAGCGCCTCAGAGAAGGTCAGACGATTGCTGTTAAACAGATCCTGGTGCTGCTCATGCTGCTCGGAGAGCACGTCGAGCAGCATCGAGTGGGTCTCACGCACATTGACGTTCAGACGCACGCTGTTGACCTGGCCGAAGGAGACGCTCTGCAGACCCTGGTTGAGCATCCGGATACGGTTCTGCTCGCGCTGAATGGTTTTGCGAATAATGTTGGCCACGCTGCGGGAACTGATCGCCAGCTTCTGTTCACGGTTGGTCAGCTCTTCGGTCAGGCGGCTGAGCTCGATCTCCATCTGCTCGATCGCTTCCACCGGATCATCGGTGCGAATAATATCCTGACGAATACGCTCGCGCAGATGCTGGTATACGGCAACGAAGAACTGAATTTTGCGCTCCGGACGCTTCGGATCTTCCGAGATACGCAGCACGTCACGCAGATGTTCGTTATCGGCGACCGCCAGACGCAGCGCCCCCAGCGCCTTATCCGACATTGAGCGCAGCTCATCGGCGGAGAGATAGGCCAGCTCGCGGCGATGCAGACGACGTTCGACGCCGTTGTCTTTCACCAGACGCATCACCGCGCACCAGCCCGCCTTGGCGGTCACCACCTGCTCGCGCATTTCGCAGTAATCGCGCTCCAGCTTGCGCAGTTTACGGGTCAGGTTGTCCATTTCCGCTTCGCAGAAGGTCAACGCTTTCTCCAGCTGATTGCGTCGGGAGCGGTTATTGCTCAGCTGCATGTGCAGTTCATCGCGACGCGCGCGAGCACGCTCTTCCGCACCGGCGTCGGCGCGCACGCCAATGTCCTGCAACTCTTTATACAGATCGTTGAGCAGCTCTTTCTTGGTGTCATACGAGCTCTTCAGCGAGGCCAGCACCTGATTGTACTGACTAAGCTGCGCCGCATGGGCACGCATCGCGTCGCGCGCGCGGCTGCGTTCGGACTCCGCCTGCTCCAGACGCTGGCGCAGCTTCTCGTTGAGATCGCTGTTGCCGCTGAGCATTTCCGCCGAATCGGAGTAGCTGAAGTGGGCCCTGCGCTGCACAACTTCCGCCAGGGCAAAAGCCTGCTGACGCGCATCGCGCTGGGTTTGCTGCGCATAGGCGTAATCTTCTTTCAGCTGCTCAAACTGCTCCGGATCGCTCTGCAGCACCGAAACAATAGGCTCCAGCTTCGCCAGCTGGTTACCGTGCTGCTGAATAAAGCGCGCGGCCTCCTGCGCTTCGTCCAGACGTTCCTGGATCTCGTCCACGCGGTCGGCCAGCGTATCATCCGCCAGCAGGTTCAAGCGCGGCAGCAGGCGGTTGAGCGCCGACACGCCCTCTTTCGCCTGCTCGTACTGCACACGGTTCTGTTGGTTATCGCTTTCATGGGCGCTCAGCGCACGCTCCAGCTCGCCGCGGCGGCTGTTGAGTTTGCGGATCTCTTCTTCCGGATCGTCCTCGAAAGCCACCGCCAGATGGCTGCCGATAAAGCGGCTGAAGGCCTGGTGCAGGCGCTGGGTTTTCTGCACATCGAACGACAGGGTCGCAAAACGCTCTGACAGCGATTCACGCTCGGCATGCAGGGTTTCAATGCGGTTTTCACGTGCCGCGCGGCCAAACAGCGGCAGCGACGGGAAGCGCGAATAACGCCACTGGCGATCGGCAATCTTCACCACCACCGCTTTTTCCAGCTCGTCGACGCTGAATACGCTGTCGTCAAAGGATTGCGGATCGCCTTCGATCAGATAGAGATCTTCCGGGCAATCTTCCAGTCCCTCAAGCTGCTCGGCTACCCGCGACAGATCCGGTACCACGATCGCATGGCGCGACGGACCGTACAGCGCGGAGAAGTAAGGCGCATCGTCGAGGCTAACATCATCGTAGATCTCGGACAGCAGAACGCCGCCGAACCGTTCCGCCAGGGCGTTGAGGCGCGGATCTTCCGAACCGCCCGGCTGGCTAAGACGCTCGATTTCTTCGTCGATGGCGCGCTTGCGGGCGCCGACCTCGTCACGTTCAACGATAGCCTCTCGTTCACGCTCCAGCAGCTGCTGCAGGTATTCGGTGACCTCCTGGCCGGACGCAAACTGCTCGCCGCTTTGCTCGCACAGCTGGTTAAGGCTGTTCTGCGCCGCCAGCCAGACCGGCGCCCGACGCATCAGCGTCTGGGTACGCGACTGCAGTTGCTCCAGCTCCTGACGCAGCGCCATGCGCTGCTCCTGAGCATTGGAGACGCTGTCGGCCAGCGACGCGATGCGCGCTTCCAGCTCCTGATGCAGCGTTTCCAGATCGTCGATATCGTAGCGTTTACCCTGGCGTTTGCAGAACTCGGCCAGCTGACGCTCAGCGTCCTGCTGCTCGCGCAGGCGCTGTTCAAGCTCGTTGAGGCGGCTGCGCAGCCCCTGCGCCTGCTCGGCCTGGTGGCGCTGGTTCACGCCGTCGCGCAGCAATTCGCGCGCTACGTCCCAGGCTTCATTGCGCGCCAGCGGGCCGTTAATCGCCGCCACCAACTGGTAAGCCTGTTCAAACTGGCTGTGCGCGGTTTGCGCCACGCTCATTTTCTGTTCCAGCGACAGCATTTTCTCCGTCGCTTCCTGCTCTTTCGCCTGGAAGGTTTCCAGCCACTCGTCGGCGCTCTCCGGGGTCAGATCCGGCAGATGGCACAGCGCCTTCGCGCGCTCCAGCGCCTGCAGCGCCTGGTTATACTGAATGGCGCGGGTCTGCTGCACATCGAGCGCCTGCTGATAGTCGGCGAGTTGGCTTTTCAGCTCATCCACTTCCAGCTCGGCGGCCTCAGCGCGGGCTTCGTTCTCTTCCTGACGATCGACGGCTTCCGCCACCACTTCATTCTGCTCTTCCAGACGGATCTGCAGCTCGTCGAGATCCGCTTCGTAGCGCTCGATTTTTTCCTGCTGACGCAGCGCAGTCTGCACCAGGTTCAGGTGATCGCTGGCGGCCTGGTAATCGGCTTCCAGATCGCCCTCCGCGCCGTTATGCTCCTGCAGTTCGCGCGCCATGTCGACGTGCTTATACTGCTCAGCCGCCAGCTGCGAACGCGAGGTGAAGAGATCGCGGCGATACTCCAGCGCCTTATCCAGGTGAATGCGCCTCTCGTTGGCGTGACGCATATAGTCCGCCGCCACGTAGTTGGTGGCTTCGCTGATCAGGTGTTTAAACAGATCGCGGTCGGACTGGGTAACGCGAATGGCTTCCAGCGTCATGCGGTTTTCCCGCAGCGCCGCTTCCATATCCTGGAACGCTTTACGCACGCCGCTGTTTTCCGGCAGCAGGTAGTCGCGCAGCGAGCGGGTAATGGTGCTGGAGATCCCGCCGTACAGCGAGGCCTCAATCAGGCGGTAGTACTTGCTACGATCGGAGGCGGAACGCAGGCGACGCGCCACCACGCCCAGATCGAACATTAGCGAGTGATATTCGGTGATCGAGTTGAACTGTTTAAACTGGACCCCTTCCATCGCCTCGAGTTTATCTTTCAGCTCGTTGAGGCTCACGACGCGCGCCTGGCGCTCGTTCAGCGTTTCGGTCAACAGCTGGGTCGGCAGGATAGAGGTCGGCAGTCCCTGAATGGCGAAAGGTTTAATATCGACTTTACGATCGCGCCCGGCGACCTGCTGCAGGCGCACGCCGACCACCACGCGCTGGTGGCGGGAGTTGATCACATCGAGTACCGAGTAACACACCCCGGCGCGCAGCTTACCGTGCAGGCCTTTATCGCGTGAGCCGCTGGTGGCCCCCGCTTCGGTGGTGTTACGGAAGTGCAGCAGGGTTAAATCCGGGATCAGCGCCGTGACGAAGGCCGCCATGGTCGTGGACTTACCCGCGCCGTTCCCCCCGGAGAGGGTGGTCACCAGTTCATCAAGATCAAAGGTCCGGGCAAAGAAGCCGTTCCAGTTAACCAGCGTTAGCGAGCGAAACTTACCGCGTTCAATCATTACTCTTCCTCCCCGCTATCCGGCTGGTTTTCTTCATTCTCATCATTGAGCTGCAGGTGATTTTCCAGGGCCATCGCTTCCCCGTCGCGGATCAGACGGCGCTGCGCTTCGCGCGGGTCGTCGCCGGCGCGCACATCGGCGCCAAAGCGGAATACCGATTCGGTAATGCGAAACTTGCTGCTATCGTGGCCCATAAACCACACCATCCCCAGACGGCGTAAGCGGTTAAGCGAGGCCCGCATTTTTTCCTGCAGCTTCTGGCGGTCCAGATCCGAACCGGTGGAACGGTTGTTCACCAGCTTCAGCAGCCTGGATTCATCGGCCAGGGTCAGCAGCTCGTCATAGAGCTCCTGCTGGGTAAAAATCCCTTCGTTCGCCAGGCGCTCCGGGCTGAGATAGAGATAGCAAAGAATTTTGCCCACCATCATATCCAGCTCGGACAGTACCGAGCGCGAAATCAGCGTGGTGGACCGCGGGCGCAGGTAGAAGAATCCCTCCGGCGCGCGGATCAGCTCGACGTTATAGCGAGCGTAAAACTCTTCCAGGTAATCCTGAAAATCCATCAAAAATGCGTGATTATCCAGCTCGTCGAGACCGATATGACGGCCCGCGCGCAGGGCGCTGTCCAGCGCCGGAAATAACGGATTGGCCAACGCCTGCGCCAGCTTAACCGGCATCACTTGTTCAATATTTGTCAATGACATGCGCCTGTACCTTGGCTCCGTAATCATTAATCGGCTGCCATTTTGCCGGCAGTCCGGTGAAATCTGCCTGGGCGACGCCCAGCTGTACCGCCTGATCCACGACGATCCGCGCCACGTCGAAGTGACGCCCGCGCGGATACTGCGCCAGGAACTCCCGCGCCACCAGGCCGAGATCCAGCGGTATTCCTTTCTCTTTATAGACCGCCAGCTGCGCTTCGATCAGCGCCGCCAGCTGCTCGCGAATTTCGTTAAACTCTTCAAATTCGAGGTCCGCCGGCAGCTCGCCGGTGACCTCTTCATCGCGCAGGGCCATCTCTTCATCGCGCATATCCAGCAGGCGGTCGGCGTTGGCGTAAGTTAGCGCCCACGGTTCATCAAAATAGGTCTGTACCGACTGGCGCAGACGCTGGGCGAAGACGCGGTTCTTATCCATATCGATAGCGGTACGGATAAACTTGTGCACATGGCGGTCGTAGCCGATCCACAGGTCAATCGCCTGCTGACCCCAGCTGACGATGCGGTCGAGCTTGCTTTGCAGATCGAACACCAGCCGATCGACAAAATGGAGATCGTCGCGCGCCATGGTCGAGTCCTGAATGCGCAGCAGGTTCGCCTGCAGCTTATCCCCTGCCGCATCCAGCGTATCCTGCAGTTCGCGCAGGGTGCCGGAGGTTTCCGACAGCAGCAGTTCACAGCTGGAAATCGCCGCGCGCCAGTCTTTATTCAACAACTGCGCGATATCGTCTTTCACCAGCTGCTGCTGCTCATCCATAATGCGCTGCGTCAGGTCGATGCTGTCGAAAATTTCCGCTACGGAATACTTCAGCGGCGCAAAAACGTTGCGATGCCAGTGGAATTCATCACCGCCCTCTTCCGCGGCGTCCGCCGCGCGCTTCAGCTCGCCGGCGACGATCGACAGCTGCATCGAGAGACGCAGCGTCGAGAATTCGCGCTGACGGATATAATAATCGGTGATCCCAATCCCCAACGGCGTCAGGCGATAGATCGCATTGCCTTCGGTAATTTCGCTGGTAAAGCGGTTCAGCAGACGCTGGCGCACCAAATCGTTGATCGCGTTATTGGCGCGCTGGCTGATGGTTTCGCTGGTCTGCTCAAACGCATCACTGACGTGGCGGAACGCATCCACCAGTTCACCCTCGCTCATTTCCCCTTCCAGTCGTTCACCATTCAGAGTGGCGATCGCCAGCAGGAAAGAGAGTCTGTCGACCGGTAGCGAGATTGAAAAATCATTTTTTCTGGCCCAGGCAACCAGTTCGGGGACTGTCTGGGAAAATTCACTCATACTTTATCCTTGCATCTGCGGCTATGAGCCTGGCTCTTAAGCGCGGTGACATGAATATAACGGCCCAGGCTGAGATACGGCTCCTGACGACAGTAGCGCGTCTCCAGCGCCAGCAGCGCCGCATAGCTGTCATGCTGTTGGCGTTTTTCACGCAGATAATCATGAAACACCCGCACGCCGGTTTTGCTGACGATCTGCCAGCCAATCTCTTCCAGCCAGTGATAAACCTGCTGTGGTTCACGCGGATAATCCGGCGACAGCGTGCGTTTTTTCTTTTTTGGCATGCCCAGTTGAACGTAATCAAAATTACCGGCAACCATATTGTGCATCAACAGGCCGTTAGCATTGTAGAACATCAATGACAGTCCACCGCCAGCACGCAGCGTCGACCACAGGGTATGCAGTATTTCCTGGGGCTCCGCCACCCACTCCAGCACCGCATGAAACAGTACCAGATCGACCGGGCTTTCCAAATGCTGCGCAATATCCTGAGCCGCGCATTGTACAAAATGCATGTTGTCGATCACACCTTTATCGGCGGCCGCCTGGCGGGCGCGAGCCACCATCTCAGCGGAGAGATCGCAGAGCGTCACGTGATGGCCCAGTTGCGCGACTTTGATGGCCGTTTGCCCTTCGCCGCCGCCGGCATCCAGCACCCTCAGCGGTCCCGGCCCCAGCTGCGCCAACAGCGGTTCCAGATCCTGCCAGAGGATCGCCTGACGCAACTGGCCTTTTGTGGTGCCGTAAATATTGCGCGAAAACTTTTCAGCAATGTCATCGAAATTGCGATCCTGCACGAGTGACTCCACAAGCCAACACAAAACCGCTATTTTGTCATACCCGCGCCGAGAATGAAGCGATCTGTTATAAGATCCGAACATAACTTTGGTTATATGGTTAAAAAAGGAACCATCTGGCATGCTTTTCACGCTAAAAAAGATCGTCGGCGGCCTGCTGTTGCCGCTACCCGCCTTACTGTTGCTGATCGGTATCGGGATCGCGCTGTTATGGTTCAGCCGCTTTCAGCGTACCGGAAAGCTATGCGTGAGCCTCGGCTGGCTGCTGCTGACGCTGCTGAGCCTGCAGCCCGTGGCCGACAGCCTGCTGAAACCGATTGAAGATACCTACCCCACCTGGCGCGGCGAGCAGCCGGTGAACTACGTGGTGGTGCTGGGCGGCGGCTATACCTGGAATCCGGAGTGGGCGCCAAGCTCTAATCTTATCAATAACAGCCTGCCGCGCCTGACGGAGGGCATCCGCCTGTGGCAGGCGAATCCCGGTTCGAAAATGATCTTTACCGGCGCGGCGGCGAAAACGAACCCCGTCAGCACGGCCGTCATATACAGGCGAGAGTGGCGGAGAGCCTTGGCGTACCTCGCAGCGATATCATTGTGCTCGATCGGCCGAAAGATACAGAAGAGGAAGCGCTGGCGGTGAAGCGCGCCATCGGCGACGCGCCCTTCCTGCTGGTCACCTCGGCGTCACACCTTCCGCGGGCGATGATATTCTTTCGCCATGCCGGCCTGGATCCGCTTCCCGCGCCGGCCAATCAGCTGGCGGTGACCTCGCCGCTCAATCCGTGGGAGCGGGCCATTCCTTCTCCAGTGTGGCTGATGCACAGCGACCGGGTCGGCTATGAAACCCTTGGTCGCGTCTGGCAATGGCTGAAAGGCAGCTCAGGCGAGCCAGGGCAGGAGTGATTTTGCAGCGAGGTCAAAACGGGCGCGATCAAAGCGCCCGGTGTTGACCAGACTATCCACCTCATCCCACAGCAGATAAAGCCAGCGCCGCCAGACAAAGGCCTCGGAAACTGGCGCCTGCTGCAGGTAGCGCCACAGCAGCTGTTCCGCCTGGCCGCCTTCAGCAAGGCGGAACAGTTCATACTCGCGTGGCGCCCACAGCATCATCCCCGGCCCCACCATCGCCAGCAGCTGATCGCTGCGCGGATCTTTTAGCATGCTGCGCAGAGTGAAGTTGCCATGCACCAGCACAGCATTATCATTGAAATCGCGGAACAGCTCCGGAAGGCACTCGCGGGAGCGGAACAAAAGGCGCTTATCCTGCATGGTGAGACCGGTGTCCTGATACAGGTTCAGGGTGCTCCACAATATCTCTACCCGCTGGCGGTACCAGTTCGGCCACAGGTTTTCCTGGGTATTGTCGACCATTCCCACGCAGCCGCCACTGTCCTGCCGATGCCACGCCAGCAGCGCCTCGACGATTTGCTCCTGCAGTTGCTCCCAGCGCGCCGGGGTGCGCGTCGGCGCCTCCACCGGTACGCCGCGCAGGCGCTCAAGCAGCAGCACATCTGGTCCGGGATGTTCTTCGTGCGTCATGACGCCATAAACCACCGGCATACGCACCGTACCATTACGCGCCAGGGTCGAGATCTTCCATGCCAGCTGCCGCGCCACGCCGGGCGTGGTGAAACTTCGCGCCAGCAGCGGCATCGGGTTTCCCTGCGCATCGTACAGGAACCACAGCGCCGTAGCGGCTTGTTCACTGACACACTCCACCCGGCTTAGCTTTTCGCCAAGAAGATGACTGAGTTCGGTTCGCAACTGTTCCATTGTCGATTACCCCTATGAACACTACTGGTTTCATAATGAGCGCCCGCACCTGGGTTGTCATCGGATAAGATCAAAAAGGGGTAAAAAAAGCAAAAAACCGACGGGGATATCCCCTCCAGCAAGGAGGGGACAGAGGACTAACGCAGCTCAGCGCGGACGCGCTCCAGATCTTCCGGGGTATCCACGCCGGTGCCGGGCACTTCCGCCGCTACGGCGACATGGATTTTCTCGCCATACCACAGCACTCGCAGCTGCTCGAGCATTTCAATCTGCTCCAGCGGGCTCGGCGCCCAGCTGACATAGCGGCGGATAAAGCCGGCGCGATAGCCATAGATGCCGATGTGACGCAGCAGGGAGTCACCGATGGTCTCGCGGGATTGGGCAAAGCGATCGCGATCCCAGGGAATAGTCGCGCGGGAGAAATAGAGCGCGTAACCCTTGGCATCCATCACCACTTTCACCGCATTCGGGTTAAACGCCTCTTCCGCATCATGGATCGGTACCGCCAGCGTCGCCATTCCGCTGCTGCTGGCAGCCAGATTCTCCGCCACCTGGCGGACAATCGCCGGGGGGATCATCGGCTCATCGCCCTGAATATTGACGATAATGGTGTCATCGCTGAACGCGCACTTTTCCACCACTTCCGCCAGCCGTTCGGTGCCGGACTGATGGTCGGCGCGGGTCATACAGACCTCGCCGCCGGCGGCTTCAACCGCCCGGGCGACATCTTCGTGATCGGTGGCGACAATAATACGATCCGCGCCGGATTCGCGAGCGCGCTCCAGCACATGGACAATCATCGGCTTACCATTAATGTCCTGCAGTGGTTTTCCCGGCAGGCGCGTGGAGGCGAAACGCGCAGGAATAATGACCACGAAACTCATGAGTGACTCTCTTCTAGCGCCAGCGGACGCGCCTCTGTCTCCAGCAGCACCGGGATACCGTCGCGCAGCGGAAACGCCAGGCTATCAAGTTTGCAAATAAGTTCTTGCTTATCCTGACTGTAATACAGCTTGCCGTTACAGACCGGGCAGGCGATGATTTCAAGTAAACGGTGATCCATGTTTCCTCCTGATGGACCGGATAGATTTCTCAGCAGCATATCACAGGAAGGCAGGCGCCGGGATCAATCGGCGTCGATTTCCCACCCCTGCTCCTGGCCGACAAACAGCCCTTCCGGCAGGCGTCGGCAAAGGATCCGCTCTGCCGATTGCCAGTGTGCGAAGTCGTTAATCGCCCGGCGCAGCCCCTGCTCCAGACCACGGGTGATCTTCACCCCCTCCTCCAGCCATAGAGCGAAGATCTCCAGCTCCCGGCTTTTGCGATGTATTTTACTGTCCATCCGCCCGACCAGTTTTCCCTGGTGCAGCAGAGGCAGTACGAAGTAGCCATACTGACGCTTCGGCGCCGGGGTATAACACTCCAGGCGATAGCTGAAGTTGAACAGCTGCTCAGCGCGTTTCCGATCCCAGACCACCGGGTCGAAGGGCGAGAGCACGGCGCTATGGCTGGCGGTCAGCTTACCGCCGGGCGCGGTCTCCAGCTGCGCCAGCGCCTCGTGATGCAGCCACATCTCGCCGAGTGCTTCCACGTTAACCGGCACCACCAGCCCCTCTTCCTGCCAGGCCGCCAGCAGACCCGGTAGCGACGGCTGGCGCAAGCGATAGTAATCGGCCAGCCACTGGGCGCGGAAGATGCCGAGACTACGGGCGCTATTGCGCAACATAATGGCCTCTGCGTCTTCGCGGGAGAGCGCGTCGCGCTCGTCGTCCCAGTCCGGCATCACCCGCCGGGTTAGATCATACACGCGGTGAAAATTGCGCCGCTCCACCACCATCACTTCGCCGGCGGTAAACAGCCCTTCCAGGTGGCGCTTATGCGGTTTCCACTCCCACCAGCCGCTGGCGCCTTTGCGCGGGTGGGTAAAATCCGCCGAGCGAACCGGGCCGTTTTGTCCGATATGCGCCACCAGCTCGGCAATACTCCCGGCATGCTCCTCCATCCACGCGCGATGGTATTTCCAGCCCATATTGTCGGGATTCAACATGCGATGGCGCACCAGGGCGAAATCGCTGCGCGGCAGAAAGCAGGCTTCATGCGCCCAGTATTCCATTAGCTCGCCGTTGCGCAGCGACTCATCCAGCCAGTGCTGCGGATAGCTGCCAAGACGGCTGAACAGCACCAGGTAGGGGCTGCGGGCCACCACGTTGATGGTATCGATTTGCAGCAGCGACATCTGCTGGATGGTGGAAAGAATGTCTTTCGGGCGAGCGCGACGTCGGGGCTTCTTTAACAACCCCTGCGCCGCGAGATGGAGGTGGCGCGCCTCGTTAAGCGATAGTTGCAATACCGACATGCAGGTTCTCCGTCAGGAATTCCAGCACAGCGGCGAGCAAAGCCGGCGCGTCAGTTAACGTTGCGCCAACGTCGCTAAGTCCGCAAGCAACCGCTGTGCGCGTTCATCGGCCATTATGGCGTCGACCGGTAAATACCACCAGTTTGCAGCGGCGAAATCGCGACATTTCACGGCATCTTTCTCGGTCATCAGCAGCGTCTGATCGGCGGTCACCAGGGCGGCGACATCAGCCTGGCTCAGCGCCTGATGGTCCGCCAGCGCCACGGTTTTGACCGGCTGGACGCCGCAGCTTTCGAGGGTGGCGAAGAAGCGCGGCGGATGGCCGATGCCGGCCATCGCCACCACGTTCGTGAAGGTGGAGACATCGCGACGTTCGCCGGTAAGCAGGTTAACCGCCATCCCTGGGCGCAGCCGCATCGGGATCTCACCCGGACGTGCCACGCCGCCGTTAACGATAACCGCATCAACGCTTTGCAAGCGCGACGCCCGCTCGCGCATCGGCCCGGCAGGCAGCCACCAGCCGTTGCCAAAGCGGCGCACGCCGTCAATAACGACAATTTCTCTGTCCCGCGCGAGCTTATAGTGCTGCAACCCGTCGTCGGTCACAATCATCTGCAGATCGTGCGCGCTGAGCAACGCTTTTACCGCGTCGCTGCGTAGCGGAGCGACAGCGACCGGGGCACCGGTACGCTGATGGATCAACACCGGTTCATCACCCGCCTGCGCCGTACTGGTCCTGTCGTCCAACACCAGCGGATAGCGGTCGGCTTTACCGCCGTAGCCGCGAGACACGACGCCAACGCGAATACCTCGCTGCTGCAGCTGCTCCACCAGCCAGATCACCACCGGCGTTTTGCCATTGCCGCCGGCGGTCAGGTTACCAACAACCACTACCGGCACCGGCGCGCGCCAGGCTTTTTGCCACCCCAGCCGATAGCTGAGGCGAATCACCCCGCTCACCAGGCCATACAGCCAGGAGAGCGGCAGCAGCAGGCGCCACAGCGGCGATTCCCCGGACCAGATGCGCGCGATCATTCGCCGAATTGCATCTTATGCAGCTGGGCGTACACGCCCTTATGCTCCAGCAGGTCATGGTGCGTTCCGCGCTCCACGATCCGCCCGTCTTCAACCACCACGATTTCATCAGCCTGCTCAATGGTCGACAGACGGTGAGCGATAACCAGCGAGGTACGGTTTTTCTGCAGCTCATCCAGCGCCGCCTGAATGGCACGCTCGGACTCGGTATCCAGCGCCGAGGTGGCTTCATCAAGGATCAGGATCGGGCTGTTACGCAGCAGCGCGCGGGCAATAGCAATACGCTGGCGCTGGCCGCCGGACAGCATCACGCCATTCTCGCCGATGATGGTATCCAGACCATTATCCATCTTGTTAATGAAATCCATGGCGTAGGCCATGCGCGCGGCCTCTTCAATCTGCTCGCGGCTGTACTCTTCGGTACGGGCATAGGCGATATTGTTGGCGACGGTATCGTTGAACAGATGCACGTTCTGTGAAACCAGCGCCACCTGATCGCGCAGCGAGCTCAGCTTGTACTCGCGCAGGTCGTGGCCATCCAGCAGGATCTGCCCCTCGTCGACATCGTAGAAGCGGGTGATCAGGCTGGCAATGGTCGATTTACCCGACCCTGAGCGCCCCACCAGCGCCACGGTTTTCCCTTCCGGGATATCGAGATTGATATTGCGCAGCGCGGCCACTTCGCGACCTGGGTAGGTAAAGGTGACGTTCTCGAACTTGAGATTGCCTTTCGCCCGCTCAATGACCCGCGTACCTTCGTCTTTTTCCTGCTCGGAATCGAGGATCGCAAACAGCGTCTGGCACGCCGCCATCCCACGCTGGAACTGGGCATTGACGTTGGTCAGCGACTTCAGCGGACGCATCAGCGCAATCATCGAGGAGAAGACCACGGTAATGGTCCCGGCGGTCAGGGTGTCCATCACGCTCGGGAAGCTGGCGGCATACAGGACAAAGGCCAGCGCCAGGGAGGCGATAAGCTGAATGATCGGGTCGGAGATAGACGAGGCGGAAACCATCTTCATCCCCTGCAGACGCATTTTATTGCTGACTTTATCAAAACGTTTGGTTTCCACTTCCTGGCCGCCAAACATCAGCACCTCTTTGTGCCCTTTCAGCATCTGCTCGGCGCTGGTGGTGACCTGCCCCATCGTGTTCTGCATATTCTTACTGATATTGCGAAAACGCTTGGAGACCACGCGGATCGCCACCGACACAATCGGCGCCAGTACGATCAGGATCAGCGACAGCTGCCAGCTGTAATAGAACATCATCACGAACAGACCGATAATCGATGCCCCTTCGCGGACCACGGTGATCAGCGCGCTGGAAGAGGAGGAGGCGACCTGCTCAGAATCATAGGTGATGCGTGACAGCAGCGTTCCGGTAGACTGCTTGTCAAAGAAGGCCACCGGCATACCCATCATGTGGCCGAACAGGCGACGACGCATGGTCATCACCACTTTGCCGGAAACCCAGGAAATACAATAGCTCGAGATGTAGCTGGTGATCCCACGCAGCACCATCAGGCCGATAACCACCAGCGGCATCCATAGCAGCACTGAGCGATCCGTTTTACCAAAACCATCATCCAATAACGGTTTAAGAAGCGATAACATGAAGGTGTCACTGCCCGCGTTAAGCACCAACGCCACCGCCGCTACGATTAGCCCGGCTTTAAACGGCGCGATAATCGGCCAAAGTCGGCGGAAGGTCTGCCACGTGGAGAGATCTTTATCGTTCTGCATTCAATAAACCAGCTTGTGTTGAAATAGCCGCATATTCTACCCGTTATCGGCGGGCGCGCCAAACCACTGATGATACCAACGCGGTAAAACTTGATCCCGTAAGCTACGGATTTGCCACCCTTCTGCGGAAAAAACCACCGTTATCTGCCCCTGCTGCGGCGTGGCGAACCAGCGATAACCCCGCTGGCGGTAGCGCTGAACCACCTTGTACGAGGGCATCCGCCACGCATTGTAGCGCGAAGCGGAGGCCAGCGCGGCCGCGCCATCCACCCGGCGGATCAGCAGCGCGCTGGAGGAGGTATTGCTGCCGTGGTGGGGAACCTGAATAAGTGTAGACGTCAGATGCCGCCAGTAACGACTGATCATCGCCTGCTCCGCCTGACGTTCTATATCGCCGGTGAGCAGGATGCTGGAGCGACCATCATCGATCCGCACCACACAGGAATGATTGTTACCCTTTGCCGTGCTGCCCGGCAGCGGCCACAGGGCCTGGAAGTTGAGTCCCTGCCATTGCCAGCGCTCACCGCGATGACACGGCAGATGATGCGCCCAGCCTAACGGGCTGCGCACCCACGCCTGCGGCCATGCCTGCAGCACTGAATCAAGGCCGCCGCGATGATCCAGATGTTCATGGCTCAGCATAATCCCTTGCAGCTGCAGATGGTGCCAGCGCAGCCACGGGATAATCACCTGTTGACCGCTATCACCCTGCGGCCAAGCCGGCCCGGTATCGTAAAGCAATGCCTTACCGTGACGCTCGATCACCATCGCCAGCCCCTGTCCGACATCCAGCATCGTCACCCGCCATTCGTCCGCAGGCGGTTGTCGGCTGAATGGCCGCGTCAGTAAAAACAGCACGCTGAGACACAGCGCCGGTGAATGCCGCCAGCTCTGAAAACGCCAGCCCATCACCAACAGCCACGGCAGGATACTGATCCACAGCCAGCGAGCATCCAGCGTCAACCAGCCGTCCGGTAAACGTCGTAATCCCCAAAACAGTAGCGCCAGCACGCGATCGGCCGCCAGCCAGAGTAGCGACTCCACTATATCCGGCCCCGAGAGATGCACCAGCATCGCGGTCAGAATAAGCGGCACCGCCAACAGGGTGACTAACGGTACCGCCAGCAAATTAGCCGCCATCGACGTCAGGCTGACTCCATGGAATAGCAACAACTGCAGCGGCAGCAGCAGCAGCGTCACGCCAGCCTGCAAATGAACAAGAGCAATTATGGTCTTCCACGGCCAGCGCCAGCGGCCGGCAGGCAACGGGAGCCACTGGAACCAGAAGATCAGCCCCGCCACGGCGAAGGCAGATAGCCACAGGCTTTGCGACAGGACCGCCAGCGGGTCGGCAACCAGTATCGCTCCCAGACAGCAGAGCCACACCTGCCACGCCGTCCAGCGTTGACCCGACAAACGTAAAGCACAACAGACCGCAAGCCCTAAGCAAGTGCGCAGGGCCGGCGGCTGCATACCGGTCAGCCAGGCATAGCCGACGGCGCCCGCCAGCCCGGCGACAAGGGGCAACCGCCAGCCAATCCAGCGGCCCGGGAGAATATACTGCACGCCGCGCAGCAACAGCATGATAAGAGAAGCCGCGAGAGCGATATGCAGACCCGAGATAGCCATCAGATGGGAAGTGCCCGTGTTCTGCATCAGGACCTTTATCTCCGTCGGCAGAGACAGCCGCTCCCCCATTCCTAATCCCAACATCACCGCGCGCCAGGGATAAGTCTGCAGTCGCCGGGTCAGCGACGTCAGATAGCGGGCGCGCAGACTGCAGCGGGCATCCAGCGCGGAAGCGGCGACGATCCCTCCGCTCAGCGGTCGGTGCTGCGCCAGCGCATAGCGCTGGCTGTCGAAGCCCCCGTCATTGAGCTGCCCGTGCACCGGGCGCAGGCGCAGCGTCATCAGCCAGTGTTGACCCGCACAGGCTGGCGCAGGTGCAAGTTCCCCGTACAGCGTTACGCCTACCGGGGGAAACAGATAGCGGCCCCGCAGGCGCACCATTTGTCCACGGTGCAAGGTCTGGCCATCCGTCTCGCTAAGGATCACTTCCGCTTGCCGGATGGCGCCGGTAAGGTGCCGGGTCGGCCACAGCGCCTGATGCGCGCTCAATACTCCCCAGACCACCAGCAGAAGCGTCATCGCCACTCCGGCGACGGCCCTTCCATGCAGACGAATCAGCGCCAGCGCCAGTGCGCTCGCGCCCGCCAGACTGTACGGGCCCGGCAAGACGGGTAGCCAGAGAAGCGGCAGCATTGCAATGATGGCGCATCCGGCAAGCCATGGTAGACGCATAAACACCTCCCTGTGAGTGGGCAGTGTTACGCAAAGCGGTGCTGGCGTCCTGGCGGCGAATTCAGGCTTGCGCGGCGCATTCCAGACAATCGCCTCGCTTGCAGCCGGGCACGCTTTTTTTGTGAGGATGGCCGTAAATGGCGGGCACAAAAAAAGCACCCGAAGGTGCTTTCTTTATCGTCAGGCAGGCTGCACGTCGTGCAACTCACCCTTCATAAATATTGGCGCGGTCACGTAATTCTTTCCCGGGCTTAAAGTGCGGAACGTACTTACCTTCCAGTTCGACTTTATCACCAGTTTTCGGGTTACGTCCGGTGCGAGGTGCTCGATAGTGCAGAGAAAAACTGCCGAAACCGCGGATTTCAATGCGCTCACCTTGAGCAAGCGTTGAGGCCATATGTTCCAGCATTTCTTTAACAGCATCTTCCACCGCTTTCGCCGGAATGTGAGATTGCTGGCTGGCAAGTCTTTCAATCAATTCTGACTTGGTCATTATTCCTCCGGTTTCCTTCAAGGCAAAAATTAGCTAACAGCTTAAACAAGGGCGGCCGTAGCCGCCCTTTGTGCTTGATTACAGGACGAATCCTGCAATCTGTCAAGTAAACTCGTCGCTATTCAGGTTGTTATTACCTGAATGACAAAGATTACTCGCCTTTCGCTGCTTTGAACGCTTCAGCCATAGCGTTGTTGGAGAAGTTCGCGTCTTCCTGCTTGTTCACGGTAGCGATAGCGTCTTTTTCTTCCGCTTCGTCTTTCGCACGTACAGACAGGCTCACTACGCGGTTCTTACGATCCACGCCGGTGAATTTCGCTTCAACTTCGTCGCCAACGCTCAGAACCAGAGTTGCGTCTTCAACGCGGTCACGGGATGCTTCAGAAGCACGCAGGTAACCTTCTACGCCGTCAGCCAGTTCTACGGTTGCGCCTTTAGCGTCAACTGCAGTCACTTTACCAACAACGATAGCGCCTTTCTTGTTCAGAGCAACGTAGTTGTTGAACGGATCTTCCGCGAGCTGTTTAACGCCCAGGGAGATACGCTCACGCTCTGCGTCAACCTGCAGAACAACTGCTGCGATTTCGTCGCCTTTTTTGTATTCACGAACTGCTTCTTCGCCTGCAACGTTCCAGGAGATGTCAGACAGGTGAACCAGGCCGTCGATGCCGCCGTCCAGGCCGATGAAGATACCGAAGTCAGTGATAGACTTGATTTTACCTTCAACACGGTCGCCCTTGTTGTGGGTTTCCGCGAACTGCTGCCATGGGTTAGATTTGCACTGCTTCAGACCCAGGGAGATACGACGACGCTCTTCGTCGATATCCAGAACCATTACTTCCACAACGTCGCCAACGTTAACAACTTTGGACGGGTGGATGTTTTTGTTGGTCCAATCCATTTCGGAAACGTGAACCAGGCCTTCAACGCCCTCTTCGATTTCAACGAAGCAGCCGTAGTCGGTCAGGTTGGTCACGCGACCGGTCAGTTTGGTACCTTCCGGATAACGTTTAGCGATAGCTACCCACGGATCTTCGCCCAGCTGTTTCAGGCCCAGGGATACACGGGTACGCTCGCGGTCGAACTTCAGCACTTTAACAGTGATTTCGTCGCCAACGTTTACGATTTCGCTCGGATGCTTAACGCGTTTCCAGGCCATATCGGTGATGTGCAGCAGGCCGTCAACGCCGCCCAGATCAACGAATGCACCGTAGTCAGTGAGGTTCTTAACGATACCTTTGACTTCCATGCCTTCCTGCAGGTTTTCCAGCAGCTGATCGCGCTCTGCGCTGTTTTCGGATTCGATAACGGCACGACGAGAAACAACAACGTTGTTACGCTTCTGGTCCAGCTTGATGACTTTGAACTCAAGCTCTTTGCCTTCCAGGTGCAGCGTGTCGCGCACCGGACGAACGTCTACCAGGGAACCCGGCAGGAACGCACGAATACCGTTCAGCTCAACAGTGAAGCCACCTTTAACTTTGCCGTTGATAACACCGGTAACAGTTTCAGCGTCTTCGTAAGCTTTTTCCAGCGTGATCCAAGCTTCGTGACGTTTAGCTTTCTCACGGGACAGCAGAGTTTCACCGAAGCCGTCTTCTACTGCATCCAGAGCAACGTCAACTTCGTCACCAACCTGGATTTCCAGCTCGCCCTGGGCGTTTTTGAACTGCTCAGCCGGGATGGCGGACTCAGATTTCAGACCGGCGTCAACCAGTACTACGTCTTTGTCGATAGCAACAACAACACCACGAACGATGGAACCCGGGCGGGTTTCGATTTCTTTTAAGGATTCTTCAAACAGTTGAGCAAAAGATTCAGTCATGTTTAATCTTCAGGTTAATATTAACGTCCACCTGGCTCCGTGCCGGATGGGGTTGTTTCACATACCCGCTGACCATCCATTGCCGCGGGGTACTGCTATAATTCGGAGGCTTCGGCGCGTTACCGGTTAAGGCCTACGCAACGGCCAATTTTTCGCGCGCATATTGTAGCGCTTTTTCAATCACTTGCTCAATGTTTAGTTCGGTTGAATCGAGAACTAATGCATCGGCAGCCGGGACAAGCGGCGCCACGGCGCGATTTCGGTCGCGATCGTCACGCTCTTTTATCTCGGACAAAAGACGTTCAAAGTTAACATCAAAGCCCTTTTCCTGCAACTGCCGCATGCGGCGATGCGCCCGCTCGTCGGCCGAGGCATCGAGGAAAATTTTCACCGGCGCGTCCGGGAAAACTACCGTTCCCATATCGCGACCGTCGGCGATAAGCCCTGGCAGTTCGCGGAAGGCGCGCTGGCGGCGCAGCAGCGCTTCGCGAACGCGCGGAAAAGCCGCCACTTTCGAGGCCGCGTTCGCGACCTCCTGAGTGCGAATTTCGCTACTGACATCTTCCCCTTCCAGCACCACTTCCAGGTTGCCGTCAGTAGAAATAAAACGCACGTCAAGATGGGCAGCCAGGGGCACCAGCGCCTCTTCGGACTCCACGTCGACATGATGATGCAGCGCCGCCAGCGCCAGAACGCGGTAGATCGCGCCTGAATCTAACAGATGCCAGCCCAGCGCTTCCGCCATTGCCTTGCACAACGTACCTTTACCCGCACCGCCAGGCCCATCAATGGTGATTACCGGAATATTCGCCGTCATCTTTTTCTCCTTCAGCAAGGCGCATGGAATATAAACGCCGCGCATTATACGCATCAATACGCCGGAAAGTGAGCATTGCTTGTAAATTACGGACTACAGGAAATGAAAAGCAGAAGTTTTGCGCAATTATAGCGGGCTGACAGGACATCAGCCCGCGGGATGACATAGTTTTACTCAGGCGAGGGTACTGATCCGCGCCAGCTGCTCAAAGTAGTCAGGGAACGTTTTGGCCGTACATTTGGGATCAAGGATGGTCACCGGCGTATCAGACAGCGCTACCAGCGAGAAGCACATCGCCATCCGGTGGTCGTTATAGGTGCCGATTTCTGCGTACTTCAACTTTGCCGGCGGGGTGATGCGGATATAATCTTCCCCCTCTTCCACCTCGGCGCCCACTTTACGCAGCTCGGTCGCCATGGCGAACAGACGGTCCGTCTCCTTGACCCGCCAGTTGTAGATATTGCGCAGGGTAGTGGTCCCTTGCGCGAACAGCGCGGCGGTGGCGATGGTCATCGCGGCGTCCGGGATATGGTTCATATCCATATCGACCGCCTTGAGCTCGCCGTGGGTGCAGGCGATGAAATCGTCGCCCCAGGTGACGGTGGCGCCCATTTTCTCCAGTACGTCGGCGAAACGAATGTCGCCCTGTACGCTGTTGCGGCCGATACCGGTGACTTTTACCGTGCCGCCCTTAATGGCGCCAGCGGCGAGGAAATACGAGGCCGAGGAAGCATCGCCTTCCACCAGGTAATCTCCCGGCGACTGATACTGCTGCTTGCCGCGCACCACAAATCGCTGATAAGACTGATTGTCCACCTCAACGCCGAAGGTTTTCATCAGGTGCAGCGTAATGTCGATATAGGGTTTCGACACCAGATCGCCCTTAATGACGATGACGGTATCCTGCGGCGCCAGCGGCGCGGTCATCAGCAGCGCGGTCAGGAACTGGCTGGAGACGCTGCCGTCAACCTCGACGTTGCCGCCCTGAAAACCGCCGCGCAGGCGCAGCGGTGGATAATTTTCCTGCTCCAGATAGTCGATCTGAGCGCCGCCCTGACGCAGGGCATCCACCAGATGGCCGATCGGACGCTCTTTCATCCGCGGTTCGCCGGTCAGCACGATATCGTTGCTGCCAAGGCACAGAGCCGCCGCCAGCGGACGCATCGCGGTACCGGCGTTGCCAAGGAACAGCTCCAGCGCCGCGGCAGAGCGCAACGGGCCGCCGTTGCCGGTCACTTCGCAGCGGGTGCGGTCGGCAGACAGGGTATATTGAACCCCCAGCGCACTCAGGGCATTCAGCATATGGCGCACATCGTCGCTGTCCAGCAGGTTGGTCAGCACCGTCGTGCCGCGGGCCAGGGCAGCCAGCAGCAGCGCGCGGTTGGAGACGCTTTTCGAACCTGGCAGGTTCACGGTGCCCTCTACGCGTGCGATGGGTTGTAACGTCAGGGATTCCATCAAACTTCACTCTCAAACAAACAGAATAAAAACCCCGCAGACAGGCCGCGGGGAGGAAGAAAGAAACAGGCGATTAACCGTGGCGGCGTTCGAAGTCCAGCATAAAGTCGGTTAACGCCTTCACGCCGTCCAGCGGCATGGCGTTGTAGATGGAAGCACGCATGCCGCCCACCACCCGGTGGCCCTTCAGCGCGTGCAGCCCGGCAGCAAACGACTCTTCGAGGAACAGTTTGTCCAGGGCGCTGTCCGCCAGCTGGAACGGTACGTTCATACGCGAACGGTTGGCCTGCGCCACATCGTTACGATAGAAGCCGCTGTTATCGATCACGCCGTAGAGCAGTTCGGCTTTCTGCTGGTTGATTTTATCCATCGCGGCAACCCCGCCCTGCTGTTTCAGCCACTTAAACACCAGTCCAGCCAGATACCATGCGAACGTCGGCGGTGTGTTAAACATCGAGTCATTCTCGCTTAACACGGTGTAGTCAAGAATTGACGGGCAGGCCACGCTGGCTTTGCCCAGCAGATCTTCACGCACGATGACCAGCGTCAGCCCAGCCGGACCGATATTCTTCTGCGCGCCGGCGTAGATTACGCCGAAGCGGTTGACGTCAATTTCGCGGGAAAGAATGGTGGAGGAGAAATCGGCGGTCACGATGACGTCGTCGCCGAAGTTCGGCGTCTCATCAATCGCGATACCGTCAATGGTTTCGTTCGGGCAGTAGTGCAGATAGGCCGCCCCCGGGGTCAGCTGCCACTCGCTCATCGGCTTCACAGCGCGCTTGCCGTCGACGGTGATTTTCGCGTCGATAACGTTCGGCGTGCAGTATTTCTTCGCCTCTTTGACCGCGCTGGCCGCCCAGTAGCCGGCGTCCACATAGTCAGCGACCTTTTTATCGCCGAGGATGTTCAGCGGGATCCCGGCGAACTGGCCGCGGCCGCCGCCGTGGCAGAATAAAACTTTATAGTTGGAAGGGATGTTCAGCAGAGCGCGGAAGTCCTGTTCTGCCTCTTCTGCCACCTGGATAAACTCCTTACCACGGTGACTGATCTCCATGACCGACGTCCCCAGACCGTGCCAGTCGCACAGTTCCTGCTGCGCCAGTTTGAGTACTTCCGCCGGCAGCATTGCCGGGCCCGAACTGAAGTTATAGACCTGAGCCATTTCCCCTCACCACGTTGCTATGTTGTTTTGCCCGCGAACCGCCGCGGGCATAAGTTATTCCTGTGGCTATCGGTTTTATCATTCAGTGACACGGTCCGCAATGGCTAAAACTCGCCGACGGTAAAACGCGGCCGCCGTCACACAACAGAATCTATCGGCTTGACGTAATAAAACCGACATATTTGCTGTCAGGTAAGCCGTTTCGCCCGGCTGGCCTTCGACCATTCTGCATTTGCGCAGCGCGGACATATTCGTTTTTCTCCCGCCTGCATCGCCATTACGATGCTGCAGCGCACGCAGGCATAGATCCCCTCTTGCGGAATGGTGGTATAGCGTGTGGTACAATGCGCTGGAAGGATCGATAATCCGGCCCTCACCTCTTCATCGGGATAATAAAACACGCTGATCTGCCCGTTGGTTTCGAGGATTGCCAGCCGGACCTGGCCAAGCTGCTCGACGCTGTTGACCCGCAGCTCCATAAAAAATTCGAATTCGGTCATGTTTTCCGCATGCAGCTTCTCCCAGGCCAACTGTCCCTCTTCCACCACTACGATAGGTTTCCCCTCCAGTAGATCCTCCAGCTTTTCGCTATGCCCCATCAGCCACATAATGCCGCGATACAGTAGCGCCAGCGTAACGAAGACCACCAGCACCGGCAGCAGCGGCACATCGTCATAAAACGCCACGTCACCCGCCGCCGAGCCGAGGGTCAAAATAATCAGCACCTCGAACAGCGACATCTGCCGCACGCCGCGCCGTCCGGTAATCTTGAGGAAAATAAAGACCAGAACGAAGGTATAGAGGCTGCGCAACGCCACCTCCGCCAGGAATTCCACCGGTACTTTATCGAGCGCCATCCGCTGCCAGTCAAAGGCTTTCATTTTCCATCTCCCTGTGTATTAAAGATGCCTCTAAGCATAGCCAGATGATGGAGATAGCACCTGTCAGATAAAAGCCGTATCATTGCGCGCTTTCCGTACGACAAAAGTGATCGCCATGACCCAAACGTTTATTCCCGGCAAAGATGCCGCCCTGGAAGATTCCATCGCTCGCTTCCAGCAGAAATTGCTCGACCTCGGATTTGATATCGAAGAGGCCTCGTGGCTGAACCCGGTGCCGCACGTGTGGTCCGTTCACATTCGCGATAAAGCGTGCGCGCTGTGCTTTACCAATGGTAAAGGCGCCACCAAAAAGGCAGCCCTGGCCTCCGCGCTGGGCGAATATTTCGAACGTCTGTCCACTAACTATTTCTTCGCCGACTTCTGGTTAGGCGACACTATCGCTAACGGCCCGTTTGTTCACTACCCGAACGAAAAGTGGTTCCCGCTGACTGAGGATGATGAAGTCCCGGAAGGTCTGCTGGATGCCCGCCTGCGCGCGTTCTACGATCCTGACGATCAGTTAACGGCCAGTATGCTGGTGGATCTGCAGTCGGGTAACGATGAGCGCGGCGTGTGCGGTCTGCCTTTTACCCGCCAGTCCGACGGCGAAACCGTCTATATTCCGATGAATATTGTCGGCAACCTGTACGTCTCCAACGGCATGTCCGCCGGTAACACCCGCAACGAAGCGCGGGTACAGGGTCTGTCAGAGGTCTTTGAACGTCACATTAAAAACCGCATCATCGCTGAAAGCATCAGCCTGCCGGAGATCCCGGCGGAAGTCATGGCGCGCTATCCGGGCGTCGTGGAATCGATCGCCAAACTGGAAGCTGAAGGTTTCCCGATCTTTGCCTATGATGGCTCGCTCGGCGGCAAATATCCGGTTATCTGCGTCGTGCTGTTTAACCCGGCTAACGGCACCTGCTTCGCCTCCTTCGGCGCCCACCCGGACTTTGGCGTGGCGCTGGAGCGAACCGTCACCGAACTGCTGCAGGGCCGCAGCCTGAAAGACCTCGATGTCTTCACGCCGCCAACCTTCGATGACGAAGAGGTCGCCGAGCACACGAACCTCGAAACCCACTTTATCGACTCCAGCGGCCTGATCTCCTGGGATATGTTCAAGCAGGACGCCGACTATCCATTCGTTGACTGGAGCTTCTCTGGTACTACCGAAGAAGAGTTCGCCACCCTGATGGCCATCTTCAAGGCCGAAGATAAAGAAGTGTACATCGCCGACTACGAGCACCTGGGCGTTTACGCCTGCCGTATCATCGTCCCGGGGATGTCGGACATATACCCGGCGGAAGACCTGTGGCTGGCGAACAACAGCATGGGCGCTCATCTGCGGGACACCATTCTGTCCCTGCCGGGCAGCGAGTGGGATAAAGAAGATTACCTGGCGCTGATCGAGCAGATGGACGATGAGGGTCTGGATGATTTCACCCGCGTTCGCGAACTGCTGGGGCTCGCCACCGGAAAAGACAACGGCTGGTATACCCTGCGCGTCGGCGAGCTGAAAGCGATGCTGGCCCTGGCCGGCGGCGATCTGGAACAGGCGCTGATCTGGACCGAGTGGACCATGGAATTTAATGCTTCGGTCTTCAGCGCGGAGCGCGCGAACTACTATCGCTGTCTGCAAACCCTGCTGCTGCTGAGCCAGGAAGAAGAGCGTCAGCCGCTGCAGTACCTGAACGCCTTCATCCGTATGTACGGCGCCGACGCGGTCGAAGCCGCCAGCGCGGCGCTGAGCGGGGAAGCGCCGTTCTATGGTCTCCAGGCGGTCGATAGCGATCTGCAGGCCTTCCCGGCCCATCAGTCGCTGCTGAAAGCCTATGAAAAACTGCAGCGGGCGAAAGCGGCGTTTTGGGCAAAATAAGCCCAGCTTGCGCCATCGTTCATGCTTACAACGGAGCCCTCAGCGGCTCCGTTATTTAACCCTGAGAAAGCGCCTCCTATAATTTGTAGTTGTAAAGTTAATTAATGTTAAATAACGCCATTTCATCATTTATCAATTGTTAAATTTAATAAAAATACTCCATTTTAATTAACTCAAAAATGGGGGTAAAAAAGAAAAAATTCAACATTATCTATAAAATTTAAAAATTATTTTCTCTATACATTTCATTGGCTTACTGATAATTTCAATAAAAACCACACACTAAAAAGGCATATAGTTCCGGTGAGATATGATCTATATCAATTTCCCTTCTATAATGCTTTGTTAGTATCTCACCGCCAACTTATATAAAGAGAGAGTTAGTGTGAAAGCTGACAACCCTTTTGATCTTTTGCTCCCTGCCGCGATGGCGAAAGTCGCCGAAGAAGCAGGTGTCTATAAAGCAACGAAGCATCCGATGAAGACGTTTTATCTGGCGATCACCGCTGGCGTTTTCATCTCCATCGCTTTCGTATTCTATATCACCGCGACCACCGGCACTGCCGCGATGCCTTATGGGATTGCCAAACTTATCGGTGGGATCTGTTTTTCTCTGGGTCTGATTCTGTGCGTTATCTGCGGCGCTGACCTCTTTACCTCTACGGTACTGATCGTGGTGGCCAAAGCCAGCGGTCGAATTACCTGGGGGCAACTGGCAAAAAACTGGCTCAACGTCTATTTTGGTAACCTGGTGGGCGCGCTGCTGTTTGTGCTGCTGATGTGGTTATCAGGCGAATATATGACTGCCAACGGCGGCTGGGGGCTAAACGTTCTGCAGACCGCCGACCACAAAATGCACCATACTTTTGTGGAGGCCGTGAGCCTGGGTATCCTCGCTAACCTGATGGTTTGTCTCGCCGTATGGATGAGCTATTCCGGTCGTAGCCTGATGGATAAAGCGATGATCATGGTCCTGCCGGTAGCGATGTTCGTTGCCAGCGGCTTTGAGCACAGCATCGCCAACATGTTTATGATCCCGATGGGTATCGTAATCCGCAACTTTGCAAGCCCGGAATTCTGGACCGCCATCGGTTCGACTCCGGAAAGTTTCTCTCACTTGACCGTTATGAACTTCATCACTGATAACCTGATTCCGGTAACTATCGGGAACATTATCGGCGGGGGTCTGCTGGTCGGGTTGACATACTGGGTCATTTACCTGCGTGGCAACGACCATCACTAAGGGTTGTTTCAGGCAGTAAATAAAAAATCCACTTAAGAAGGTAGGTGTTACATGTCCGAGCTTAATGAAAAGTTAGCCACAGCCTGGGAAGGTTTTACGAAAGGTGACTGGCAGAATGAAGTCAACGTCCGTGACTTTATTCAGAAAAACTACACCCCATATGAAGGCGACGAATCCTTCCTGGCTGGCGCGACTGAAGCGACCACCAAGCTGTGGGACACCGTAATGGAAGGTGTAAAACAGGAAAACCGCACTCACGCGCCTGTTGATTTTGACACTGCCCTGGCTTCCACCATCACCTCTCACGACGCGGGCTATATCGAGAAAGGTCTGGAAAAAATCGTTGGTCTGCAGACCGAAGCGCCGCTGAAACGTGCGATCATCCCGTTCGGTGGTATCAAAATGGTTGAAGGTTCCTGCAAAGCGTATAATCGCGAGCTGGACCCGATGCTGAAAAAAATCTTCACAGAGTACCGTAAAACTCACAACCAGGGCGTTTTCGACGTCTATACCCCGGACATCCTGCGCTGCCGTAAATCCGGCGTGCTGACGGGTCTGCCGGATGCTTACGGTCGTGGTCGTATCATCGGTGACTACCGTCGCGTTGCGCTGTACGGTATCGACTTCCTGATGAAAGACAAATTCGCCCAGTTCAACTCTCTGCAAGCGAAACTGGAAAGCGGCGAAGACCTGGAAGCGACCATCCGTCTGCGTGAAGAAATCGCTGAACAACACCGCGCACTGGGCCAGATCAAAGAGATGGCCGCTAAATATGGCTATGACATCTCCGGTCCGGCGACCACCGCTCAGGAAGCGATTCAGTGGACCTACTTCGGTTACCTGGCTGCCGTGAAATCTCAGAACGGCGCGGCAATGTCCTTCGGTCGTACCTCCAGCTTCCTGGATATCTACATCGAGCGTGACCTGCAGGCGGGTAAAATCACCGAGCAAGACGCGCAGGAAATGGTTGACCACCTGGTCATGAAACTGCGTATGGTTCGCTTCCTGCGTACCCCGGAATATGATGAACTGTTCTCCGGCGACCCGATTTGGGCAACGGAATCCATCGGCGGTATGGGCGTTGACGGCCGTACTCTGGTGACCAAAAACAGCTTCCGCTTCCTGAACACCCTGTACACCATGGGGCCGTCTCCGGAGCCGAACATTACTATCCTGTGGTCTGAAAAACTGCCGCTGAGCTTCAAGAAATTCGCCGCTAAAGTGTCCATCGATACCTCTTCTCTGCAGTATGAGAACGATGACCTGATGCGTCCGGACTTCAACAACGACGACTACGCTATCGCATGCTGCGTAAGCCCGATGGTTGTTGGTAAGCAAATGCAGTTCTTCGGCGCTCGCGCTAACCTCGCGAAAACCATGCTGTACGCTATCAACGGCGGCGTGGATGAAAAACTGAAAATGCAGGTTGGTCCGAAATCTGAACCGATCAAAGGCGACGTCCTGAACTTCGACGAAGTAATGGATCGCATGGATCACTTCATGGACTGGCTGGCTAAACAGTACGTCACCGCGCTGAACATCATCCACTACATGCACGACAAGTACAGCTACGAAGCCTCTCTGATGGCGCTGCACGACCGTGACGTTATCCGCACCATGGCGTGTGGTATCGCTGGTCTGTCCGTTGCTGCTGACTCCCTGTCTGCTATCAAATATGCGAAAGTTAAACCGATTCGTGACGAAGACGGTCTGGCTATCGACTTCGAAATCGAAGGCGAATACCCGCAGTTTGGTAACAACGACCCTCGCGTCGATGACATGGCCGTTGACCTGGTTGAACGTTTCATGAAGAAAATTCAGAAACTGCACACCTACCGCAACGCTATCCCGACTCAGTCTGTTCTGACCATCACCTCTAACGTGGTGTACGGTAAGAAAACCGGTAATACCCCAGACGGTCGTCGCGCTGGCGCGCCGTTCGGTCCAGGTGCTAACCCGATGCACGGCCGTGACCAGAAAGGCGCAGTAGCCTCTCTGACCTCCGTCGCTAAACTGCCGTTTGCTTACGCGAAAGATGGTATCTCTTATACCTTCTCTATCGTGCCGAACGCGCTGGGTAAAGACGACGAAGTTCGTAAGACCAACCTGGCGGGTCTGATGGATGGTTACTTCCATCACGAAGCGTCCATCGAAGGTGGTCAGCACCTGAACGTGAACGTCATGAACCGCGAAATGCTGCTCGACGCGATGGAAAACCCGGAAAAATATCCGCAGCTGACCATCCGTGTATCTGGCTACGCCGTACGTTTTAACTCCCTGACCAAAGAACAGCAGCAGGATGTAATTACCCGTACCTTCACTCAGACCATGTAATTCCCTGTCTGACTGAAAAGGCGTACAATAAAGGCCCCACATCAGTGGGGCCTTTTTAACAAGCATTCCCCGCCCCAGCCTGCTTTGCCAGTTATCTATACTTTGGGTACCTGTCAAAACAGACTCGACGCAGCCGCGGAGCTGCGCACCAACACGGCCCCGGATGGGCCACATCTGGAGAAAACACCGCAATGTCAGTTATTGGTCGCATTCACTCCTTTGAATCCTGTGGCACCGTTGATGGCCCGGGCATCCGCTTTATTACCTTTTTCCAGGGCTGCCTGATGCGCTGCCTGTACTGCCATAACCGTGACACCTGGGATACCCACGGCGGCAAAGAAATCACCGTTGAAGAATTAATGAAAGAGGTGGTGACCTATCGTCACTTTATGAATGCTTCCGGCGGCGGCGTCACCGCCTCGGGCGGTGAGGCGATCCTGCAGGCGGAGTTTGTTCGCGACTGGTTCCGCGCGTGTAAGAAAGAAGGCATCCACACCTGCCTGGATACCAACGGCTTCGTACGTCGCTACGATCCGGTTATCGACGAGCTGCTGGAGGTAACAGACCTGGTGATGCTGGATCTCAAGCAGATGAACGATGAGATTCACCAGAACCTGGTCGGCGTCTCTAACCATCGTACGCTGGAATTCGCCCAGTATCTGGCGAAGAAGAATATCAATGTCTGGATCCGCTACGTGGTGGTTCCCGGCTGGTCAGACGATGATGATTCCGCGCACCGCCTGGGCGAATTTACCCGCGATATGGGCAATGTCGAAAAAATCGAGCTGCTGCCCTACCATGAGCTGGGTAAACACAAATGGGTAGCGATGGGCGAAGAGTACAAGCTGGACGGCGTCCATCCGCCGAAGAAAGAGACCATGGAGCGGGTAAAAGGCATCCTTGAGCAGTATGGTCACAAAGTAATGTACTAATCCCGCCCGGGCCGGTGATGCGCTTATGCCGGCCTGCAACGGCGTGGGAAGCTGTGTCCGCCCCGCCGTTTCATTCTCATGAAAAACGACTTGTCCTCTCTGCGGCAGAAAGCCTATGCGATTGCAGCAGATGATGCGCAGCATGCGCTGCGCGTTGCAGGGTCAGGCGTGCGCCACCGGCGTCGGATGATGCCCGGCTTTGCGCAGCAGGGTCAGCAGATAGATAAACGACACGCTGGCGATCATGATAAACAGCAGGTTGTCTGAGAAGTTCTGCATCAGCATCGCCGTCAGGGTCGGGCCCAGCAGGCTGCCGATGGTATAGCTCATCAGCAGCGCCTGATTCATCGCCACCAGCTGATGGTGCTCCACTTTTTCACAGGCCCAGGCCATCGCCACCGGATACAGCGTGAAACCAGATGCCCCAAGCACAAACAGCGCCGGGGCCATTGCCGCCTGACTAAGCATCGCCAGACATCCCAGAATGACCACAAAGACCTGTACCCGCAGCACCAGCAGGCGACCGTAGCGGTCTGCCAGGCGCCCTACCGGCCACTGGCCGAGGATCCCCGCACTCACCATCACCGCCATCCAGAAGCCGATGCCGGAGTCGCTGACGCCCTGATGGTTCAGCCACAGCGGCATCAGGCCATACAGCGAGCCGAGGACAATCCCCGAAATAATACAGCCATTGACCCCGTGGCGCGCCTGGCGCAGCTTCAGCATCGGCCAGATACGTACCGTTTCATGCGGTTCTTCTGCCTGCCCCATAATGCGGGTAAACAGCAACGGCAGGATCGCCGCCAGCGCCAGGCCGGTCACCCACGGCAGGACGCTCATTAAATCGGTGGGTAATTTACTGACCATCAGCTGGCCCAGTACGGTACCGACGTAATAGACCATCATGTACGCCGCCAGCAGACGACCGCGACTGCGGGAAGTGCCGCTGCAAACCAGCGCGCTTTCCACCACCACCCAGATCATCGCGCAACCTACGCCGGCGATAAAACGCCAGCTCAGCCATGTCCAGAAGCCAACGGTGATCCCCAGCCCTACGCAGCCGACGGCGAAAATTAACGATGCGAGATAATAGCTACGGTTAAACCCCAGGCGCTTGATCACCCAGCCGGCCAGCAACGTACCGGCCAGGTTGCCGGTAAAATAGGATGACCCCACCATGCCGACCTGCCAGGTTGGCATGTTTTCATGGGCGAGCCAGAGCGGGACGAGCGTATTCAGCACCGCTATCGCCAGGGTCAATAAAAGCAGGCCACAGAGCAGCATTTGCACTGGCCGGGTGTAGATGGTCATGGGTAAAAACCGTGAGGAATGTTCAGATCGCGAGCGCATCATGCCACTGCTAAAAACATTGTCAATCCACCTGAAATCAGGCGTGACGCGGTTTTGTCGGCTACGATAGAAGTTTTTTATCCAGAGGATGGAAAAAGGTGAGACAACAGATAATACGCTATTGTTTTTGCTGGTTTATTAATAAATGCCGAAGTTAATTTCAGTTGAAAAATTTCATCTATCGACAGCACGTTTTCATCATGCCGGTGGTTAGGCACCGGCATGATGGAGGTGGTTAGGCACCGGCATGATGGAGGTGGTTAACTGGCGACAGCCATCCCAACGGTCATATGCAGGCCATAGAATACGCCGCGGCCGATCATCTCTCCCGCCAGTATCAGAACAAAGGCCAGGCCGAGCAGCGAGACCGCCGGTTTGCGGCCGCGAATCTGCGGCACGCACCAGCAGGCCAGGGCCAGCGCCAGCAGCACCACGCGCCAGGCCATAAGCAACCCGTAATCCGGCACCAGGGCGGAGGCCTGCTGAACTGAGCTGCGGATGGTGGCAAGTTCACTTCCCTGCATCACGACCACCATAATACTGACCAGCAGCGCCAGCAAACTAACCACCGGCAGCAGGCGCAGCGCCCAACCATCGACGCCTGCGACGCGCAGCAGCAGGTAGCCCAGCAGTGGACCGCCGATAAACAGCGTCAGGAAGAAGCTCAGCGGTGTCCAAACGGTGTACCAGGTCGGCACCGTGTCGATGGTGTTGTACACCCGCACCATCATCCACACGAAAATCACGCCCAGCACCATGGTCACCACCAGCCACAGGCTCCGCAGGCCGGCAGGCAGCTTTTTGCACACGGCCAGCAGCCAGCCAATTCCGCCGACGGCGAAGAAGATCGCCCCGCTGGCTATTTCATTACTCAGCGACGAGGCTCCCACGCGATTCAGCGAATTAAAGGCCCGCAGCGGCGAGCCAAGGTGCATCGTCGAGGCAATAAACCCGATCCCCATCAATACCCACAGTCCGAGCATGCTGCCCACCACGCGCTGCTCCTGCTCACGGGAAAGCTTGCCTGTCATCAGCGCCAGCGCCAGAACAATAAAGCCGCCTACGACGCATTGGCCGAATACCGTAAAG
>ERZ836358.964-NODE-964-length-31734-cov-9.687364_pt1 | contig 31734 bp, 29 predicted proteins | sample MGYA00519942_ERZ836358 | MGnify/ENA primary metagenome ERZ836358 (study PRJEB31850, sample SAMEA3708798) | human gut metagenome | biome: human gut; feature: human-associated habitat; material: faeces | place: China | collected 2014 ...
CTCAATAGAATCTGCGTTGCGTTAGATGTCAATATCGGAGATGTGATGGAGTTTGTGAGTGGAGATTGAGCAATATCCATAACTGCAAGTAAATCTTATTCGTGAAACCAAGAGGTGGGAGAAATGGCAATTCGCTTGTGGCCGCAGGATTATGAACGAAAGGATCATATTACAAAAGCGGAAAAAGGGATCCTTAGATATGCTGCACGCAATTTTCAAAATGGCCATATGGTGGTTGGTATAGACCCTGTAGGCTTAAGCGGCGAAAGAGTGAAGCTGGGAATGTATATTTCTCCCAGCGAAGGGCTTGTCACGTTCTCGATTTACTCCGGAATGATTAATGCAATGCTGGTGTCTTCGTATATCGCTTATGTCCAAATGGTCGAAGGTAAAATCTATGAACGCCTTTTGGATTCCAAGCTTTTGATTGTTCGTAACGGAGAAAAGAAAGCACTTAAATTCCCATACAAACATATTGTTATGTTTCCGGATGAGGTGGTAGGAAAGACTACCGTGTCGAAGGATGACCTTCAGCAACTACGAAATTATGCAACATTTGATTCGTTTAGACCAATCACATCTGACGGCAAAGAAAAAAGAATTGAAGATTTGAAAATATTTGCGGGTATTCGCAAGGCATACGATAAGACGTTTAAGTCTCTGTCAGAACTAGAATGTCGAGCGATTTTCGAACGTTTGGCTCCCGAATACACTGTCGTGCTGAATGAGACCATAAATGTTTGCGTTGCCGAAAAGAAAACATTGGTAACCGAAGCTGATCTGCGCATTACCGGAAAGGAACTGGAATATAAAACATTCTTCCTCGATGAGTACCAGGTAGGCGTTGTTAACGACATGGGTAAAGGTCATCGAGTCATTCTGGCAAACCCCGGCGCAGGAAAAAGCGTTCTGCTTCTTTCTAAAGCGTTTAAGTATGCAAGTCTGTACAAAGGATCCAACGTACTCCTCACATGCTATAACAGCAACTTAGCCGATTCTTATAATTTCAAGCGCAGTTGTGCTAATTTTGGCAAAGATATCAAACTGTTTGTCATGACATTCCATAAGTTGGTAAAAAAGATTTATGAGGAATGCTTACACTCTCATTGCGCATCAAACATTGCAACAGAAGAAGAAATTCAAAAATGCATAGACATGGTGAAACAAGGAAAGGTGAAGCTTCGATTTAAGGCGATTTTTATTGACGAGGTGCAGATTTTTGATCCTCTTTATCTCGAGCTATGTTATCGCCTTTTGGAAGATGACGATGATCGTGTGTTTTTAATGGCAGGCGATTTGAATCAAGCAGTTCGTGCGCTAAGTCGAAAAGGTGATGCCCCGTGGAAACGGATGAATGGGATCCAGCTTGACTTCACTGGACGTGTTCGCTACATCGAAAAAAATTACCGAAATAGTCAAGAGATAGGCGAGTATATTTCACATATGTTGCAGCACATGAATACGCGTTTGTCAATGCTGGATCTAATTAACTCTTTGGAGTATGAATATAACTCGTTCAAAGTCGGCACAAATCCAACAATTGCGCTTAAAGTTAGGACCGGGGTTCAACGGACAAGTATCAAAACGAGTGTAATTGCAGCAATTAAAGAAATTGCAACAACGTATAGGATTAGTTACTCAGACATAGCTGTGTTATTCCCGTTTAGAAAAGTTCCCTATTTGAACTACCATTTCCTCTATTGGCTTCAGCAAGGGCTTGACGAGGAAGGCATTTCTTATTCGATGATCATTAACGAGAAAGATGGTTTCTTTGTGAAGAAAAAACCCGGAGACATTACGGGTGTAGTTATCTCTACCATTGAGTCCTCGTTGGGATTGGATTTTAAGGCTGTTATTTTGGCTGGCTTGTTCCCGTATAACTATGTCAATCTCAACGGACAAGTGGGTAGTGAAATAAAGACATGGAGCGCTATCAAAAATATGCCGGAAGAGCAGCAAACTGCGGTACAGAGCCAGATGCGAGCAGTATATACCGCCTGTTCAAGAGCCCGAGATGTTTTGTATGTAATTAGCGATCTGAAGCCTGGTACACCAATGGAAGAAATTATTAAGCAAGTGCCAGATAGAACACCTTTACCGCAGTCTTCAACGCAGAGCGGTACACCATCAACTGGTGTTCGTACGGGAAACAAACGGAATACTGTAACCAAACGTACAGCTTCAGCCACCATCAAAGAAAGATTGCTTAATGAAGTAGTCGATCATGTAACCATTAAGGCAGTAATTCAGGAAACAAAAAAGGACACAACCGTGATGGTTGATCTTGCAAAGTACCCTAAGTAAAAAGGAATTATAGGGAAAAAGGTCGGTGAAACCTTTAAACTTGCAGGAGTTTCTTTGACATATAAGATTACGAAAATTATTGCTAATGATACGCTTATCCCCAAAGATGTGGCAAACTCTCCTGCAAAACAAGGATCTACTGTACAAGCAGGTAAAACTCAGCCCAAAAGCTTGAAGGATTTCTTCGTGAGCAAGGGGTTCAAAGCTGTAGATTGCAGGTCAAATATTGGTTGTTTGTGGATCTTGGGAGAGCGAAAAGAATTAGCACCGTACGTGACGGAAGCAGAGCGACTATTTGGAGTGGCTGGCGGATATGGCGCGGGAAAAGCGTCGTCTTACAAGCCTGCGTGGTGGACAAAGTCAAACAAGTAATTACCCTATATGGCATTTGCATGTGCTGGGAGGAGAAATAGTATGGCAAACGATTACAACATACTTGCTGATTACATAGTCTCTAGATATATCGAAAGGATCGCTGGTGATGATATTGAAGAGACCTTTGTGGATGAATCTCCGGCAGATCGCGTTATGGTCGGCATGCTTGCTGAGAACCGCATGGAAGAGAAGTTTGATGGTGGGTATATCGAGAATAATAGTACCCGCTTTGAAAGTGTACCGTCCATAAGTATTTCGTTTATCGTCAAGAAGAATTCTTCAGGTGTTATTCGTGTGATTCCCAAGGGACTGTTGTTTTATACGGTCGAGCCGGATTATGACAAGACGATTGATTACTTGCTTCAGAAATACTCTGAAAAGGATAACGTTCAATATAAAGCTAAGTACACCGATTGGTCTACCCGTGATGATATCAAAGCAAATTTGCAAGTTGACCTGATTTTGCTGCTGGATGAGTTTGATTATCCGCCTGTAACTATTGATGACGTCTACAAAGAAGTTTTGGAACAAGCTGAAAATTTCAAGAAGTATTCAGAATAACAACCTAAAAGGACGCATAGCCGGAGACCAATTAAGCAAAGTCAATAGCACAGGTAGCAAATAAGAACGAAATCGAACGGTTTGAGTTCGGTATTCATCACTTATAGCCCTGCCATCGCTTACACCAAGTGAAGAACAAGGGCAGTGAAAGATGCCAAATTCAAATTTTTCGCATACCAAATAAGGCCCTGTGTTTGTTTCAGGGCTTGAATCTCTCAAAAACTTCAGGCTGCTTTTACAAATCCCTGTTCAACAGCATGCTGCTCTGGCGTTTTCAGTTCGAAGGGCTTCTGGTCACGCAAGACTGCAAAGACTATAAAGACCAGTTTGTGCATTGACGCTGCTTGAGCAACCTTTGCCGGTTTGTTTTTACATTTCTTTTCATAATAACTGAGCAGTACGGGGTTCGCTGCAGAGTCCTTTCCGCGCTTACAAATTGAATTAACCACTCCCATGTGAAGTGCAGCTCTTGCATAGGGAGAGCCACGTTTTGAGAGCTTGTTCTTTGTTCCTCTGAATGATCCGGATTGCCGCTCTGTTGGGTCTAAACCAAAATATGCTGCAAGCTGTTTCGGCTTCTTGAACAACGAGATATCTCCGATTTCTCCTAGTAAAAGGGCTGCCGAATGACTACCAACACCAGGGATGCTTTGCAGCAAAGAAACGTTGTTTCGCATTTCTTTTATATTGTTCTTTGCACAGCAGACTTTTCAACTGCACCTGCCGCTCAAAGGACGAAGCGCAGCGGTTATGTGAGGATTGGCTCGTCACGCAGGACCGCTGCTATATAAACTAAAAAAGCCACCGAGGATTCTTTCCCAAAACGGATTGGGATCGAATCCTCGGTGACCTTTGTTTTATCGGGTCTGCTGCTGTTCCTGTTCGCTCCTGTTGTCTACAAAAAACATTTCTACGTTTTTCTGCGCCTTCATCAGTTCCTGCATTCTCTCTCGTGCTTTCCGATAGCTCGGATATTCTGCTTTTTTCTTTTTCAGAAGCTCAACATATTCGATGCTCAGTTCTTTTACCTTCGGAAGTTTTTTCAGCCCAGCCTCATAGAAAGCCGCTTTGGCCGCCTTGTGCAACGCAATGCTCTCCCGATTTGCTTCCAAGAATCGCTTGCTGTATCCTGCTTTTCGATAGGCCTCATGGATGGACCTTGTTTTGGCATAGTTGATAATGTGCGTTTTCATTACCGCAATTTCTGCCATCCGCGCTTCCGCAGCTTTGATGGAGTCGCCCAGTTCGTGATAGCGCATCGTTGCAGCACGCACCTGTTCTTCCATTTCATCCATGCTCCCGATTTTGTTTTCCTGCAGAAAAATCAGCGTCCTGGACATCTCCTTCAGGTTGTACCGCTTCGCCCATCGCGCATAGCCGTCTCCCTTTCCTTCAGCCAATTTTGCCTGAATATCCACCAACATCTGAAATTTCTGTTCCTGCACCGGATGTTTTTTCCGCGGGCAATGCTCTGCTTCTCCGGCGAGGACCGCTTTCAATTCTTCCTCACTGTATCCCGCCCCCAAAGTCCGAAACCGGATGAATCGTTTTTGCCGTGCACCTTTGATCGATGTGAATTTTCCGCGCTTGACCTCATATCCCTGCTGTTCCAGTTTTTTCAAAAATTCTTCGTAACTGCCCGGCTTGTCCGCAAGGATGCTGTCAATCACACCGCACAATTGATCGCGGTTGCTTTCTTTTGGCGGGTAAAGGACACGCTTCTGCCGCTCCCGGTAGGGCTTTATTTCAATCACAGACAGGCTGTGTTCCAGGCAAATCAGGTCACTCAGCCGCTGCACGGCCACCCCCGACAGCAAAAAGTCCCGGAATTTACGACTGCAGTCCAGAGCCGTAGAGTTATAGATAATGTGATTGTGAATATCGCCATCAACTCCGGAAGGTTGAAAAACTTGGCAAACCGGGTGCGGGCACGATAGCCGGTACCCTCCGGGGCAAGTTCGATGGCCGTGGTCGTCTCACCAAAGGTAGATCTGCTTTCTGCGAAAACCGCCTGCTGGATGCTGTACCGCCGCCCGCAAATGCAAGGGCAACGGTGTAGAACTTTTCCGGGGTAAATGCTGCAATTTCTGCCTCCCGCACCACCGTCATGGTAAGCACCGGGGTCATGACCCGGCCCACCGCCAGTGGCCGACCATACAGGCATGAAAAAAGCCGGGACGCGTTGATGCCGACCATCCAGTCGGCGCGTTCCCGGCAGAGTGCCGCATTGTACAGCGCATCGTATTCAGTTGACGGTTTCAGATTAGCAAAACCCTCTCGGATTGCAGATTCCTCCATGCTGGACAGCCACAGGCGGAAAACAGGCTTTTTGCACCCGGTCTGCTGGTAAACCAGCCGAAAAATCAGTTCGCCCTCGCGCCCTGCATCGGTCGCAGCGGTCACACTATCTACATCCGGGCGGTTCATCAGCTTTTTCAGGATGCCGAACTGCTTTTTGGTGGACGCAGACACAAGGTACAGCCACCTTTCCGGCAGGATGGGCAGGTCGGCCACGCTCCACTTGACATACTTTTCATCGTACACGTTGGGCGGAGCCAGCTCTACCAGATGCCCGATGCACCAGCTGACAAGATAACCGTTTCCCTCCCAATAGCCATCTTGGCAGTTTGTCGCACCGAGAACTTTTGCATAAGCAGCCCCGACTGAGGGCTTTTCTGCGATTACTAAGCGATAAGACAATAAGCATCAACTCCTAACTTTTTATAATGCGATTAAAACATCCAGATGTACTTGAAAAAGACAAAGTTTTCGGCTAAAATGGAATTATAAGAAAAATCAGCCGAAATTGGAAGCAGGTAATCAATATGAGTTACATTACAAGAAGTCTTGAGAAAGTTGTGCAGCAGGTCACGCAGGAATATTCGGTTGTGCTTGTGACCGGCCCCCGGCAGGTAGGAAAAACAACTATGCTGCAAAAACTCATGGAAGGAACTTCCCGTGGATATGTTTCACTGGACGATTTGAACGAGCGGGCACTCGCAAAAAATGATCCAGAATTGTTTTTGCAGCTGCATAAGCCGCCGGTTCTGATCGATGAGGTTCAATATGCACCGGAACTATTTACCTATATCAAAGTCTATGCAGATACTCACCATGAGCCGGGTGCCTTTTGGCTGACCGGGTCACAGGTGTTCAAGCTGATGCACGGGGTACAGGAATCACTTGCCGGGCGTGTTGCAGTGCTGTCAATGACTTCTCTTTCGCAGTCAGAAATAAACGGTGCAGATACCGAGCCTTTCCGTGTGGATTTGGACGCTCTGCTGAACCGCGAGGAAAAAGCTGTGCCCGCAGATACCAAAGATATCTTTGAGCGTATCTATCGGGGCTCCATGCCCGCTATTGCAAGCGGAAAAAATACCAACAGCCAGATTTTTTACAGCAGCTACCTTTCTACCTATATTGAACGCGACGTAAAAGAGCTTTCAGATGCCATCGATGCACTGAAATTTCTGCGTTTCATGACGGCGGTTGCGGCGCGCTGCTCCCAGATGCTGAATGTTGCCGAAATTGCACAGGATGCGGACATCAATCAGAAGCAGGCAAAAGATTGGTTGCACATTCTGGAAACACTGGGTATCATCTTCTATCTGCACCCCTACTCCAATAACCTTCTGAAGCGTTTGGTAAAAACCCCCAAGCTCTATTTTTATGATACGGGATTGGTCTGCTATCTGACCAAGTGGAGTAGCGCAGAAGTTCTGGAGTATGGTGCCATGAACGGTGCAATCCTCGAAAACTATGTTGTTTCCGAAATTGCGAAAACCTATCTGAATACCGGCAGAGAGCCGTTTTTGTACTACTACCGCGACAAAGATGCAAAAGAGATTGACATTGTTCTGGAGCAGGATGGTGTTCTGAATCCCATCGAAATCAAAAAGACCTCGAATCCCGGCACCGAATTGACGAAGGTGTTCTCTTTGCTGGACAAAGCCTCTGTCCCACGCGGGAAAGGTGCTATTGTCTGCATGAAGCCAAAAGTCGGCATCATAGATCGAGATAACTATATCGTTCCGATTTGGATTATCTGAATTTCAATATGTAAGGCGGCAAACGCCGCCAGTAAAATTATTCTTCTGCGTTATCCTCCTCGCCGGGTTCCTCCGGCTCATCCTCCATCGGAATCTCAAAATCGCCCTTGTCCTCGGTGTAATCTGCATCGGGGTCAAGGGCTTCTTTTTCGGCCTGCTTTTTCTGTTTCTGCTTCATAAAAGCATAGATGCCGCCGCCCGCCGTCAAGCCGACCAATGCCAGCACACTCAAAAAGGCGGCTGCATCCTTTGTAATTTTGTTTTCTTTCGGTTGCTCAGCACCGGATGCGGCTGCCTCTTCCGCTGCCTTTTTCGCTTCTTCCTCGGCCAGCTTCCGTTCCAATTCGGCCTGCGCCACAGCTTCTTTTTCAGCAGTATAGGCTTCGGCATCCTCTTCTTCCATCAGGGTCAGAAGGTCGTCTTCATCCACCAGATTCATGAAGTGGACGGTCTGCTGTCCCTTGGCATTACGGTCAATGACCAGATAAAAAGTCGCACCCGACTTGCTGACCAGCGTGATGAACTGCTGCCCGCTGCCATCGGAATAGCTGGTGTGGTAATCATCCACCAGTGACAGATTGCCCTCCGGGGTCAGTGCGCCCGTTTCCTCATCCGTGATGGTAACGGCGTCTTCTTCCTCCACGACTTCCGGCAGAACAGGATCCTCCACCGGGGCGGTATCACCCTCATAGGCGAAAGCGGGAGCGGCCATACCGATGCACAGCACCGCCGACAGCAGCAGTGCACCAAACTTCTTAAACTTCATGTTCATTTTCCTCCTTCTCAAACGAAACTCCCACCGCTGCCAGTGCAGCCGGGTTCGGGGTGGCGTTGGCCGACTGTCGCAGCAGAGCGGCAAGCTGTTCCGGGGTCACATTGGCCGTGCGTACCATGCTGCTGACCTCGGCAGCTTCTTCCTCCTGAATCCGCCGCTCCATCACTGCAATGCGGTTATTCAGCTTAATGCGGCGTTCCTGCTCCTTTTTGAGCGTTGCCCGCAGCTTATCCAGTTTTTCACTCATCGTAAACTCTCCGTTTCATTTTGAAAGCCGCCCGAATCCGGCAAGATACTGCTGCCAGTAGGACGAGTGAATGTTTGCATATTTGATGGGGTCACCAGCCGATACCATCATGCCGTTTCCAAGGTAGATTCCGCAATGGCTCATCCCCGGCGTATCATAGGTTCCTTTAAAGAAAACCAAATCGCCTGGTTTTGCTTCTGCTTCGGAAATATGCTGGCTTTTCTGCCATAATCCGTTGGCCGTAGTACGTCCCACATTATAACCATTCTGGTTATAGACCCAGCAGACGTATCCGGAACAGTCAAAGCCTGTTTCGGGAGAACTTCCGCCCCACACATAGGGCGTTCCGACATATTTTTTGGCTTCCTCATAGATAGCCGCAAATTCGCTGTCGGTCAGAGCTTCCGCAGGAACCGTGTAGTCGATGCCGGGTGCGCCGGAGCCATCCGAGCCGCCGGGCGGTAAGCCTCCATTAAAAAGGTAGGGTCTGCCGCCCAGCGTGTCCTGAAAAATCTGATACCGCTGCCATTGATCTTCGGTCAGTTCTTCCCGTATGACGACCTCCAAGCCACGGTTTTCCAGCTTCGTGTGGAAGATTTTGTATTCATAGGGCACCTGCGTGGGCACAGGGATGCCCGCCGGGCTGATGACCCAAACGGTTCTGTACCGTATCTGCACCTCCACCCATGTTGTCAGCTTATACTGCTTTTTGAAGATTTCCTTCAGCTTACCCTGTACCTCCGACCGGGTATAGTCGTCATACAGGGTCGTGAGAAACGAGGTCAGCTGCCACGGGTCGTGTTCAATGGGGTCAAGGTGATACCGATACTCGTTGTATCCGGGGTGGTCCTGCGGGGTGCGCTTGATTTTTTTGTCCAGCTCTTTTTCCAGTTTCTTATAGTCCTGCTCTGCGCCCCGGATGTCCCGGTCCTCGGCGGTGTAGATGGTCTGCCCGGAAACATGCGTAGTGCCGGAAAACAAAATAGAACAGGATGAAAACGCCGACATGACCAGCAGCAGGAGCAAAAGAAAAACGCCCATGACCACAAGCGCGTGTGCGTTGCCCTTTGCAAAGTTTGCAATGCCATTGACTGCGGCACTGACTGCCGACCTTCCTTTGTCCGCCACCTGCTCTACGCCGGACCGGGCTGCCGATGCACTGCCGGCTGCCTGCTCAGCCATACCGCCTGACTGAGCTGCAGCATAGTAGCTTTTTCAATGCAGCGGCTCGCATAGGTTGAGAACCGCGCCTTCCGGGTAGAGTCGAAGGTATCCACCGCCTTCATCAGGCCGATGGTCCCGATGGAGATCAAATCTTCCTGGTCGCTGGGCTGGGCGTAGTATTTTTTCGCCACATGCACCACCAGCCGCAGATTGTGCCGGATGAGCGTTTCCCGCGCCGTGGGGTCGCCCGCCCGCAGGGCCGCAAAGGTCTCGACCTCTCAGTTTCAGCTTACAACAAAAAATGAGATAGGCCCCCTTTCGGGGAAGTCTATCTCATTTTGATCTTGTCAATATCAGTTGACAGATATTGGCTCTTTGAGTTCCCTGTGTCAACTTTTATTGTACAACACCACTTTTCAACGGCCCGGTTCCATGTTACAATAAGAAAAAACGAAATCGGGTGATCTTTTGGAATTTTATGGCACCATCGGCCCCGCCTGTGCCCAGCCGGAGACCTTGCAGCGCATGGTGGAAGCTGGCATGACGGGCATCCGCATGAACCTTTCCCACGGGCCCCTTTCGGCCCACAAAGACTGGCTGGACATGATCCACGCCGTGGGCATCCCCCAGCTGCTCATCGACCTGCAGGGGCCGGAGCTGCGCATCGGCACACTGACCCAGCCCCTTGTGCTGGAACCGGGGCAGAGCCTCCGGCTGGGGCAAGGGGGTGTCCCCTGCCCGGCGGCGCTGGTGCAGGCGGCCCGGCCGGGCCAGAACCTTCTGCTGGACGACGGCAGGCTCCTTGTGCAGGTGGCCGGAGCCGACGGCGCGGCCCTGCAGTGTACCGTGGTGCGGGGCGGCACTCTGCAAAGCCGCAAAAGCCTTGCGGTGCCGGGGCTGGCGGTAGCCTCCCCCACGTTGACGGAGGCAGACCTGCAAAACCTGCAGCTGGCGGGAGCCTGCGGCGTTACCGGGGTGATGCTGCCCTTCGTGCGGGGGGCCGAGGACATCCGCACCCTGCGCCGGGCGTTGGAGCAGGCCGGGGCCGGGCAGATCCGCATTTTTGCCAAGATCGAGAACCTTGCGGGGGTGCAGGCCCTGCCGGAGTTCCTGCCTCTTGTGGATGAAGTGGTCATTGCCCGTGGGGACCTCGGCAACGCCATGCCCCTGTGGGAACTGCCCCGGTGCCAGAAACAGCTTTCGGCGGTCTGCCGGTCTGCCGGGGTGCCCTTTATGGTGGTGACCCAGATGCTGGACAGTATGTGCAGCCGGGCGGTACCCACCCGCGCCGAGGTCAGCGACATCTACAACGCCGTGTCAGACGGTGCTTCCAGCGTGATGCTCACCGGGGAAACTGCCGCGGGGCAATACCCGGTGGAGGCCATGGAGTATCTTGTGCGCACTGCCCGCACTGCCTTGGAATAACCAGGATGAAACGGTTGTTTTCTCTATGATCGGGGGATTTGGGACAACAAAAAAAGCCGCCCGGTTCACAGGATATATTCCATCTGCCGTTCCTTTGTTTTCATACCCATTTTTTCGTAGAAGTGCTCTGCCGAGGTGTTTCCTGCCCAAACGTTCAGTGTCACCTCATAGCAACCCTGCTCTTTCGCCTGCTGCTTCACATATTCAAACAGGCTTTCCCCGATATGCCGTCCCCGTGCCTGCTGATCGACGCACAAATCATCAATGAACAGCGACTTAAAGGGCACCATATTCGTGGAAAAAGGCTGTTCCTGCATCTGACAAAAGGCGTAGCCCATGCACACATCGTCCTGGTCTACAGCAACGTAGATGGGTTTCTCCTCCTGCTTCAAAAGCCCGGCCAGCTCACAGGCGGTGTATTTGGTGGTGCCGGAGACAAAAACATCCGGACGGATCTCTGCATGGATCTGCAATACCTGCCCCAGCAGCGCAAGAAGTCTGGGAATATCTTTTTCCTCTGCTTTACGGATCTTCATTTTACTTTCCCTCATATCTTTCTCAAAACCGCTCGTTTTCTACGGTGGTTCTTGCAAAGATTATACCACATTCGCCACCAGGGTGGCAATGAGACAGCCGCCTGCTCTTTACACAAACGGATTGTAGAACCGCCCGAACCGGATGGTCACGGTGAGGCTGAGGAGCAGCAAAAGTACCCCAACACCCAGCGCGATGAGATCGCGGCGGACGAAAGGCCGCTGGGTGTACCAGGTGCGCTTGTTCTTTTTGCCAAAGCCGCGCAGCTCCATCGCGTTGGAGATGGTGTCGATGCGGTTCAGGCTGGTCAGGATGAGCGGCAGCAGGATGTTGACGGAGTTTTTGAGCCGCTTGAAGAAGGGTTCCTTTCTGCCAAGCTCCACGCCGCGGGCCTGCTGGGCCTGGCTGATGCTGTGGTAGTCGCGCTGGATGTCCGGAATGTACCGCAGCGCAATGGCCACCGAGTAGCCCACCTTGTACGAAATGCCAATACTGTTCAGGCTGGCCGCAAACTCGCTGGGGTCGGTGGCCGAGATGAACAGGATGGCCACGGGCAGGGCCACGAAATACTTGAGCGAGATGTTGCACAGATAGAACAGCTGCTCGGCCGTCAGGTCATACCGCCAGAACAGGTGGCAGAGCACCGTGCGGGTGCCGTACAGCGTCGTGCCCTGGTCGGGGTCGAACAGGAAGATGAACAGGTTGTTCAGCAGCAGGAACACCAGCATGAACACCAGCATGAACCGCACCTCGCGGAACCTGATCCGGCTCAGCCTGAACGCGGCCAGGCTGACCGCCAACAGCGCCAGCAGCACCCAGGTGTTGTAGGTGATCATGCTGGCAAAGGTGAACAGCAGAAAGAACGCCAGCTTGGTGGTGCCGGTGAGCTTGTGAATGACGCTCTCCCGCGGGAGATAATTCAAAACAGTTTTAGCGGCCATGTTCCCGCACCTCCCGGTCCTGCGCGATGAAGCGCTCCACAAATTCCTGCGCGGGCGCAATGCCGCAGCGGTTGGCCAGCGTGTAGAGGCTGGTCTCCTTCAGTGCGGCCTGCTGGATGAGGGCGGGGTCGCACAGAACGCCCGCCGGGCTGCGGTCTGCGATGAGTTCACCGTCGCAGAAGACCAGCGCCCGCTGGGTGTATTCGAGCATCAGGTGCATGTCGTGGGTGATCATCACGACCGTGACACCCTGGGCGTTCAGCCCCCGCAGGAACTCCACGATGTCGGTGTAGTGGCGGAAATCCTGGCCCGCCGTAGGCTCGTCCAGCAGGATGAGCTCCGGGTCCAGCGCCAGTACGCTGGCGATGGTGACACGCTTTTTCTGGCCGAAGCTCAGCGCCGACACCGGCCAGTTCCGGAAGGGATACAGCCCGCAGATCTTGAGCGTCTGTTCCACCTTTTCCCGGATCTGCGCTTCGGTCAGGCCGGAGCGCTGCAGGCCCAGTGCCACTTCGTCGTAGATCATGGTCTTGGAGATCATCTGGTTGGGGTTCTGCATCACGTAGCCGATGTGCTGGGCACGGCGGCGGATGTTCTCCTCGGCCAGCGATCTGCCGTTGAGGAAGATCTCGCCCGCATCCGGCGTCTCGAAGCCGCAGATGAGCTTGGACAGCGTGGATTTGCCCGCGCCGTTCCGGCCCACGATGCTGACCATCTCCCCTTTGCCGATGGAGAAGCGGACATTCTTCAGGGTCGTCTGCCCCTTCTGGTAACCAAAGCACAGGTCCCGCACTTCCAGCAGCGGTTCCGGGGCCGGGGCAGCTTCCGGCTGCGGATAGGCGGTGAACCAGTTCCGCAGGGCCGTTGTGTCGGCTTCGTTCAGGACGAGGCTGTCCACATGCGACGGGTGTTTTTCCGGGGTGATGTCCACGCCCGCATACCGCAGAGCGGTCAGGTAGAGCGGCTCCCGGATGCCGTTTTCGGTCAGCAGGGAGGTGGAAAGCAGCGCGTCCGGGCGGAGGTCGGCCAGAATTCTGCCCTCATTCACGAGGACGATGCGGTCCACGCTCCGCCAGAGGACGTCCTCCAGCCGATGCTCGATGATGAGCACGGTGGTGTCGGTCTTTTTCTGGATCTCGTCGATGAGTTCCATGGTCTGCTTGCCGGTGGCCGGGTCCAGGTTGGCCAGCGGCTCGTCGAAGAGCAGGATCCTGACCTGATCCACCATAACGCCCGCCAGACTGACCCGCTGCTTCTGCCCGCCGGAAAGCTCATGCGGTGCATAGCCGAGGTGGTTCTCGATGCCCACCAGCTCCGCAGCGCGGCGGGTGATTGTGTGCATCTCCTCCTGCGGCATACAGCTGTTTTCCAGCGCAAAGGCGATGTCCTCGCCCACGGTCAGGCCGATGAACTGGCCATCCGGGTCCTGCAATACCGTGCCCACATGGGCCGACAGCTCAAAGATGCTGCTGTGTGGCGCATCCACGCCGTCCACGGTCAGGGTGCCGGTGCACACGCCGGGGTTCGAAAAGGGGTTCAGGCCGTTGATGCAGCCCGCCAGCGTACTTTTGCCGCTGCCGGACGGGCCTGCGATGAGCACACGCTCCCCCGGATAGATGTCCAGGTCGATGCCGGTCAGCGTGGGACGCTTCTGGGCGCGGTACTGGAACGAGAAATCTCGGAACGAGATGATGGGTTCGTTACGTTCTGCCATGGGCAAATTACCTCAGCTGTTCAAACAAAAAGCCTTTCCTCCGGCGGATGGCCGAGGGAAAGGCTACGGGTTCCATCCAGAGTCGCTCCGGCCGGGATCACTCCTGGTCGAGAGAGCCCTTCTTGGCGATGGTCCTGGTGTAGGCCAGCACCAGCAGGCCGCCCACCACCACAGCGGTGATGATGTTGGACACAGCGGCAAAGGCACCCTGCGCAAAGACCTTCTTGGCCGGCTCGGCGTAGATCAGGATATCCAGCACCGGGGCCACCACGACCCAGGCCAGCAGATGGGCTGCGACGTTGGCGACCGTAAAGGCGGCCATCTTCTTTTTGCCGAACTCGCCCTCCTGCAGGTCCAGCTTTTTGGCGAACAGGCCCACCACAACGCCCACGAAGGCCGAAGCGATGACCCAGCTCCACCACGGGCTGCCGCCCCAGGACAGGTCGATCAAGGTGTGGCCGATGAAGCCGATCAGACCGCCGGCCACCGGGCCGTACATCGCGGCCAGCAGGGCCAGAACGGCGTACTGCAGGCTGATGTTGGTGTTGGGCACCGGGCTGGGAATGGCCACGAACCGGCCCAGAACAAAGAACAGGGCTGCGCCGATGCCGACGGCGACCACTGTTTTGATGCCGTTGTTATTTTTCATATTCTTTCGCTCCTCTTTTTTTGCACCGCAGTGTGCGGCATTTTTTTCAAGGCATTGTCAGTATACGACAAGCCGGGAACCCTTGTCAATGGACAAACGGCTCTCTTTGCAGAAAAAACGCAGGTTCTGCCGTTTCAGCGGGAGCTTTGGGGCTGCGGCACCAGTTTGCAGACCAGCCGGACCATCACCGGCGTCAGCGGGAGCCACACCAGTGTGCACAGCAGGTTGAACAGGGTGTGGGCGTTGGCGATCTGCCGCGCCAGCACTTCCAGCTCCGGTCCCTTGGGTGAGACGGCCTCCACCAGCCTTGTCATCCAGGGCAGAGCCAGCAGGCAGACCACGCTGCCCGACAGGTTGAAGCAGCAGTGCGCTGCCGCCGTCCGCCGGGCATCCGTAGGCTGACCCACCGCCGCCAGCACCGCCGTGATGGTCGTGCCGATGTTGTCCCCCAACAGGATGGGCAGGGCACCGGCCAGCCCCAGCACACTGTGGATGCCGTCCGGCCCGGCCTGCTGTGCGGCCCGCTGCAGCACCGCGATGGTGGCCGAACTGCTCTGCACCACCAGCGTCATCCCGGTGCCCAGCAGCAGCCCCAGCAGCGGCGTATGCCGCACCTGCGTCATCCAGCGGAGGAAGACCGGGTGTTCGGCCAGCGGAGCCATCGCGCCGGACAAAACTTCGATGCCGTCGAACAGCAGGCCGAACGAAAACACCGCCAGCCCCAGCTGCCGCGTCCGCTCCCGCCGGGCCAGCAGCCAGACCAGCACCCCCGCAAACAGGATGGGGAACACCCAGTCCGCCAGCCGGAACGCCACCAGCTGGGCTGTCATGGTGGTGCCCACATTGGCTCCGAACACCACGGCCACGGCCTGCGGCAGCTCCATCAGCCCGGCGCTGACAAACCCGATGACCATCACCGTGGTGGCCGAGCTGCTTTGCAGCACCGCTGTGACCAGAAGCCCCGCCAGCGCCCCGGTGAGCGGTGTGCGGGTGACGCGGCGCAGGAACCCCCGCATCCGCTCCCCTGCCGCCTGCTGCAACGCCCGGCTCATGTTCTCCATCCCAAACAAAAACAGCGCCAGCCCACCGGCCAGCCCGAATGCCGCCCGAACGCCTTCCCCCATGTGTCGTCCTCCTCTCGGTGTGGATAACACAAAAATACTCGCCTTCCGGTGGGAAAGCGAGTACATTTTGCAAGGGAGCCGGTCATTTGTCCGTCCGGACGCAGCGCAGGGCATACCGCGCCTGTCCGCCTGTGGTGCAGGGAAACAGCTCTCTGCCGGTCTTGCTCTTTTTTGGGGGGCGTTCTTAGTTCGTGCCGGTCAGCTTGAATTTGTTCAGGGTCTGGATGGTGGTCACGATGACATTGACGTTGTTGACGATGGAGCTGCCAGCAGAGAAGACGCGGGCGATGTAGTTGAACAGGGTGCCAACGTTCAGGAAGATCTTCCAGGCCCCGGTATCGGTGATCGAGCCACCGTTCAGGTAGACCATCTCGTTCTCGTCGATCTCGGCAAAAGCAGCGGGCATCTTGATTTCGTTCATAACAGGGATTCCTCTCTTTCAAACATTCGATTCGTTTTTGTGTTTCAGCAATGCAGATCAGCTCAGCCGTGCATCGCAACCAGTGTCACGACCAGGACCGTCGTTCCGACGATCAGGATCTCGCCCAGGTGGTCCTCCAGCCGGAAGGTGCTGGCAGGCTGTTCGGCCGCCTCCGGCTCCGGCTTCGCGGTGGACTCACCCGACACAGGCGTCCAGTGGGCATACAGGGTCTGCCCATCTTCCTGGAACTCGTACTCCGCCGGCTTGATCTTATCGCCGCCCACAAGATCCGTATACCAGCCATCGAAGAGGTAGCCTTCCATGGTGGGGGTGGGCAGTCTGGAAGTCCGGTAGACCTCCGTGCCGTCCGAAGTTTTGATGCGGTAGACGAAGACGTACTCCGGGGTGCCGATGCCGCCCTGCCGCTCCAGATAGATGGTGTAATAGTTGGGGTTGTCCGCAAATGCCAGCGGCGTCACGCAGCAGAACATTGCCAGCGTCACCACACCGAGCATCAGCCGCTTCAGGAATTGCTTCATCGTTGCTGCCTCACTTTCCAGTCTTGCCGGTGCCGGGCAGTGCCCTGCGCCGGAACCAGGGAGACCCCACGCCCTTCCGGGCAGACTTTCTCTATATAGGTTATACGATAAACACAGCATTTTGTCAATCGGAACTGCGCAATTTTCGCATTTTCATGTTTTCTGAAACCGCAGCCCCGCACCGTGCTGCGGCATCAGGGCGCTGCGAGCAGGGAAACCACGGCACCAGCGCAGGGTCTTCGGCAGAATGCCGCCTGCCAGGTGATGTGTTCCGGCTCCACCGGTTCAAAATAGCAGGAGGAACACGCCGCAGCCACACCTTCTGCCTCATCTGCACTCCCGCGCACCGTGCAGAACACCGCCGTCGGGCCGTCGGCCCCGCCAATGACAGCGATGGCCGCATCCCCTTCCCCCTGCGGTTCCAGTCCATACTTCTTTTCCAACGCTGCCCGTTCGGGCGGCAGATTCCGGGGTCGGCGGCGCGGGTGGTCCCCCTCAGCGCAGTCGGAGAGGAAGAAATTTTCGGCAGCCGGGGTCAGGCGGTAGGTCATCATACAGAAGCGGTTGGGCCACTCCCAGCCATCACAGTCCGGAAGTTCCAGCGTTTCCGACCGGACATCCAATGCAGTCAGCTGATAGGTCTGTGCGTTTCCCGGTTCGTGCAGCGTCACCGACCCGCCCACCGCGGGGGTCCGAAACCGTTCCGCCGGGTGTTGTTCCAGTTCCGCTTCCAGCCGCACCTTCAGGACACGGAAGCGCTTTGGGCAGCTCTTCCGGCTCCGGGTCGCCCAAGGGTAGCTTTCCCGCCAGAACTTCCAGACCGTCGTTTCATCCAGCCCATAATGCCGCAGGAACGCTGCGACTGTATCATCGCCGGCCATCTCTCCCGGAAGATAACCCACCCCGCAGCCATCTCTGGAATGCAGCCGCATCCCATTCAGTTCCAGCTCCGCGCAGAACCCCACATTCAACGGATTTTCCTGTTCCATCTGCTGTTCCTCGGCTCTGGTCAGGGTGCGGCTGCATTCGCCGTCTTCGGTCAGGCCCCATTTTTCCATATAGGCCCGCAGTTCTTCCTGCGGCACCTCCATCGCAAAGTCCACGACCAATCCCTGTCGGCACCGGTAGACCGCCGGGATGCGCCACTTGTACCCATGCCATTCAAATTCGCGGTCCACGCGCAGTTCCTCGCCGGGGTCGTTTCCCTCCTGTGTTCCCCAGAAATTTTTCCCAAAGCAGACCTTCCAGCGGCGGTGTTCGTGTCTCATGGCAGTTGTCCCCTTCCGTTTTTCTCTATTTTAACACCATTTCATCGGCCCCGCAATTTCTTTGCGAATTTTTGCCGGTTCCCAGCCGCCTGCCTCTACACAAACGGCGGCGGTTGTGCTATGATAAGGCTGAAAAATCGGTTTGGCGCTGCCAACCCATGAAGAAGGTGTCGTTCATGTCTGATCTGCTTGAGACCCTGCGGCAGGAGGGCGTCGATCCTGCACTGCTCGCCGCTGTGGAAGAATACCGCGCAGCCCACCCGCTGGCCGAGGCGCTGCGCCCCCGCATCCCGGTGTCGGCTTTTACCTATTATGGTAAGGACGTCTGGGAGCAGGCTCTGGCCGCGCTGCTCTGCGGCGAGAACCTGCTGCTGGCAGGCGGCAAAGCCACCGGCAAAAATGTGCTGGCCGAGAACCTCTCCGCCGCCTTCGGCCGCCCTGCGTGGGACATCTCGTTCCATGTGAACATGGACGCTGCCTCCCTCATCGGCATGGATACATTCGAGGGCGGCGCGGTCAAGTTCCGGCCCGGCCCGGTCTACCGCTGCGCCCAGTGCGGCGGGTTTGGCGTGCTGGACGAGATCAACATGGCCAAAAACGAGGCACTGGCCGTCCTCCACGCCGTGCTGGACTTTCGCCGCGCCATCGACGTGCCCGGCTATGAGCGTATCCCGCTGGCCGAGGAGACCCGCTTCATCGCCACCATGAACTACGGTTATGCGGGCACCCGTGAGCTGAACGAGGCGCTGACGTCCCGCTTTGTGGTCATCCAGATGCCCACCATCACACAGGACAACCTCGAAAAGCTGCTCCGTGCCCAGTTCCCCGACCTGCACGCAAACTATGTCCACCAGTTCGCCCTGCTCTTCCTCGACCTGCAAAAAAAGTGCGACAGCGCGGAGATCTCCACCAAGGCGCTCGATCTGCGCGGGATGCTGGATGCGCTGCGGCTGATCCGCCGGGGCGTCCTGGCCGGGGCCGCGCTGGATATGGGCATCACCAACAAAGCTTTTGATTCCTACGAGCAGGGGCTGATCCGGGACGTCATCGCCGCCCGCATCCCGGCGCAGCTCACTGCCGCAAAGCTGTTCCGCTGATGGAAGCGCAGAGCTACACCGCCGAACAGCGGCGCGCAGCCAATCAGGTCTGGGCGGCAGCCGGTGCCTATGGGTTTGAGCCGCTGTTCCTTGCACACAACACCGACGGCACGATCGATTTTTACATGAACTGCATCGTGGGCCTGGTGCACAAATATTACGGCGACGATCTCATCCGGAGCCTGTTCGGGCTTTGGGATGGCGACATCCGGGAGGCCGAACTCGACGACCTGACCTGGCTCTACCTCGAAAGCGCAGCCTATGCGCTGGAGCTGCCCCGCCGCCCGGTGCTGGCCGAGCTGCGCCGCGCCCATGCGGACTACTTTTTCGGCATCCAGTACAAGCTCTCCCGGCAGGAGTGGATGGCCAAAAACCAGCTCGTCTACACCATGCAGGCAGACCGCTGGCGCACCGTGCAGGGCCGCCGCCCGCCGGTGATGACCCCTTACGAAGCCGACCTTGCCGCCGCGCTGGCCCCGCAGACGCCGCCGGAACCGGCTGCGCTGAAACCGGCCCTGCTGGCCCTCTTTGCCCGCGCGAAGCTGTTTGACGGCACCGTGCACAAAAAGGCCGCGCTCCACCTGCATCTCGAAGGGCTTCTGGCTTCGCTTGCCACCAAAACGCTCCCCACCCAGATGATCAAGACCGACCGCGTCATGGTCGAGCACTCCAGCGCGGTGGATGCCGCAGGCAGCGGCGGGCTGACGGTGGACAAGCGGCTGGCCTGCATCACCCTCCGGCAGAACGCCGCCGAAGACCGCGCCTACATTGAGAGCTGTTTCGGGCGCTCCCTCTACCCGCCGGAACGGCTGCGCAAGGCCGAGCAGGAGCTTTGCACCGGCGATCATCTGGGGTGCCATCTCTGGTTCGCCGCCGGTGTCCCCAGCCCCGAACAGGCCCCCACCCCGGAGGCAAAGCATCTGGCCGAACAGGCGCAGCTGCAGGCCGACCGGAACCGCGCCTACTATGCCAAGAACCGGGAGCTGCACCGCAGCGTCGTGCTGCGGCTGACCGAGCAGATCCGCAACTGCATCCTCGTGCATCAGCAGCCCCATGCGCGGGTGGCCCGCAGCGGCAGTCTGGACCCCGTGCGGGTCTGGCGGGCCCCTGTGCTGGACGACGCCCGCGTCTTCCGCTGCGCTGAGGAGGAGAACCAGCCCGCCTTCACCGTAGACCTGCTGCTGGATGCGTCGGCCTCCCGCCTGCACTGTCAGGAGGTCATCGCGGCGCAGGGCGTCATCCTTGCCGAGAGCCTGACTGCCTGTGGCATCCCTGTGCGGGTCAGCTGCTTTTCCAGCCTGCGGGGCTACACGGTCCTGCGGGTGCTCAAAGGCTTTTCGGACAAGAATCTGCAGAACATCCACCAGTATTTTGCCTCCGGCTGGAACCGCGATGGCCTGGCCCTGCGGGCCGCGGGCGACCTGTTGGACTTTGCGCCCGGCCCCGCGCCGCGTCATCTGCTCATCCTGCTGACGGACGCCTCCCCCAACGACAGCCGCCGTGTGCCGCCCTCTTCGGAAAACCCGCTGGGGCACGACTACGGCGGAGCTTTCGGTGTGGACGATGCCGCTGCCGAGGTGCGCGCCCTCCGCCGCAAGGGGCTGCGAGTCTCCGCCGTCTTCATGGGCGAGGACCGCTCCATCCCCGATGCCGAGCGCATCTACGGCAAAGATCTGGCCCGCATCCGCGGCATGGACCAGCTGGCCCGCGCGGCCGGGCAGCTCATCCAGAACGAGATCCGCGAGCTGGGCGATTGACTCCTTGCACCAAAAGACCGGGACTGCATTTTGCGGCCCCGGCCTTTTGGTTACAACCATAGTGTTTACCCCTTCCCCCAATGCGCAAAAATATTTTTGCAATCTTCAAACTTTTAGTTGTAATTTGTGACAACTTATGCTATAATACAGCCAGAAAAGAACGAATCAATGGTTGTACGAGGAAGGAGACCCGCTATGGATGCCAATCGTTACTTTGAGCAGATGCACCAGGTCATGTCCGCACAGAAGCGCGATTTCTCGTTGATTTTGAGCGTAAAAGTGCAGGATCTTGGCGGCGCGGATGCCTACATCGAGCTGCGTCGGAACGCATCCGGCCGCGCACGGGTCTTCTATTCCACCATGGGCCGCCGCAACCTCAACTTCCAGTTGTTCCGCAAAGGTTGGCAGTTGTGCCACAACGCATCCGGCGAGATGACCGGCCGTTTCCCCACCAAAGCGGACGCCCTGCTGGACGCAGCGGACTTTTCCGCCTGCATCCGGGACGATGCCTTTGACCCGGCTCGCACGGAATTTCTCGTGAACCAGCTCCGACTTCTTTCGGACACCTCCTGCCCTTCCCTGCCGCAGTCGGCCCGCGAAGGGGCACTCATCACCGTGGACAGCTTTGTGGGCCGCGGCGGGCACTGGTGCTATTGGAGTACGCAGGCCGCTGACTGCCTGCCTCTCGCCGCGCTGCTCTGCTGGCTGGGTGATTTTCTGGCCGGGAGCGAGCGCCGCACCCTGCAAAACTGCCCGCAGGCCATGGAGCTGGCCGCGCAGTGGCAGGCGGAGCTTTGCTCGCCCTTCACCCGCCCGGCGGACGCCGTCCGTTCTCCTGCCCAGCGCCCGGCCCCGCGCCGCGCCGCCCCTGCCGCGCAGAACCCCCACTGGCAGAGCATTCTGGCGGTGCTGGCTACCGTATGACAATCGTGCCCCGCTCTCTGGAAAACCAGAGAGCGGGGCACTTTTTCAATATTCGATCCCCTGCCGGGCGGCGATGCCCTTCTGGTAGGGGTGGCGGCAGCACTTCATTTCGGTGCTGTAATCCGCCGCATCCAGCATCCACTGCGGCGCGGCGTGTGCCGTCAGAACGCATTCCTGCCCATCCGGCCGGTGCAGAACGGCCGACTGCAGCAGCTCTTTGTCCACCATATCCAGTTCCCATGCGGAACCTGCCTCATCCAGAAGAAGCAGATCGGCCGGCTGGGCCATGGCAGCCCGGAGGTTCTCATTTTGCAGCGCCCGCGTAGCCGCCTTTTCGGCGTCGTTCATCTGGAAGACGAACTTTTGCCCGGCCTTGCCGCGGTAGACTTTGGCCCCCAGCTGCTCCAGCAGCGGGATCTCGCCGCTTTTGCCGCCTTTCAGGAACTGCACGATGACCACACGCTTTCCGCTGCCCAATGCGCGCAGCGCGAGGCCCATGGCGGCTGTGGTCTTGCCCTTTCCATCGCCCCAATAGAGATGCAGCAATCCGCGCTCCATCATGCGTTTTCCTCCGTGTACTGGACGGTTTTCACCACGTGCAGGATGTGTTCCGCCTTCCAGTCGCAGGCGTCCAGCACATAGCCGCCCGCATTGGGGCCGCACCATGCGTGGAAGGTCTTGTGCGGCACCGCGAACCGCTCCATTGCGGCCATCTGGGTGCCGCCGTGCGCCACGATGACCAGCCGCTCCTCGCCGTCGGCAAGTGCCTTGTCCACCAGAGCGGCAAACGCCGCGCAGACGCGGTCACAGAAATCGCTCTTCCGCTCCCCGTCCGGGTGAGCGCTGACTTCGTTCTGCCGGACCCACTCCAGATACTCCGGGTCCTGCTCCACACGGACGAACTTCTGCCCCTCGAACCGGCCGAAGTTCATCTCCTTCAGCCCCTCCACCGGCACCAGTTTTGCATCCGGAAAGAGGATCTTTGCCGTCTGCGACGTGCGCTGCAACGGCGTCACGTAGACGACCTCCGGGGAAAAGTCCGCCCGCCGCAGCTGGGCCGCGCTTTCGGGCGAAAGCGGGATATCCCGCTGGCCCTGATACCGTTTCTGGGCGTTGTATTCAGTTCTGCCATGGCGCAGCAGATAGATCCACATGGTGTTGTCTCCTTTTTTCATCCTTTTGCCGCCCCATTATAGCCGATTTCCGCAAAAGATACAAGCCGCCCACGGTTCATTCTTCCCCCTCCTGCCACAGCATTCTTTTTGGTTTGCAATATCCAACCACGCGTATCTGTATGACACGCCTGCGCGCCTTTTGTCAAGCGCAAAAAGCACCCGCCGCAGGATGTGCAGCAGGTGCCGGAAATTTGACCGTTCTTATTCGTACAGGGGGAACGCCTTGGTGAGCGCCAGAACGCGGGCAGAGATGTCGTCCCGCTTCTCGTCATAGTGCCAGATGCAGTCGGCAATGCAGTCGGCGATGATCTTCATCTCTGCCGGGCCCATGCCGCGCGTCGTGACGGCAGGGGTGCCCAGACGGACGCCGGAGGTCACGAAGGGGCTGCGGGTCTCGCCGGGCACGGTGTTCTTGTTGGCTGTGATGTGCACACTGTCGAGGCGGGCTTCCAGCTCCTTGCCGGTGCACTCCTCCTCCCGCAGGTCGAGGAGCATCAGGTGGTTGTCGGTGCCGCCGGACACCAGCTTCACGCCGCGGGCCTGCAGCTCAGCCGCCATGGCCTGTGCATTCTCCACGATCTTGCGCGCATATTCCTTGAATTCCGGCTTCAGTGCCTCCCCGAAGCAGACGGCCTTTGCCGCAATGACATGCTCCAGCGGGCCGCCCTGGGTGCCGGGGAAGACGGCGGAATTGATCCGCTTGGCCAGCACCGCGTTGTTGGTCAGGATCAGGCCGCCGCGCGGGCCGCGCAGGGTCTTGTGGGTCGTGGTGGTCACAACGTCTGCATAGGGCACTGGGCTCTGGTGATAGCCGCCCGCCACCAGACCGGCGATGTGGGCCATATCGACCATCAGGTAAGCGCCATAGCCGTGGGCGATCTCCGCCAGTTTTTCAAAGTCGATGGCACGGGGGTAAGCCGACGCGCCCGCCACGATGAGCTTCGGGCGCACCGTTCTGACCTGCTTTTCCAGCGCCGCATAGTCGATGACGCCGTCCTCGTTGACGCCGTAGGAAACAAAGTGGTAGTTCTTGCCGGACATGTTCACCGGCGAACCGTGGGTCAGGTGGCCGCCCTGCGACAGGTCCATGCCCATGACGGTATCGCCAACGTCCAGCAGTGCAAAGTAGACGGCCAGGTTGGCCTGTGCACCGGAGTGCGGCTGCACGTTGGCATACTTGGCCCCGAACAGCTTGCAGGCGCGCTGAATGGCGATGTTCTCGACCTCATCCACATAGGCACAGCCGCCGTAATAGCGCTTGCCCGGCAGACCCTCGGCATACTTGTTGGTCAGCACCGTGCCCATCGCAGCCATCACGGCAGGCGAAACGATGTTCTCGCTGGCGATCAGCTCGATGTTCTCCCGCTGGCGGGTCAGCTCGCGGCCCATCGCCGCAGCCAGCTCCGGGTCAGCCTTGCCCACCAGACCGATGGTGTCCATCATTTCATCGTACATTTTTACTACCCCTCTCTGACAGATCGTTCCGGGCAGAGCGGCTCCGAAGTGAGCCTTGCTCCCCTCCTCTTTATGATAACAAAATCAGCCCCGATGCGCAACCATATTTTCGCCTAAGCCCTTGCTTTTTTTGCGGCCAGCGTTTATTATATCTGTATAAAAATCCGTTCCCGCGTTTGTGCAGCTTTTCAGAATCAGCCTGCACAAACTCCGGAGGGAACAAGGGAGGAAACCGCAGATGGATCATTCCCTGCAAAAAGCAGCCCAGCGCAAAGCGGGCATTGCCGCACGGCGGGCGCTTTCCGCCGCCGAACGTTCTGCCGCAGACGCTGCGCTGTGCCGCCGCATCGCAGCACTGCACTGCTTTCAGAACGCCCGGACGCTCCTTGCCTATGCCGCCTTCGGCGGGGAGGCAGACCTGTCTGCTCTGCTGGTGGAAGCGGTGCGGCAGGGCAAGACCGTCGCCTACCCCATCTGCGGCGAGGGCTTCACCCTGACGGCCGCTGTGCCCGGCCCGGACGGCTGGGAGGTGGGTGCATACGGCATCCGGACCCCCATCCCGGAACGGGCGCAGCTGCTCCCGCCCGAAGCGCTCGACCTGGTGCTGGTGCCCTGCACGGCCTTTGATGCCGCCTGCCGCCGCGTCGGGATGGGAAAAGGCTACTATGACCGCTACCTGCCCCGCTGCCGGAACGCCGTACTGCTTGGCGCTGCCTTTGAGGCGCAGCGGGTGGAGCAGGCGGCTGTGGACGCGCACGACCAGCGGCTGGACGGATTTGTAACAGAGGAGGGGATCTATCGTGGAACTGATGAATTTGAGCTGTAAGGCGTTTTTAGAAGACCTTGCCGGCAACGCCCCGACACCGGGCGGCGGCGGGGCCGCAGCTCTGGTGGGTGCCGCCGGTGCCGCCCTTGGCAATATGGTCGGCAGCCTGACCATCGGCAAGAAAAAATATGCCGCCGTGGAGGCGGACATCCTTGTCCTGAACCGCCGTGCCGCCGCCCTCCGCAAACGGCTGGAAGGGCTGGTACAGGCCGACGCCGACGCTTTTACACCGCTGGCCGCAGCCTACAAGCTGCCCAAAGAGACCCCGGAACAGCAGGCCCACAAAGCCGCTGTGCTGGAGACCGCGCTGGAAGGGGCCTGTGCTGTGCCGCTGGAGATCATGTCCGCCTGCTGTGAGGGCATTGCGCTGGCGGCAGAATACGCCGAAAAGGGCAGTGTGATGGCCGTATCGGATGCCGGGTGCGCTGCACTGTTCTGCAAGGCCGCCCTGCAGGCCGCCGGGCTCAATGTCTCCATCAACACCCGGCTGATGGCCGACAACGCCCACGCCGCCGCCCTGAATGCACAAGCCGACGCCATGCTGGCGGAGTTTGTGCCGCAGGCCGACCAGATCTACGAGAAACTCACACATTCATTGAGGGGGTAATTCTGATGGCAACGATTTTGAAGGGCGCGCCCGTTGTGGCCGCCATGAACGAAGCAAACGCCGCCCGCTGTGCTGCAATGCAGGAAAAGGGCATCGTGCCCACGCTGGCCGTGGTGCGCGTGGGTGCCCGCCCGGACGACCTTTCCTACGAAAAAGGCGTCCTGACCCGCTGCGGCAAGGTGGGCGTCGCCGTAAAGCAGTTCCTTCTGCCCGAAGATGCTGCGCAGGACGCGCTTCTGGAGGTCATCCGACAGATCAACGCAGACCCGTCCATCCACGGCTGTCTGCTCTTCCGCCCTCTGCCCAAACAGTTCGATGACCGTGCCGTCCGCGCGGCGCTGGCCCCGGAAAAGGACATCGACGGCATCACGGACGGTTCGCTGGCCGGTGTGTTCACCAACACCGCCATCGGCTACCCGCCCTGCACCGCCCAGGCCTGTCTGGAGATCCTAAAGTATTATCAGGTGCCGCTCTCCGGCCGGCGGGCCGTGGTCGTGGGCCGCAGCCTCGTGGTCGGCAAGCCCGCCGCCATGATGCTGGACCGGGAAAACGCCACAGTGACGCTCTGCAATTCCCGCACCCAGGCCCTGCCCGCCCTCTGCAAAGAGGCCGACATCGTGGTCGTTGCCATGGGGCGGCAGGGCTTTATCGGCAGCGACTGCCTGTGCGAAGGCCAGGTCGTGGTCGATGTGGGCATCCACGTCAACGCAGCGGGCAAGCTCTGCGGCGACGTCCGCTTTGACGAGGCAGAACCCCTCGTCGAGGCCATCACCCCGGTACCCGGCGGCGTGGGCACCGTGACCACCTCCGTGCTGGTCGGCCATGTGGTGGATGCCGCAGAAAAAACGCTGTAACAAACGATAGCAATTCAACTTTTTATAGCAGTTTGCGTTTTTCATGCACAAGCAGCACCCGCAAACTGCATATCGCAAAGATGCCGTTTGAATGTTGCACTCATTTCTTGACTTGCGATAAAATTTGCGATAAACGATTTTTTGAAGGAATGTAATCATGTCGAAAGATGAATATTTGATCACAGATCCACCCCTTAAAGCGCTGACTGTTTTTGCGATGCCGATGATCCTTGGAAGCTTTTTTCAACAAGTATATAATATGGCCGATTCCATAATAGTTGGTCAATTTGTTGGCTCCTCGGCACTTGCGGCTGTTGGTGCTTGTGCTGCACTGACCAATGTTTTTATTTGTGTGGCGCTTGGTGCTGGCGTGGGCGCAGGTGTGCTTGTAAGCCGCTATTTTGGTGCAAGAAATTATGGTAGAATGAAAACCATTGTGTCAACGTCCCTGATCAGCTTTTTGATCTTAAGCGTTGTCCTTGGTGTCTTTGGCTTTTGCTTTTCCCATTTCATGATGAGCGGATTACAGACCCCTGCCGATATATTGGAAGAAGCAGTATTGTATCTGCGTGTCTACTTTGTGGGTTTCCCATTTCTATTCATGTACAACATTCTTTCCACCATGTTCACTTCCATCGGTGAATCCAAAATTCCGTTGGGACTGCTGATATTCTCATCTATCCTGAATATTTTTATGGATCTCTGGATGGTGGCCGGTCTTGGTCTGGGGGTGTTTGGTGCAGCCCTTGCGACCTTGATCGCACAAGGAATTTCTGCCGTGTTTTCGTTTTTGATCTTTCTGTCTCGGATGCGGCAATACAAGAGCTCCTTTAGCAGGTTCGACCGGCAGGAGCTGTATTCCACGCTTCGCATTGCGGTACCATCGGTTTTGCAGCAGTCCACAGTGTCTATCGGTATGATGATCGTGCAGGCAGTGGTAAATCCCTTCGGCACACAGGCACTTGCCGGGTATGCGGCAACGATGCGGGTAGAAAATGTTTTTTCGCTGATCTTCGTATCCATCGGCAATGCAGTTTCGCCGTTTGTATCCCAGAATCTTGGCGCAAAGAAAATTGAGCGTATCAAAAAAGGGTATCATGCTGCACTGGTGTTGGATCTATGCTTTGCAGTTCTTGCTTTCGTGGTCATTGAAATACTGCACACACAGATTTCCTCGTTGTTCTTGGGAAAAGACGGAACTGCGTTGGCCTATCAGGTGTCCGGTGATTATATGAGATGGCTTGGTTACTTTTTCATCTTCATGGGCATCAAGATGGCAACGGATGGCGTTCTTCGCGGACTTGGAATCATGCGGCCGTTTCTTATTGCAAATATGGTAAACCTTGCAATCCGCTTGTCTGTTGCTTTGATTTGTGCACCGCGTTTTGGCATTGCTTTTGTTTGGCTTGCAGTCCCGGCAGGTTGGCTTGCAAACTTCCTTATTTCCTATGCGGCGCTCAGAAGATCGTGGCCAGAGGATAAAGCAGCGGTATCTCAATGATTTCATGCAGTGGAGAGGTGCTTTTCAAGCTGTTTCGCCTTCTGACTGCTCAGGCTGGTTCAAATCTTGTGATGATTTGCACTATCGCAATTTTCAAAAAGAGTACCTATCAACACAGCATATTTGCCTTTGCAGGGTACGAAAAAAGGCGCTCGGTGAGTGTTCACCAAGCGCCTTTGCTTTCGATGCTTAAAGTATAGCGTTTTTTCGTTCGCTTTCAATCTGAAATTTGCAACAACTTTTTCCGCGCAGATTTCCGTGTTTTGTAAAGTCGCACAAAGTCAGACCTTTATTTTTGTCGATTACCGGGTCAGCAGCAGAAGCCAAGCCGAAGCCACCGCCTGCAGGATGAGCCAGCGGGCCACCACCTGCTCATCGCTCCAGCCCATCCGCTTGCGCACATGGTCATGCAGCGGGGTCAGGGTGTGTTTGAGGATGCTGATGTGTAAAAACCGCTTGAAGCTGATTTTCAGGATGCCCAGGCTGCCGTCCACGATGAAGACCAGCGCCGCCAGCAGGAAGGAGAACGGGTGGCTGCTCTTGAGCGCCAGCACCGCGAGGAAGAAGCCCATGGCGCGGCTGCCCGCGTCACCCATCAGCAAGGTGGAGGGCTTGGCATTCATCCACAGGTAGGCCAGCAGTGCGCCGATGAAGACGATGGCGGCGGTGCTGTAGTCCCCCAGTTCCTCGCCGTAAGCCAGCAGGAAGGTGCCGATGCTGACCACCGCCAGGCTGGCCGACAGGCCGTCCACACCGTCGGTGCAGTTGACGACGTTGATGCTGGCCCAGATGAGGACGACGATGAGCACGAGGTAGAGCGGATACGGGATGGCAAAGCTCCACTGCAAAAAGTTCACGGTGGTGCTGTTGAAGTTCAGGTAGGTCACACCCGCCACAATGGCGATGACAAGGTCGATGAGGCCTTTTTTGTATTCGTTCCAGGCCACCTCGGAGGCATCGTCAAAATAGCCGGAGAGCATGGAGGCGATGAGCAGCACGGTATAGATGATATACTCGGTGCGCAGCGGCACCACCGCCAGCGTGACCAGCGCGATGCAGAGCACGAAGATGAGGCCGGAGCCGCGGGCCTTGCCTTTGGAAAGCTCGCCGTTCACCGCAAATGCGCGGCCATGGTCGTGGGGGAGCTTCTCCCGAAAGACCGAATCCATCAGCGCCGTCAGCGCAAAAGCCAGCAAAAATCCCAGCGCGTCCACGGTGCGCTGACTGCCCGATAACAATTGGAGCATACGATTTTCCTCTTTCCCGGAGCCGCACACAGCGCCGCCCCTGTTGTTTCACTCATAGGTAAGGAAAGTGTATCACGCCCGGCCGAAAAAATCAATCTCCTGCGCACAAAACACGCCGGTTTGACATTTTTCATTCTTCTTTATATAATAGGTACATTCTGTCCCCCCTGTGCGGGGCATTTTTTATGCGAACAGGAGAATCCATGACACTTTCACTCGAACAGCTCTCCTCCCGGATGCGCCGGGGGGAGGACATCCCCTTGCGGGAAACAGCGCAGGTCGTGCTGGCGCTGAGCGTCCCTTCCATTTTGCAGCAGATGGTCGTCACCGCCATGGAATACATCGACGCCGCCATGGTGGGCCACATCGGGGCCAAAGCCACGGCCGCCATCGGCATCGTCAGTTCCAGCACCTGGCTGCTCCACGGCATCCTGGTGGGGCTGTACACTGCCTTTTCCATCCAGATCGCGCAGTATCTCGGCGCCGACCGCCAGGCCGACGCACGCGGTGTGCTGCGGCAGGCCATGCTCTTCAACCTCATCCTGGGTCTGGCGGCGGCAGGGTTCGGCATCGGCATCAGCCGCTTTCTGCCCGGCTGGCTGGGCGCTGACCTCTCGCTGCAGGCCGACGCTTCCGCCTACTTTGCCATCTGGTCGGCCGCCCTCCCCTTCACCATGGCCATGGGGATGTACGCCGCCATGCTCCGTGCCACCGGCGACGCCCTGACGCCCGGCCTCATCAGCGTCCTCGTCTGCGGGCTGGACGTCGTGTTCAACTTTTTCCTCATCAACCCCACCCGGACGCTGACCCTCTTCGGCACCCGCGTCACCGTCTGGGGTGCCGGGCTGGGCGTTCCGGGTGCGGCGCTGGGCACCGCCCTTTCCAACGTGATCGGCGGGCTGCTGGCGCTGGCCATCCTGCTGCTGCGGGACGGCCCCCTCTGCATCCGGAAGCCCGGCTCCTGGAAGATCACCCGCGCCTGCCTGCTCAACCTCTGGCGGGTGGGTGCCCCGCTGGCCGCAGAGCGCGCAGCCCTCTCCTCGGCGCAGGTGGTGCTGGTGCGCATCGTGTCGGGGCTGGGCACGGTGGCCATCGCCGCCAACAGCCTCGGCGTCAGCGCCGAGGGGCTGTGCTACATGGCCGGTTACGGCATCCAGGACGCCGCCATCGCCCTCATCGGGCAGGCTGTGGGTGCCAACCGGAAGGACATGGCCAAGCGGTTCGCCTGGCTCTGCACCGGCATCGGCATCGGCATCATGGCGCTGTCCGGCATGGGGCTGTGGGTGTTTGCCCCGGCGCTGATGGGCATCTTCACCGCCGACGCCGCCGTCATCGCGCTGGGTGCGCGGGTGCTGCGCATCGAAGCCTTTGCTGAACCGATGTTCGGGGCCAGCATCGTGGCCAGCGGTGCCATGCAGGGCGCGGGCGACAGCACCGCCTGCTTCGTGCTGAACCTCGTCAGCATGTGGGGCATCCGGCTGACGCTGGCCTCCTTCTTTGCGCCCCGGTTCGGGCTGGCGGGCGTGTGGGGTTCCATGTGCTGTGAGCTCTGCATCCGCGGCCTGCTTTTCCTCTTCCGCCTTGCCCGCGGCAAGTGGCTGGAAAAAGGAGCCTTAGCTTAAAAAAGACCCTCTCCGTCATTGCGAAGCATGACGGAGAGGGTCTTTTCCTTTTTTACTTTCTGCCGTGCAGGATGGGCGACAGCGGCTTATAGATCACCATGCAGAGCACCGCATCCAGCAGGCCCTTGACCAGCGTGAAGGGCATGTTGAAGATGACGAGGCACTTGATGAGGCTGTCTGCCGAGGGCAGGATGGCCTGGTACATGCCGAGGATGGCTTCCAGCGGCATGTGATAGAACTGCACATAGGCCGGATAAGTGATGAAGTAGTTGGACGGCACACTGAACACCGCCATGGCCGCTGCACCGATCAGTGCACCGAGGATGGCCGTTTTGCGGCTCTTGCGGTGCTTGTAAATGCAGCCCGCCGTGACCGAGAAGACCGCGCCCAGCATGAAGTTGCACAGCTCGCCGACACACGCGGTGCTGGTGCCCTTGATGACGATGTGGAGCAGGTTCTTCATGAAGCTGATGACGGCGCCGTACACCGGGCCCAGCGCAAACGCACCCAGCAGGGCGGGCAGATCGGAGAAGTCCATCTTGACGAAGGACGGGATGAGCATCGGGATGGGGAACTCGA